>Ga0255768_10001945_pt1 | contig 20899 bp, 27 predicted proteins | sample 071ome_33_FD_179983 | JGI IMG/M metagenome (GOLD analysis project Ga0255768, IMG submission 179983) | Coastal salt marsh microbial communities from the Groves Creek Marsh, Skidaway Island, Georgia - 071412AT metaG (version 2) | ecosystem: Environmental > Aquatic > Marine > Intertidal zone >...
GAATGAAGGTCTACGTGCTTGGATGGCACCAGTGGATCAACCACATGAAAACTTTGTATTTCCTGAAGAAGTATTGCCAAGAGGCAACGCTCTGTGATATACTGGGGGTCGAGAGACCCTCTTTTTTATGGAAATTATTGCTTATACTACTAGGGGATGTAAATATTGTACTTACCTTGAAGAATTATTTGGTAGAGCAAAAGTAGATTATAAAAAAATTGTAGTTGGAAATACTGCAAATGATTTTTCTATGAGTGCTTTCACTGAAGACTTTCCAGAAGTAGTTGGATTCCCCCATGTAGTTATTGATGGTGAATCTATAGGAGGACTCGTAGAGACTGCTAAATTTTTAATGAATCTTGGATTAGTATCCGCACCAAAAAAATGAAAGATTTTAAAATAAATAGAGGCATAGAGCTCATGCTTAGGGGGGCGAAGAAGAAGGAAGCAGAAGAGGAACCTGCTCCCAAAGGAAAAGGTTTCGCTATCACCAAATTTTTTACCCTGCTAAAGCGAAGAGTCTACTTCAACTTAGAACTTTGGTGGGACAAGAAACAAAGTTAGTTCGGAGTTGAACAATGGCACAAGCAACAGTCCTGTATTTTTCAGCAACAGTTTCGTTTATTTTTCTCTGCGTTGGTGTGATTGCTGGTTGGACAGCGAATGAAAAACTCCACGAGTTTATGTATGGTAAAGCACAGGAAGAAAACATCCATCCAGAGATGTTAGATGGCGAAGGTCAATGGATTAATGAAGAACTATTGTCAGTTCGTTTCGTCGATGAAGATGAATATGACGACGAATAAATATACTTACGCAACCAATTAGGTCATGAAATTATTACTCAATGAAGTGCTGCAAAAAGTAAGCAACGCTAAGACAAAAGCACAAAAGATTAAACTTCTGCAGGAATATAATACCCCAGCACTCAGACAAATTCTGATTGCTAACTTTGACGAGAGTATTGTATCAATGCTTCCAGAAGGTGACGTTCCTTACACTCCAAATGAAGCGCCAGAAGAGACAGAGCACACGAAACTTGTTCATGAGTATCGTAAGCTCTATCTCTTCTTCAAGGGTGGTGCAAACATCTCTCAGAACCGCCGTGAAACCCTCTTCATTCAACTGCTAGAGGGTCTCCACAAGGGCGAAGCAGAGGTTCTATGTCTGGTGAAGGATAAGAAACTTGGTAAGCGTTGGAAGATCACCAAACAGTGTGTGGAGGAGGCATTCCCTTCTATCCAATGGGGTGGTAGGTCTTGATATGGCGAAGGGAGTTAATATTATTCATGCAAATTGTGATCCAGAACTAGCACAAGATAGATCTCTACCACATACTGCTTATCTAATAGAGTTTGATGATGGCAAAGGCGTTGTATATGACATCGCAGTTGCTAGTAAGAGAGTTGATATTTTTGATTACTATTGGGATAAATATCGCAATGTAATTAGCATGAGACAAACAGAAGGTAGGACTAATCCTAAGCTGTGGCAAGATCCCAGGAAAAAGAAGTCAAAATAGTATCAACCGACACAGTTGTCAAAGCATACATAGTATGGTATAATAACCATACGTTCATCCCGCTCTCGGGCGGGACGCAAGTAAGTCGCGGAACGGAGCGTTCATCCTATGCTTTCATTAGCACTCATCTTTTTTAGTCATGTCCCAGTGGAGAATTATCTTCGCTGTGAAGACTTCAATTGGTTGAGAGAAGGACTGGAAGAGACAACTCTTTTCACTCCTTTTGAGAAGGCTGATATTCTCATCCATTGGATGGAACATACAGACCCTCAATGTTTTGAAGCACAGGACGCAAACGACTGAAGGAACGGGGATTAATCACCCTACTCTTTCAGGAGACAAACTCATGAACACCCTAAATCTCATCCGTAATCAGATCAAGAAGCAAGCAGCTCTTCACGATGCTCAGATTGCTGTCACCTCTTACCGTGGTGTCCGCTATGAGTGCCAGCAAGGTGCTGAGGAAGTACATGGTACTTTCTGCTACAGAGGTCACACTTATAACAAGTGATATGGAGAACTATCGATATCATTCAAAAGATATGGATAGTGATAGCAGACCACCCAGTTGTTATCAACTCAAATATAGAGGAGTAACATACTGGTCCTGCTATCGGATGCACTTACACGAATACTTCGAGGGACTACTAAAAGTAGAACCAAGTAACAGGAGGGGTTGATCCCCTCCTTTTTTTATGCTATAATCCTGACACATGTTAGAATAAATACATGGATAAAGAGAGACTAAAACTCATCGTCAAGAACCTCAAGTCTCTGGTAGATGCGCTAGAGAGTGAGGTTTATTCTGACACCGATGCTTACAAGATTCAATTGCAGCAAGGTGGTCCGCAATTTGGATTCAATTATAATGATGGAGACGATGATGGATACCCAGACTGACTGGAGATACAGTGAGGAACGAATGGTTCTTCGCGCAGAAGTATTCCTCAAGTTGAAAAAGTATTTCAAATTGAAAACTACCAAGCACCTGTACGAGTTCTGCCACGATTGGGTATCCCAAGGCAATCAAACTACAGAGGGTGCTGAAGAGGCATTCCTCCAATACTTACAGGAGGTAAATCTTTAATGAGATACAAGGACACAATCAAAGCAGCAAAGAAAGCAATCAAGCTTGCGGAAAAGAATCCGATGCTGTATACTGATGAAGAGATCTGGTACATGAAGAAAGCACTTCATACTGCCAAGAAAGATCTTGCAGCAAAACGTGAACGATTGAGTAAAGGATTTAAGAATGAAGCAACAACATGGGTCAGTACGCCTAGTGCAAGTGACTCCCGAAGCGGAGAAGACGATGGGGTACGTGGCGAGAGTCTCGAACCCGAACAATCAGGAGAATCCTAACGTCGCTGGTCTCCTGAAGTATTGCATCAAGCACAATCACTGGTCTGTGTTTGAGCAAGCATTCATGACTCTTGAGATTGAAACGAATCGTGGTATCGCAGCTCAAATTTTGCGTCATCGTTCGTTCACATTTCAAGAGTTTTCTCAGCGGTATGCTGACAGTTCTATGCTGGCAGATGAGATCCCTCTGTTTGATCTTCGCCGTCAGGATACTAAGAACCGCCAGAATAGTATTGATGATGTTGATCCTTTCGTTCAACAAGAACTTGAGATCAGTATCAAGAGACACTTCCAGAGTGGTATGGACATCTACAAGCACATGCTAGAGATGGGTATTGCTAAGGAGTGTGCTCGCTTTGTTCTTCCTCTGGCAACTCCCACCCGTATCTACATGTCAGGATCTGTGCGTTCTTGGATGCACTATATAGATCTACGCAGTGCTCATGGAACCCAGAAAGAACACATGGACATTGCTGCTCAGTGTAAAGAAATCTTCGCTGAACAATTTCCTATTTGTGCTGAAGCATTGGAGTGGAACTGATGGCAACATACCCTGTAGTAAATACAAAGACTGGTGAACAGAAGGACGTTGTGCTTAGCGTCCATGAATGGGATCAGTGGAAGATTGACAATCCAGACTGGACTAGAGATTGGAGTGATCCATCTACTTGTCCTTCCTCTGGAGAGGTTGGTGACTGGAGAGACAAGATGAGCAAAACTCATCCTGGATGGACAGACATTATGAAGAACAAGATTGTTCCTCAAGCAAAGGTCAAAAACAACAGAACTATTACCGACAAGTATCGTTAAACTTATGCCACCAAGAAAGAAGACTACAAAAGCACCTGGACAAGGTATGACTGCGAAACAAAAGAAGCGCCGCAAGCCTATCGATGAGGCATACATGATTCCCATCGAACCTCTCACTCATAATCAACAGATCATGTTTGATGAGTGGGACAAGGGACAGATGATCTATGCCTATGGTGTAGCAGGAACTGGTAAGACGTTTGTTGCTCTCTATAAGGCACTAAAGGATGTACTCAATGAGTATACTCCTTACGAGAAAGTTTATATCGTTCGCTCCCTGGTTGCTACTCGGGAGATTGGTTTCCTTCCTGGCGACCATGAAGATAAGTCTTCTCTCTATCAGATACCATACAAGAACATGGTTCAGTCCATGTTTGAGATGCCTGATGACAATAGTTTTGAGATGCTCTATGATAATCTCAAGGCACAAGAAACTATCTCGTTCTGGTCTACCAGTTTCATTCGTGGCACCACTCTTGATAATTGTATTGTTATCATTGACGAGTGTCAGAACTTGAACTTCCACGAACTGGATAGTATTATCACTCGTGTTGGACAGGACAGCAAGATCATCTTCTGTGGTGATGCTGCTCAGACTGACCTACAAAAGATCAGTGAGCGTTCAGGTATCCTGGACTTCCAACGCATCCTACAGAACATGGATGAGTTCTCGCTGGTTGAATTTGGTATTGAGGACATCGTTCGTTCTGGTCTTGTCAAATCTTATATCATCAACAAAATCAATCTGGGTCTATGAAGTTGTTTAATCATGTGGGACTAGATCCTATTGAAATGTCTGCTGAAATGGTGGATGGCAAGCGTCTTTATCTAACACCAACAGGAGATAAGTTTCCATCTGTCACCACTGTGATTAGCAACAACAAAGAAAAGATGAAGGGCATCGCCAGGTGGCGAGCCCGTGTTGGTGAAGAGAAAGCAAATGCTATCTCCAATCGTTCTACTAGTAGAGGAACAAAGTATCACTCTATCGTTGAAGATTACTTCAATAACAATCTTGACCTAAAGAAGTATAGTAAGTTCCCGCTTCCTGTTCTAATGTTCCAGCATTCTAGGGATATTTTAGACCACATAAATAATATTTACTTACAGGAAGCAGCACTCTACTCCAAACATTTGGAGTTAGCAGGGCGTGTAGATTGTATCGCTGAGTTCGATGGAGTGCTGTCTATCATTGATTTTAAGACAGCAGCAGAACCCAAGCGTGAAAAATATCTTTATGACTACTTCGTTCAGGAAACTGCATACGCATGTATGCTTCAAGAAAATTACGGGTTGAGTGTTAAGCAACTCGTGACTATCGTTGCTTGTGAAAACGGAGAGACTCAAGTCAAGGTGCTTCCACCTAAGAAAGAATTCTTTATGAAATTAATGAGTTACATCGACGAATACCAGGAACGATATGGAGAAAAAACAATTATTAGAGGATAAGTTTATGACCGCTGCGAGGTTCTCGCAGGAAGTGGAGAAGATTGCATTGCACAATCCTGATATGAATTATATTGATTCGGTTATCCACTACTGTGAGTTGAATGAAATTGAACTAGATAGTGTGAACAAATTGATTAGCAAACCTCTGAAGGAAAAACTCCGTCATGAGGCACAGCAACTCAACTTCATGAAGAAGACTAGTCGTGCAAAACTTATGCTTGTATGAACGTCCTCACTATTGACTTGGATTATATAACTGACAAGTATTCAAGACTTGTAGACAGTGTTTATAGTAATGACTTTACTAATAAAAGATGGGGAGAGTTCTATAGCAATACCTATTATGATGAAGATCATTTCAAAATAAACATAGACAACTGGTTGTATATTCTTGATGTGTATACAAAAGCACTTCCTGAGTGTAACAAAGTTGCCTTTGGATATGAGCATGACAGTATTCTTTATGACTTGCAAGATGTAGATGAGCACATAAACATTGTCAATATTGATCAACACCATGACATATGTTATGTTGACGAACAATATAAAGAAGTTATTGAATATGATATTGTTTCTCAGGCTGATTGGGTGCTATGGTTGGTGAAGAATAAAAATCTTTCCAGTTATACTTGGGTTGGAAATAAAAACTCTACACCTTTGGATAACAATGTAGTTCAAATGAACTGGAATTATAATTCTTTTTTAAAAGAACAACTAAAATTTGATACCTATAAGTTTGATTACATATATGTCTGTGCATCTCCACAATATCTTGCTCCACACCACTGGTATTACTTTGACATTATGAAAATTTTGTATAATAATATCAAAGGAAAAGAACCAGTCATGCATCCAAATAAATTTGGGTATGATCTAAAGAAGTTTTATAAGTATAAGGATAAAGAAGTATGAGTTTCTTTCAATCAGATATCATTCGCGGTGACATCCAAGAGATGATGGATCTTCAACAGTTTTGTTTTAGATCTGCTATGAATTTTGTTCTTCTCGATGACGAGAGGAAGCTAGATTACTTTGAAAAACTTGAACTGTTGATTGAAAAGCAGAAAACTTTTTACTTCCGTATTAAGTTGAGTGACGATCCTGAAGCAGTCTCTGTCCTAGAGACCATGAAGCAGGGTATTATTATGCTTGGTGCCACCCCAGGCACCACAGTCGAAGAGATGTTCGACGAACTGCTGCAGAAAGTCCAGTTCATGAAGGACAAACTGCAAAGTGGCACAGCGGATTGACGCCCGACGCTGTGCCTGTTATAATGACTGAGTGATAGGGCATCACACAAACCAAATCCAAACTAATCCGAGAAAATCCTATGTCTTTCGCAGATCTGAAGCGTAAATCCCAGAACAACTTCTCCTTCCTTCAAAAGGAACTGGAGAAATCATCCAGCGGTAAGAACGTTGATGAGCGTTTCTGGAAACCAGAGGTTGACGCTTCTGGCAACGGGTATGCTGTTATCCGTTTCCTCCCCGCCCCTGAAGGTGAAACTGTGCCTTGGGCGAAAGTCTACTCCCATGCCTTCCAAGGTCCTGGTGGGTGGTACATTGAAAACTCCCTGACCACTCTCAACGAGAAGGATCCCGTTGGTGAAGTCAACCGCCGTCTCTGGAACAGCGGTAGTGATGAAGACAAAGAGACTGCTCGTAAGCAGAAGCGTAAGCTCCAGTATTACAGCAACATCTATGTCGTGAAGGATCCTAAGCACCCTGAGAACGAGGGCAAGGTGTTCCTCTACAAGTATGGTAAGAAGATCCATGACAAGATCCTTGCTGCCATGCAACCTGAGTTCCAAGACGAGACGCCTGTGAACGTCTTTGATCTTTGGGAAGGTGCTAACTTCAAACTGAAGATCAAGAAGGTTGCAGGTTACTGGAACTATGATTCTTCTGAGTTTGATTCTGTCTCTGCTCTCAGTGCAGATGACACTGAACTGGAAGGCATCTGGAAGTCCGAGCACTCGCTTGAGGCATTCACTAACAAGGATCAGTTCAAGTCCTACGAGGATCTTGAGCGTCGTCTGAACATGGTGCTCGGTATCGCCCAACGTGCTGCCGTTCCTACCGTTGATGATGAAGAGTATGAGCCTGTCGCTGCTCCCGAACCTTCCTCGTTCCGTCAGCAAATGAGTGCTCCCTCTCCTGTCAAGGAAGAGGCAGTCGTTGATGATGACGATGCCCTGTCTTACTTCGCTCGCCTTGCTGAAGAGGACTGATGGGAGAAGCAGTTCACGCTTGGAACTCTATGACCTATGCTGAGGGAGCATTGTTCTCCCTCTGGGTCATCGGAATGTATTATGTAAAACTTCGCATGGATCGTAAGTTCGGACGATGAAAAAATACCTGAAGGTATTACTTCACCCAGTTACTCAGTTCAACTTGTTGGTCGTGGGGTTCCTGATCTTAGTTCAGGGACTTCACACCCACGCCCACTATACTATGAGTGTTGATACTGACAGTTACGTTCACAACTACTGCAAGAAAAACTTGAAGCAGTGTAAGCGTATCATTTCAAATTTGGAAGACTGATTCCATAAATCTGGAAAAAAAATTCGGGCAAATTTTTGCCCGAAAAAGTCATCCAGTTTTCTTTAGTCTCTGGTTAATATAATCTCCAGATTTTTTGTAAAGATTTTTCTTTCTGAAATCATTTACAAACTGTTGAAAATATCTTGGTTTGAGGAGATAGATTTCTCTTTTCTTTTCATTCTCATTAGTCAACCACTCAGCAATGGTAACGGGAGTTGCAATCTCGTTACCATTTTTTGTTTCTATACTACCATTGATGTTTAGTTTATGTGTTCCGTTGTAGAAAGTCTGATCTACACGTACACCAGTTCTAAATTGTCCAATGTCTTCTTTAATTTCATAGTGATGAATAGTTCCGTATGCATTGTCATATTCACTCTCTAGAATTTTTGACAATTCATACGTAGTTTTTGGCCAATCATACTGAACGTTAGTCATATTATTTGACAGGATGATAACCCAGTCATAGAATGGATCACCATATGCTTTATTTGCTACTTGATCAGGACGTTCTCCATCTATAATAGCATACTTTGTAAAGAAGATGGAGTTAGAAAAGACATCATCATTCAATTTGTATCTACGAAAGAAATTCTTTGCAGTCACATAGTCCGACTCAGAGAAAGGATAACTAATTGGTTTCTCATCATATGAGATGTTTGGTATGAGTGAAAAATACATTAGAATAATCCTCCTAAACAACAGAAGCAGTCCAGTCTTCTGAAAAGACTAGTTTTGTTTCCATGAAGTTTAATTTCAATTCATATGATACTGGTCCGCCACCTGAAAACGTTGAATAGTTATTATCTGGTGTGAAATTTACATTCATATCTGTAATAGCACACAGTTTATATTGTGGTAAATGCGGGTGTGGATCTGATCCTCTCATGTATTGCACTAGACATAACTTTGGAACTTTTATAAAGGATGAACCAATAGCACTATTTTTGATACCAAATACACCTTCAGGACCTGCTCCATAACTTGGTAGCATTGCTCGTTTGAATTCTTTTATTATGTCTTCAATAATTTTTGTTTCCTCCTGATAATATGGAGACATCCTAAAAGTCAAATCAAAAGTTCTTAGAGACATTGACTGGAATAATAGTTCTACATTGGGGTTTCTAATTACTCCCCCAACACTAGCAAAAACATCTCCAGATGAAATGTTATCTCCTGTAATACCTTTTGCCAGTTCTGAAACTGCGGTAGCAGCAGCGTTCACTCCCAATCTACTAGCAGTGTCTTTTGCTGTCTTTGTTAAACTTTGTAATTTTTTTATTGTACCATTTTTTCCTGCTGAGGAAAGTACACCAGCAGTTATGCTACCAAACTTCTTTCCTTCCCAGTTACCTCTGTATGCATCTTGTATATCATCTGGCATATAGAGAAGAATCTGTTTGAATCCTTCTGCAGGCGAAGCATCATTTACACTCGAATTATATTCATTTAGGTTTAGGTTTATTGATACAGGATTGGTTGCATTTGGATTGCCTTGAGAATTGGGTCCAAATGGTGGATTGTAATCATAAAATTGAAACAACACATAGTCCGATGTGTTGCCTTCTAACTTCATATCTTGTGGATACCTAAGAGACTGAGATGTGTTTACTGTTGCAGTTTGATCATTGTATGCACCAATCGGTTGTGTAAAATAACTACCAACTTTTGACCAATTTGCTGATAGAAGATCTTGTTCTAGTTGTCCAGTAACAGGATAGTAATTAACATGAACTCCAGCATAAGTAGCTGTGACCTTTTCCTCATACACAACTTTTGTAGTTGGATCAAACCAATAATTTGTTCCATTACTATCTTTTATGACAATGCTTGCGCCTTTTGGTTTTTTTCCTGTTGTGTTTCCAGCCATTACTTAGACATCTCCTTGGACTGTTTGTTGCCGTATCCTTTCACAATTCTGTGACCTGTGATTTTATCATAGAACTTTTCATCAGTTTCTTCCCAGACAATCTTTTTATCGATAGGGAATGTAACTCCATTGATATTTTTCACATAGTCCTCAGTCGGCAGGAGAATGGCAGTATCCCATTCATCAGCAGCGAGGTCAAGATATAGTCCTTCTACATGTGCTGATAGATATTTATGAAAACATACCTTAGGTATGTCAATTCTACCTTGTATTAGTTTCTTTGTGACAATGATTCTTTTCTTGGGAGAGAGGTAGTGTAGGTTAGCACCCCAGAATTCTTCTTTTCCTGGTGCTTTGACGACATATACTAGAGGGAATCTGTCATAGTAAGGCAACCACTTCATCTTTGCCTTATATTCAAACATATACAGATGACCTGCTACTGTATATCTACGCAGTTCATTCTTATCTTGTTCTATAGCATCACCAATACGATCTCTTTTTTCGTTCAAGATATATTTGCTAAAATTTTTTTTGTATGTACTAGCTTCATGCTTGACTGCATTTCTGTACCAAGAGAGAGATTTTTTCTCTCCATTAGTTTTTTCTGCTACTCTTTCAAAAAGTGTTTTGTATCCAGGATCTTTATTGACAGAGTTGCGCTGGATAGATGCAAATCCTGTTGCCATTGTTATACTCCTAAGTGATCTTCGGTAAGTATTAAGAAGTTCATCTGCCTGTCTTCACAATACTCACGCGCTGCAGACCACTTAGATTGGTTTTTAGCGTATGTCAGAGCAGCATTACGATAAGCGGCAGTTCGTTTATTTTTGTCATTCGGGGGTTGTGTTTGTTTTTTGGGTTTAATCTCAATAATATATTTGGTGATAGCACCAGTCTTTTCACGAACTTTGATATAAAAATCTGGAAAGTATCTCCTCACTCTACCATCGGGAGCACGATAGGGAATGATTACCTCTTCGCTCCCCCACTCTATTATCGAGGGGTTGTTATCACAGAACACCATGAACTTTCGTTCCCATAATGATCTATAGATAACACGAGTTGGATTGCCACGATACTTGCCAGGATTGATGGGTTTATACAATCCAGAGTATGCCATAAATATAGTTGGACCAACATAGGTATTTAGTGTGTCTATAAACAACTTTTTGGCAACTATGTCAGCTCAGGGCGGAATGTCCTATAGCAATAACTTCGTTGTAAAGTTTACGAATAATAGTGGTGAAAATTTATTTGAATTTTTATGTGATGAGGCACAACTTCCAAATGTTCAGGCAGCTTCTGGAACATTGAAGGGTAGATACATGGGGGAAGGGCAAGTAAACTATGCTCACACTAGAATATTCTCTGAATTTCAGCTTGGTTTCATGTGTGATGCTAATCTAGAACCTTTGAGATTTTTGAATAGTTGGTTTGGACAGATCTTTAATGAGGTGCCATATGAAGTAGGTCCAAATAGATCATTGGAAAAGCACCAGTCTCAAGATGATTTAAGACCATATAATAGAACTAATGCTTTAGCATATCCAGAACAATATTGCAATAATATAATTGTTACAAAAACAGAATCTGGTCCAAAATCTACAACACAAAGAGCACCAGTTTCTTATTACTTAGAGAGAGCATGGCCATATGCTATTGATGCTGTTCCTCTTCAGTTTGGTGCTTCTCAAATAACTAAAGTTTCGGCACAATTTTATTATACAAGACATCAAATTGAATTTTCTGATAACAGGACAACCAAAAATGATGTCAGTGTTATGGATAATGAATTCTATCCAAATGAAAATGGTATTGGTGGATATAGATCTGTAGTTACTGGTAGCGCACAAACTCAGGCTGGTATTGAAGCAGCACAACAGTTTACTGGTCAGCAACAACTAAATCAAACAAATGCTGGTATAGCGTAGCAAAATCGACTTTTCAGTTCCATAAAACTGGGAAAAATTTTTCCGCTAATTTTTGAGTCTAAAAGTCGCGCTAAATATACATATGATCTGATTTAGACATTATGGCATTGCCCGTTTTAGACTTGCCAACTTATGAGTTGGAAGTTCCATCAAGTAAGAAAAAAATCAAATATCGCCCATTTTTGGTAAAGGAAGAAAAAGTTTTATTAATTGCTTTGGAGAGCAATGATGAAACAAATATCAAAAATGCGGTATTGAACCTAATCAAAGGATGTGTTCAATCTAGAATAAAAGTAGAAAATCTTTCAATCTTTGATCTAGAGTATATTTTCTTGAATATCAGAGCAGTTTCTGTTGGTGAAATTATTGAAATGAATGTTACTTGTCTGGATGACAATGAAACACAAGTAAAATATAATTTGAATCTTGCTGATGTAGAAGTTTTCTTTCCAGAAGGACATGATACAAAAATCATGCTTACAGAGACAACGGGCGTAATTATGAAATATCCGTCTTTTGATCGTTTTGTGGAAGGATCTTTTGTAGATTCTGAAATTGATCAAGATACTGTTACTAAAGTTATTGCCGAATCTATCGATCAAATTTTCCAAGGTGATGATGTCTATGATGAATCTACAACTACTAAGAAAGAAATGATTGAATTTGTAGAAAATTTGACAAATGCTCAACTTGAAAAAATACAAACATTTTTTGAAACCTCTCCAAGACTCCAGCATAGTTTTAAGATAAAAAATCCAAATACTGGAGTTGAATCTGATTATGAAATAAGAGGACTGCAGAATTTTTTCGGATAGCCCTATTCCATAATAGTTTGGAGGGCTATTATAAAACTAATTTTGCTTTGATGCAGCATCATAAATATAGCTTGAGTGATATTGAATATATGATGCCATTTGAGCGACAGGTATATGTCGCTTTATTGATGCAATATCTAGAACAAGTCAAACAGCAACAACAAGCGGCACAAAAGTAATGGCAGCAGGAACAGTTGACTATACTGATACTACTGGTAATAGGGATTATCTAGGTATTATTGGTAAACAGATTGGAAGGCGTTTGAAAGAAGCTTCCAATATGGCAGCGGAAGAACGCGCCTTTGCTGCGAAGAAAGCAGAACAAGGTGGAACGTCTCTAGAAGAAGCGGGGATTGGTAAAGGATATTTTTTCAAAAGAGCCCTTGGTTCAAGATTTGGTGGTGATAGAATTGCCAGAACTAGGGGCAGATTAGGAGCACAAGGTCCTGGTACAGATCCTACCAAGAACTTCAAACAAAGGTTTCGTGGAGGATTTGATTATAATGTAACCAATCAAATTAATCAGGTAACAAAAGAAGTTAGTAGTGCTGTTGTTCCAATGTCTAGCGCATTGGTAACAGGATTGCGTGGAGTAGAAGGTGGATTGAGTGATGTTGGGAATGCTGTAAATAATCTTTCTAATAGTATAGGACAACTTGCTAGATCTCAAGAAGATATGGCGAGAGAAGTGATGATGATGGGCGCATTTATGCGTGCATTTATGTCATGGATGCAAAGACAGCAGTCTCGTTCTAGTGCAAATAAAGAAGAAAAATCTATTGAAAATGCACTGAAAAAACTTAAAGGCAGTAGTGGACGTGGTGGTAATATTCGTGGATTGCTCTCTGGCGGTGGTGGCGGTGCAAGCAAAGCACAAAGTGCTATTGGCGCTGCGTCTTCTATTGCCAATCTTGCAGGAATTGCAACAAATAAAAAAACTGGGCAAGCTTTAGAGTTACTAAGTAAGTCTCCTCAAGCTGCTGCTACTGCTGTTCGTGGTGCTCAAACAGGTAGTCGTATGTTATTGAGTGCTGGTCGTACTGGCATTTCTGTAACATCAAAAAAAATTACTGATGCTGTCATGAGAAGAAGTGCTCAAAACCTTGGCGCTAAATCACTACAAGAGGGTTTTGAAAATCAAAATGCAGCTGTCAAAACAAAAAAAGCGATAGGTGGTACTAGGGCAAATCCTAGACAGATGCAATATGACATTATTCCTTTCCCAAAAGATCAACTGGGAAGAGCGATTGCGGCAGAACGAGGATTCAGGACTCCTGATGCCTGGTATGCTAAACAGTGGTACGATATGGTAAACTACAGAGGAAAATCTTCTGAAGAAGCAGTTCAAGCAATTTTGAAAGTTGATCCTTCTGCAGCTGCTTTTTTACAATCAGCGAAGGAAACAGGAAAGAGCTTGGGTGCTACAACACTTGCTGGAGCAACACCTGGAAGCACTATTAATCAAGCTGTAAGAAGTAGTGATGATGCGTTGAAAACTGCAATAGGTGCATCTGATGGTATACTGGCAAGATTATTTGGAAAAGGTATTGGTAAAAGTATAATGAAAAAAATACCAGTTCTTGCTGGTATTGCTGGTATTGTTTTTGGTATTCAGCGTGCATTGGAAGGAGACTTCTTAGGTGCTGGTCTTGAAATTACTTCTGGTATACTTGGTGCTACTGGCGTTGGCGCTGGTGCTAGTGTAGGTATTGATGCTTTCCTTATTGCTAGAGATTTGGGAATGGGAGTTCCAATGGCGGAAGGTGGTATTCCACTAGGCAGAAATGTTTCAGCAATTTTGAATGATAGACCAGATAGAGCAAAAGAAGCAGTAATGCCTCTAACTAAGGAAACCTTTTTGTCATTTGGTGAAGGTGTTCTAGATGCACAAAAACTGAGAAAGCGAGAAACAATAAAATTACATGCCGCTGGTTTATCTGAGTATTATGATAAACAGGGTGGATGGAAAACGTTTGCAGAAATTACTAAAGATGCTGGTAACTGGATAAAGAATTTTTTTGGTGGGTTAGGCATCGGCGGCGGCAAAGAAGAGGAAGACACACCAGCTGCTGGCGCTGGTGCTGATCCTACAACAACAGTAGGTGTAGGAAGAAATAAAATGGAACAACATATTTTGGAGTTCCGACAAGCAAGAAATGAAAAGTTTGGAGTTACTAGTGAAAGAAATGCCTCTAATACAACTGGTAACCTCATGATTAGAGACTTGAGAGCACAAGGATCAACTGGAAGAGATAGTACAATTAATCCATATGCAGATGATCTTTCATATCAAGTTGATGACCATCAAGGTGATGCACATAGACATGGATATGGATTTGATATACCAGTAGCAAATGCAGATCAAGCAGCATTTGTCATAGATTTTTGGCGCAACAAGAGAGGATACAAGATACTATATGGAGATGCGGGACATAAAAATCATGTTCATGTTGAAGTTCCAAGAGCTAAAATGGAAGAATACATGAAAAAAGTGGAGGCAAAAGTAGAAAAAACTCCAGAGATGTCAAGTTTCAGAGAAGATCCTGAAGAAAATAGAATACTTCAAGAAAAAGAGAGATATAAAAAAATATCTTATGATCCTAATAAAATATTTGATAAAACATCTGAAGATTTGAAAACTGCATCTCTGATGAATTCCAAATCTTTAGAAACTTCTGGACTTGGAATGTTCTCTACACCGATCACAAATATAGTAAATAACAATTACTACGGTGGTGGACAAGAAGGAGGCGGTCAAATAGTGGATGAAGCTGCTAATCCATTTATAGCATCTGGGACAGACTTTGCTAGATTCAAGTTTGTTGCTGATCTAGGTTGAGGTAATTATAATGGAGCAAAATTCTAAACAAATAACCTTACAGAGTTGTACAGTAACATCTGCAGATGGTTCTAAAACAGAAGCTCTTGGTGGCGATAAAATAATTCTATTTACAGTATGGGAAAGTTTACTTTCTCCATTTATGACAGCATCTTTAGTTGTTAGTGATAGTGCAAATTTTATAAACAGATTTCCTCTTCAGGGTGGCGAGATAGTAAAATTAGAAATTAAATCTTCTTTTAGTGAAACACCATTCAAATATGAATTTGTACTTTGGAAAATTGCTAATAGAATATCCAAAAATAAAATACAAACGTATACTCTTGGATTGATATCAAAAGAAGCAATAGTAAATGAAAGTACTCGTATTTACAGAAGACTTGAAAATAATACAGAATCTATTGTCAATGAATTGCTAAAAAATGATCTAAAAACGGAAAAGACAATTTATTCAGAACCTTCTAGATTCAAGATAAAGTATACTGGCAATAGAAGAAGACCTTTTGATATTATTGCTTCTATTCAAGAATTATCGGTATCTGAAAAAACAACATATGGTTCTACAGATGCAACGGAATCGAATAGTGCCGATCAAAAGATTAGGGGTAGTGCTGGATTTTTCTTCTGGGAAAATTACAGAGGATATAATTTCTTTTCTATTGATTCCTTATGTGGTGAACCAGGAGGAGATTTTGTAAGTGATAAATTGAATTCACAATCATGGGGTCCTTATGAAGAAACCATTGCAAATAGAGATAATATTGATCAAAGATTTATTATCTCCCAAGTTGCATTCAAATCTGAAATAGATATACTTACTGCATTGAGAAAAGGAAAATATTCTTCTACTATGGTATTTTTCAATTATTCTACTGGACAGTATGACGAATACATTTATAATATCAGAGACAGTTATGATAATATGTCTCATCTAGGCGGACAGCAAAATGTCAATACTATCAAGTGGGACAATGATGTTGATCTAGCAGAATCACCTACTAGAATAATGTCAATGCTTTTAGATCATGAAACGTGGTACAATGATACAGGAATTGCATCTCCAGAAGAAGGTGATGGTTCTACATCTCCAACTGAATTTGCTGATTGGCAAAAGTACTATATTGCTCAAGGAATTGCCAGAAGAGAGTTATTGAAAAATCAAGAACTTACTATAGTAATACCTGGCAATCCTGATATGTGTTCTGGTGATAAGATTGATATTAGATTGCAGTCTAAATTGCAAGACAGTGAAAAAACCAAAATGCCATATGACGAGGAAAGCAGTGGTGTTTATCTTATCAAAGATCTAACACATACCTTTAATTTTCTTGAAGGTGCAACTGGAACGCATAAGACTACGCTAGAATTATTCAGAGACTCTTATGGTCTTGAAGGAACTGCGTCTAACCACGGCACTAAATAATGTATACGGAGGTAACTAAACATGGAAAGCATCGAAAAGCATATTGAGGCAGACAAGGAAGAGCTTGCTAACCCTCAACTCTCACCCCAACGCCGTCGTCATATCGAAGGCGAACTAGAAGAATTAGAAGCATACGCAGAGCGTCATCCAGAAGATCATCATGATCCTTCATCTCTGGAACTATACTGCGACAATAATCCAAGTGCCCCTGAGTGCTTAGTATACGATGATTGATTGATATGGATGAATCACTGCGTATTCTACCTACTCATAGAATTGGTCACGATGGGTTCAATTGGTGGGTAGGACAGGTAGAACAAATTGCTTCGGAAGAACCAAATAATAAAGGCGGTTATCGCTGCAGAGTAAGAATTGTCGGGGATCACCCAAAGAGTAAGAAACTTCTCGACACTTCACTTTTGCCATGGGCGCAAATAATGATGCCCTGCAATGTTCCGTTTATGCCTGGCAACGTAGGTGGTGGTAGTCATGGATTGATCAAAGGATGTTGGGTTGTTGGATTTTATCTGGATGAACACAAACAGAAACCCATAGTTATGGGTTCTATTGGACAAACACCAGGAGCAACAACAAAAGTAAATGAAGAAGAACCAGACGATACAGACGGATTAAAGAGAGTTTCCAATCCGTTAAATCGCCCAGTAAATCCATATACTGATGGTTCTAATGAGCCAGGTGGAACAACAAAAGATGGTGGTGGACTAGATGATGGAACAAAAGGTGGTGATGGTAAACCTAGAGTCAATCCACCAGCTAGAAGATATAAAGGTATTGAGGATGAAGAATGGTGTCAAGATGTAGCAGAGAAGTGTGATAAGCAAGATCTAAATCAAAGATTTACAACTCTGCTAAGCGAATTTTTATATGAAATACAAAGGAATGGCGGAAATGTTGGCACTTATCTAGTTAATGAGGTCAATGGAGAAATAAATGACGCTATAGGTGAAGCTAGAAAGTATGTTGATAAAGGAATTCTAATTGTAAATAAATTTATTGCTGAAGTAAAAGGATATATTATTGGCAAGATGACTGCGGGGGTAAAAGACCTCATTCAATCTCTAATATATCCAAATAAAAAAGGAAATATCCTAACTCCAGTTACTGAGTGGTTCAATAATCTATTGAAAGACCTGAACTGTTCAATGGAAGATTTAGGAGAAAGACTAGAAAAATTTCTCACGGATCTTTTGATGAAAATAGTTCAGGAGATCTACAAAAATGTGGTATGTCATGTTGATTCAATAGTCAGTCAAATTATTGGCGAAATTGAGAGATTGATAGAAGATGTTTTGAATTCTGTTCTTGGTCCACTTCAAGATATTCTAGGAGCAATTGCTGCACCTCTTAATATGATCGGTGGAGCAATTGATCAAGTCATGGAATTATTGGGAATTACTTGCTCTGGTCCAGATCAAACATGTTCAAAATATAAATCAATCTGCACTGATGGAGAAGAGGAAGAAAACAAAGATGATGAAGAAGATTTCTTAGACAAATTACTAGACGGTATTGATGATTTGTTTGGTGATTCTACTAAACCAGACTACACGAAATATACATGTCCAGAAGCATATGAAGGCAACACTTTATCTGTAACTACTGTTGGATTTACTGGTGGAGTCCCAGACACTCCATCAGATACATTCATCGATGAAAATGGCGAAGTTCAAAAGATTTACAAGAATCAAATTGTATACAGTATTGACGATATTACAATAACGGAAGGAGATGTAGGCAAATTTACTATTACGAGAAAAGGAAATACTAGTATTGCATCTTCCCTGAAATATTCAACTCTTATTGAAAAAGGAACTGCTGAAGTTGATTCAGATTTCTTGGAACTAAAGGGGATTGTTGGATTTGCTGCTAATGCTACAAAAGCAACTATAGACGTTACAACTTTACTATCAGATGAAATTGAGGAAGAAGAGTATTTCTATGTCAAATTAGCAATCAACTCTCCTAAAGCAGGTAGTCAATATATAAGCACTTTTGAAAAAAATATTGGCAAATGTACTATAATTGAAGTCGATCAGACAGAACCATACAACCAATATACAAAGATAAATGTTCCTCTTGAGAAGAAATTGGGCGATACATTCCCAGAAAGTGTAACAACAATTCCTGTACCAGATAATGCTGTTGACAGTAATAATGACGGAATTCCTGATATTAATGATCTGCCAACAGTACCAACTTATAATATTACAACAGACAAGAGTATTGTAAAAGAAGGAGAGTTTATAGTTTACACTATAACTACAGAAAATGTTAGTGCTGGAACGATATTATATTATACATTATTTGGGTCTGATATTACCCCCGATGATATTTTGGGTGGATCTTTGACTGGCAGTTTCACTATCGATAACGAAGGAAAAGCAAAAGTAACCATAGGCATACAAGATGATGGGGTAGTCGAAGAAGAAGAAACTCTTTCGTTTACTATCAATAATACAGGAGCATCTGTAGATGTTCTTATCCAACAGAATGATGAATCATTGTTCTTCTCTGGTGGTGATGGTGTAGATGATTTTGGAATAAATGATGAGGGAGTTGGAGAAAACAGTAAAGAAATTGTTATTTTAGAACCAAAACCTCCAACTGTTGATCCAGAAAAAATTATTACTGATGAAAACGGTTCAATTATCGAAATTCCTATTGATGATCCTGGTGATCCGTGGGCAGAACCACCATATGTCTTTATTGGTGGGGAAGGGATTGGTGCAAAAGCAACGGCACTGTTAGACCCTAATGGATTTATTACAGAAATAAGAATCAAAGCGGGTGGATATGGTTACAAGAAGAACCTAGCAGAAGATAACAATGTTCGCTGTATTATTGACACATTTACTTTGATTAGACCAGGAATCGGGTATAAAGAACCACCAAACATCTATATCAATGGTATTCTTGGTCTTGCAGAAGTCGTTATTAATGATGATGGATTTGTTATTGGTGCTAGAATGTTAGATAGAGAAACGAGTTATACTAAGTTTCCTCGTATTGACATTGTAGGTGGTGGAGGATATGGTGCTAAACTACTGCCATCTCTAGTTTGCCTAGATACTGAAGCACTTACTACAATTGGTTCTACTAAAATTGGAACTGGACGTTACGTTGATTGCCCATAATGACTGTACCTGCTAATAATTACCCTACCGATATTGCAAAACCAACAACTCCTGATGAAGAACAGGAGTTGGCAGAAGGTATTGTTTATCATTCATGGTTCAAAGGATCTTTGACCCGTTCAGAAATTTATGAAAGACAGTTGCCAGATGGACTTACGGGTGCTCTGAGAATTGACGGACCAGAGGGAAACAGTGGATTCATGACATTCAAGTCTGATGGATCTGTTGTATTACGAACAGGAAAGAGAAATAAAGAGCAGGGTGCTGGTACAGGTAAATTAAATATTCATACTCATGGAACTCAGCAAACACATGAGCAAAAGAGTTTTTATCGATACAATAAACAGGAAGGAGACAAAGAAGCACTGAATGTTCTTTGCTATGGTGATCATGTTGAACAATGTATAGGTTCTGAGAGACATATAAGAGCAAAGAAAATAATCATCACGGCAGATGAAGAGTTGATGCTAATTGGAAAGACACAAGTATTCATCCAATCTGGACCTGACGGTGGCGGTACAATTACAATGAATGCTGGTAGTGTAGAAAAAGTTACCAGTAATGATAAAGAAGTTATCATTGGTCAAAAGTTGACTTTGGGTGTATCTGAAGAAACAAAGTTGAATTTTGATCCAAGATCTTCTGTCAATATTGTTTCTCCAGGACATGTTAATTGGAGCATTCTTGGGGACTATTCTACCTGGGTTGGTGGTATTGAGGAGCATATTATTGCTGGTGGTCCTGGTTCTCCACCACTAATAGTTAATAGAACTAGTGCCTTTACAGTAAAGACTGCTATTGGTGGTCAAGTATTTGATTCTGCTGATTATATTAATGCAAAAGCAGGTGGAGCAATTAGCGATGTAGCAGGAGGAGCTGCTACTTATACTGCAGGTGCTGCTGTAGATATCAAAGCAGGTGCTGCAGCTAACATTGAAGCTGGTGCTGCTGTTGGTATCAAGGCTGGTGCTACTGTTGATGTTACTGCAATTGGCAACGTAAACCTCAAAGGTGCTCTGATTTTCCTCAATTGATAACCCTACCTTATCAGACCCATCGGTTATCCGTATCAAAAACTGGCACAAGGGGGCTTGTTTTCGGCAACCTGCTATGCTAAATTACATCTGTAGCAAATGAGGGAGGTGCCTCAATTACTCGCACCGAACTTCTTGACGCG
>Ga0255768_10001947_pt1 | contig 20895 bp, 17 predicted proteins | sample 071ome_33_FD_179983 | JGI IMG/M metagenome (GOLD analysis project Ga0255768, IMG submission 179983) | Coastal salt marsh microbial communities from the Groves Creek Marsh, Skidaway Island, Georgia - 071412AT metaG (version 2) | ecosystem: Environmental > Aquatic > Marine > Intertidal zone >...
GAAGTGGTTAAAGAATGCGTAGGAGCTAGTAACCTGAGCGTAACCGTTGTTGGTAACAAAAATACCAGGACCATCCAAAGCCACGTGCGTGTAGCTATCAGCCACCATCGAACGAAGCGGAGAGTCTTCGTGAACGGTACTACCGTCAACTAGCAGACCGCCACCAGTAGGTTCGGAGTCAAGGTCACCTGCCTGACCTCTATCGGAATCACCCGTGTAGAAGTCCAGAGCATCGTTATCAATTTCACTATCCGAGAAGTTAGTACAATTCTGAATATAAGGAGATTTGAAAATTTTAGCATCAGGATAGAACGAAACGTTCCAACCTTGAGTAGGCGGTAGACCGTATTCAGAATCAGTCCACAGAGAACCGCTAGCACCACGGGTACCGCTAGCCTTGACGCCAGTAAACGTCATGTTAGCGAGGTACGAACCGCTGTTTACACGGAACAGGCTGTTGGTTTCAGTTGCCTCAGTAGGATGAATAATCGTGTTACGAACAGACGCACCAATAATAGAGACATCAGTTTTTTCAATGTCCAAAGGTGCAGTTTCTTTGTAGATACCAGGAGCAACTAGAATTGTGCTACCGTCTCCGTAAGTAGCGTCGGAGTTGATAGCAGCCAACGCAGACTTAATAGTTTTCTTAGGAGTACTAATACGGTGACCATTATTGGCGTCATCACCATTAGTAGCGTCAACATAAATGACTTGATCAAGACGAGTGAAGGCGCCACCAGAGGCAATAGCTTCCCATTCACTACCTGTCCATACATAGACAGTCTTGTCTTCATCATTTTGATACCAAGTCTTACCAGTTTCCCAGGCAGAGCCAGAAGGAGTGCTGGTTTGAACCAGGGTATCAAAACGACGAGCCGCTGCCAAAGCAGTGAAAATGTTACCATCTGCAGGGGTGACAGAGCTAGCATCCTGTTCTGCTTGGTTGATGATATCACTGTTCTTGATTTTATCAAGATCAATGGTGTTATCTTCAATGCTCAGATCAAGCTGACCATTAGCACCGTAGGTACGGGTAATAGGCGTAGTAGCGTCAATAGTGATGATACCAGGGTTAGTATCAGTACTAAACTCTGCAGAAATAGTGACTTGCTTGTTAGAGTTACTACCACCAGTAACATCAGTAAGGTCAATACCTTCACCTTCAATCAGGTCATCGGTAATAACCTTACCCAGCTGTGCACGGTTAACCGCATCATCGTCGTCGGTAGCGTCTGCAACGTTGCTGATACGGTTATCAAGAGCATCATAAGCGTTGTCTTCATCTTCAGCAGGACCAAGAGCTTCATCAGCAATGCCAACGCCTTCCTGTGCTACAAACAGCACACGCTCAAAGGCGTTGTTAAGATCCTGTGCACGGATAGTAGAACCAGAAACAAACGTTTCTAGAAGGGTATCATCCGTAGTACGCTCGATAATCAAAAAAGCCCCATTAGTAGGGGCTTCGTTAAACGTAATAGTACCGTTGTTAGAAGCAACAGTATAGTTAATCAGGTTAGTGCCCTGGGCAATCTCACCAGAGACAACTTGTGGGTGATCAGCAGCAGCAGTAGAGGTTGTATTCTGTTGGAGCTGCAGTACTCCATCAACGTAAACGTCAATGTCAGCAGCAGCGATAACCTCAAAGGTTACCGGATATTGAGTTGTAGAACCCGCTTGGGTCGTCGTAAATTTAGTTACTGCCATTATTTAGGAAGATTGACAATTTTGTCATAGGAGCCCGAACGGCTAATAGCCTTCTTGGCTTCGCGGACTTCAATACGTGCTGCCAAATCAGGATTGTTCCGTAGAACCTCAATCATAGCAAGACGCTTTTCTTCTTGGAAAATTCTATCTACAAGTAGATAAAACTTTTGTGAATACAGCTGATAACCGTCATTGATGGTTAGGTTTTCTTTCTTGTACCTATCCAGATTTTCACGCCAATAGCGTTCCTTGACCATTAGTTTTTCAAGTCTAGCGCGTAAATTGCCCATAGACATGTACTTCTGCAGCTCAGAACGCTCAAGAGAGTTCAAGGGCTCTCCTTTGTATGTGGTTAAAGCCTCAGGAAGGTTGTAACGCATCTCGACTAACCCTTTCTTAACAGGGTCGTCATCGGCAAAGGTAATAGGAACAGGGCTTAAAGAGTTGAAAAGACGCAGCAGGGGGTTTTCAGAACCGTAGTTCAGCTTCTTACCACTACGATCTTTAGCAAGAACGTCGTATTTAGGAGGTAGAGCACTTTTAAAAACATCTCGCCTGCCTAGCATTTCAAAAAGCGTAGTAGCTTCTTTACGGTTGGCATCCAAAATATCACCCAGCTGACCCATTAGACCAGCATAAGGAATGTGAGAACGGATGTAACGAGCGCCAGTGCTTTGGAGCAGCTCTTCAGAAGTCTCGGCATTCATTAAACGTGCCAGATCCTCCACACCTGCCAGCATTGATTTATCAACCAACACAGCAGCAGTCATAAAGGTCAGCTTCTGCAGCCAGTTGTCAGTCATTTTTTCGCCAAGCAAATCGGCGTTACCAACAACGTTAGCAGTCATGCTAAACAAGGTGTTGAAAGGTTCAAGATCCTTGTAAGAAATATAGGTATCACCAAACTTAAAGGAGTAAGGTTGAATACCAGCAAGCTGCCAGGCATCACGATCCTCTTTGGTGTACGGATAGTCACCGGTAAGGTTGCCAGACATAGCAGCAATGGTAGCCATACCCATGATGGTTGAGCCCATTGCAATACGACCTTCCATCAACGCCTGAGCTTGAGGAAGATCCTCAGGACGGATACCGTATTTTTCAAGGTTCTTACCTTTCATAATATCCTTGTACTTGTCCATAAACACAGCCAGAGGCGTGTGCTCAAAGGTCAAGTTCAAAGCATTAAAGCCAGTACGAACAAACGGGAAGAATGCTTTCATACCAGGAATGTTAGCAATCAGCTCAAAACCTTTGAAGTTTTCCTCCAAAGCACGAGTCATAGCTGCTTCATCACCTGCCATCTTAGCCGCTTTATCGCTTACGATGTAGCGGTTGTTAGCATCCAGTTTAAAGATTTCTTTTCTAAAATTTTCTTCCGTCTCACGTGCAACAGCCATTGCATCATCAAGATCCACACCCGTGTCAATAGCAGCACGGGTAGCACGCATACGCATTTCATAACGACCAATAACGGTACGAGCCAATGCGTCACCAGCACCCATAGCGTTTTGGCTATACTTTACCCAAGGGTGAGTGTTAAACTTGACAACACGATCAAGAGCTTCATAAGCACGCTTGTCAGTAGCAGAACCATACCTATCATAGAAACCTTTCAGACTTTGCCATTCAGCAAGGTCAGCTTCTAAGTCAAACTTACCTTCATAGCTTAGCGTCTTACGGTTAATACCCAGGTCCCAGTTGTACTTAAACATTTGGAAACCTTCGGCAAAAGCTTTACCAAGAGAGTCAATAGTAGCAGCAGCAATCACTGCTTCTTTCTTGTTGCCTCTCAGGCTAGCACCGATATACGCTTGGAAAGGTCGTAGCACACCAATAAGGTTAGTGCCAGCAATAGCTTTGATAGGAGTCTTAACGCTACTAAGTACGGAGTTATAGAACGTAGACTGAAGTTCTTTACGAACACGTCCCGTAATACGGTTACCATCTAACTCACCTCCACGGATCTTAGCTTTAAGGTAGTCATGGAGATGCTCAAGAGTACGCACTTTACCACCAGACAAAGCGTGCAGCTCCATCAGGTCAGCCATCTCTTGATAACGGTTCTGCTTGTGCAACTCATGAAGAGCACCAAAGTACTCATCCATGTCATCGCTAATCTTCTGCAGGGTTGCTTCAGTTTGCTTACGCACAGACTTAGGCATAAGACCGATCTGTTGGTATTTACCATCCAGACCCCACATGTAGCCCATCTTTTTGTGCTCAGTCAGAGCCACCTTCATGCTGTCAAACACCATCTCAACCTGACGGTTGATAGGTAGGTCATCAGCAATGTACAGAGTACCGGTAGCAATGCCTTGAGCTTGACGTGCAAGGTTGTTGATGACAAGCTGAAGAGCAGCTTTCTGTGAAGGAGAACCAGTTACAATTTTGTTACCATCGTCAATGTAGACACGAGCGTTCTTATCTTGCTTCTCAAAGTAATCAGCAAAACGCTTAGCGACATCACCGCCTTCCTCCATCATCGACGTCAACTCGCTAGCCTGTTTGATAATAAGCTGTTGAACTTCTTTGTAGTTCATCGTATTATCAAGAGACTTGAAAGCTTCAGACGTCAGATCGTCAGCAACTTCTAAGATGTATTGACGAAGGTTCTTGTCCCCACGTGACATCTTGTTCAAAGAGCTTTCAGTAGCGATAGGAGTGTAGCTCTTACCTTCACCACCCTGTTTCATGTCATTGATGCCTTCCCGTAGGTTAGCTTTGACAGCATCAGGTTCAGCGCGGTAAGTAGCACGCTCTACGTTGTCATACTTGGTATAGTTGACAAACGGGTCAAAGGTTCTGCCCATCTCATCAGGAGTGCCTTTGATGCCGCTACCTTGTGCGTAGCGATCATCTGCCATCTCCTTAGCAGCAGCTTCGTCCAGCTGAGCAGCATCGTCCATCTCCTTAGCCATGACCTTGTTGCCAATTTCATTAGCCTCGTCAACAGACTTACCAGCAGCACGAGCCCTGTGAGCAGCCCAGCTGCCCTTAGCAAACGCTGTGATGCCATGACCAATCAAGTTGACACCAGCACCTGATGCAACAGTTTTGATACGTGCCAGCCAGGGGTTGTCTTCAGGAGCAATAGCCAGAGCGTTGGTAACCCAGGGAGCCATCCAAGGAGTGTGCTCTGCAGCAAGGTTAGCAATGTTACCAGCTTCAGAGCTGCTAGACACCAGATCAGCAATAGCACCTTCACCAGCAATCTTGGCAGTAGTACCAACAAACTTAAGATTCCGAACACCCTTAGCACCCATGCCAGCAGCACGAGCAGCAGCTAGACCACGAACACCTAAGCGAGCACCACCAAACGTAGCACCACCAACGCCACCAGTAGCAGCAGTCAGTAGACCAAATTCGACCAATCCTCGGGCAAGTTTGCCGAGCCCAGTTTTGTTTTCAGGAACCCAAGTATCAGGTATATCAAGCCAACCCGCATCATTGTGTACATAATTGTTACTGAAAGGGTTTTGCGTATCATCAACAGGACGACCAACGACTTGATTGAAGCCTGTTTTAAAAGTATCTCCTACAAGCTCTGCAAAACCACCAACGCTTTCTACAGCGTCGGCAGCGCCACCTGCAAAGGCAGCGCCTGTTTCTGACAGAAAGGAGGGTTGCTCTTCAGGAGCAGCGGGAGGAGGGGCAGCTTGCTCAAGCTCTTCAGGTTGAGGGATACGAGCTGTCTCACGAATGGTAGTATCATACCATTGTTTAGCTTCATCTGTCAACCCATAGCCAGGTATGTTATGTTCGTTTTCCATTACCTACCCCGCAGATAGTGAGTGTAGACGGAACGAGTATATTTTTCCATATTGGGATAGCCTGCACCTCCACTAAAGTTAGGATTGTTCCAGTTGTTAAAACCATCAGAACCGCCATACCAGAAAGCAGCAGCACGGCGAATAGCCTCTTCCATGTTACCGTTAGAAGCGTTTAGTGCCTGCCGCAGGTATTCAGTCATGACTGCTTCAGCCATACGCTCTTGGTACTCAGGACTGTTCTGGAAATTTTTCATAGAGCCAGGGTGACCCAAGCCATACCGAGGACCCCAAACAACAATGTTAGACCACAGCATCTGGTACTTACCCAATGCAGGGTTTGTAGGACCGTAGGCACTAGAGTTGTAAGCTTTGTAGTTACCACCAGACTCTTGCGTACTAAGAGCACGGAGCAGCGTAGGAACGCTTACAGCACCAACTTGCTGCAGACCACGGTTAATGCGGTTGTAGCTTTGATGTGCTAAGAACAAAGGTTTCAGATCGGGGTTACGATCAAGCAAACCTTGGACCACAGCAGCCTCGTTAGGGGGCTCTATTTTAGGCAGGTCAACGAAATCACGCTGAGCATTAAGAATCTCATACGCAGTACGGCTTCCGTCTAACCTGCTTAGAGAAAAAAAGATGCGGCTCGGCTTACCTTTGGAAGAAAGCTCAAGCTCAGCAGGGTCAAGATTAAGGTTTGTGTTAATAAGCGCATTAGGATCTTTGTTAATTAGGGCTTTGGCGTTGTCGATCTTAGCTTGATACTTGATCAGTTGATCAGTAACACCAGCTTTCTTCACACCAAAGTTGGTAAAACTAGTACCACTACCACGGTGGAACACGGCAGTTGTATCATTACCTCGTGACTCTTGTCTGATCTGTTGAGAAACCTCATCAGCGGCTTGCTGGATAGCTGTAGCGTGGCTTATAGGTTGACCAGATTCTTTAGCTATCTGATAGAGTTGACGTGCACGCTGCCTCATAGCGTTCTTAGCATGGCGTGCTGCTTCATGAGCATCGTAACCAAGAGTGCTATTAGTGTCAGTAGCGCCTACAGCAGAACGGATTTCTCCATCAATTTTCTTTTCTGCAAGCTGGAACTCACTCTTAGAGTCAGCTCCAAACACTTTCTCAACAATACTAGCTTCGTACTTAGCTACAACAGTAGCATCCATGTTAGTCGTTTCAGACTGAGGAATTTCACCACCATATTGAGCCAACAGTTCCTGAGCTTTAGCTTCAGAAGCTTCTACGCTAAGGATAGCTGGGGTGTGAGTACGAAGGTCAGCTGCCAGAGTAGGATGATGAATGCCATATTTATCTTCATACTGTTGGATAATAAACTGACGTTCTGCAGCAGTAGCACCTTCTAAAGCTTCCTTAGAAGCCCGCAGTGCAACAGTAGCGTCCATCAAAGACTCTTGCTCTTGATTTCTGAACTTACCAAGACGAGCTTCAACAGCAGTAGCTCGCATGTTGTCCTCATTAAACTCATCACCATACAGGTCAAACAAACTCTTTTCACCAGCAGGGTGACCCACCAGCTTAACGTTTTTCAAAGCTTCAATCAGAGTATCAGCTTCTGCGGGATTAGCCTTGATACGGTTGTTGATCTGTTCAAGTAAGTCTTTACGTGCTGCAACAGCAGGAGAACCAGGAGTACCCAAACGACGGTAAGCATTAGCTCCAATCTGCAGGAAACCATTGATAGCCTGGTCAATGCTAGGAGCAGCAGGGTTACCATCTAAAGCTTGGTGAAGATCGTTTTGAGCTTGGTCAAGTCTAGCAGTAGCGTTCTCAACCCGAAGCTGGCTCTGATACTCTTTGTCTTGAGTTTGAGTAGCCTTGATAATGTCAGGAAGCAGAACAGTATTAACAACCTTATCGCTTAGACCAGCAGGGTTGTTGTTCTTGATGTAGTTGCTTTGGATGTAGTTAACAGCAGCATCACGCTGACTAGATCCTTTGTAATCCTTGACAATAAACTTTTCACCAGTTTCAGGATCAATGATCTCATCAGTGTTGCTTTCCAGCTCAGCATACAGGTGAGTACCAAAGTTACTACCAGCCTGCTTCATAGCTGCTAGGTGCCAGCCATGCTGTTCCCACCTAGACAACTTACGAACACGATCCTGACCTTCTTCGGTAGGTTGCTTGCTAGCAAGAGCGTCAGCCTTGACGTGTAGATCGTAGCTGAGGTTACTAGCATTTTTAACTTCTTCCTGTTCAGCTTTATACTCAGGACCTTGCTCCAGATAGAGGCGCTTACCGCGTGCGATAGCTTCCTCTTTCTGTTCTTGAACAATATCCAACGCAGGACCCTCAAGGGTACGCTGCAGAGTGGTGCTAAACTTTGACAGAGCCCTAAGCTCATAATCAGCGTTGCTAGCTTGGATATCGCTAACACGCCGCATTTCTTCAATTTGCTGAGAGGCTTGCCTCTCCATTCCACGGACCCGTTCTTGTCCCTGTCGTTCAATCTGTTCCGCTTCCTGACGCATACGCCTAGAAGGGTCCAGGACAGTACGCTGCCGGAATCCTACGGACTGTGCACTACCTTGATATGGCATGATTTTAGTTGACTAAAATTTGTTTGTTATCATCCGCCCTACTCTCCACCTTCAAACGTCGAACCCCACTTGTAGCCAGTCTCAGCTCCTTCCAGAACAGCACTACCCAACTGACCAGCCAATGCCAGACCAGAAGGACCTTTAGCTGCCACAGGGGCAAGGGGATGAAACTCAGCTTGTGGAGAAAGGGGATCAGCAGGTAGGTTGTTCCAGGCTGCCATGTTAGCAGATTGTTGATCAAGCAGAATGCCTTGCTGTTCCAGACCACTGGCACGGCGAGCATCATACAGGGTAGCATCAATCTGAGCCATCTCAAAGCCAAGCTGACGTTCTGCATCCATAGCTTGAAGCAGGAACGATTGACCTGCTCTACCCGTAGATAGAACCTGTCCTTGAGCTTGAATAGATTTGGCAACCTCGGCTTGGGCTTGGAAAGCAGCAGAGCGTTGTTGTTCTTGTAGTTTGTTCTGAGCCGCAGTAAGGGCTCGGTTAGCCTCTACTTGGTTAGAAGAGATTTGTCGATAATAAGCATTCTTAGCAGCGTTAGAAGCGTTAAGCTGAGCCTCATAGGCACGACCTTTAGCTTGCTCTTGTGCAGACATGATCTGCAGCTGCTGAGCATACTGTTGTTGTGCAATAGCATTAGAACGTGCTACTGCTGCTTGTTGGTTTTGGTGTTGTCCTACAGCAGTCATCGCTGAGAAGCCTGCTGATGCTACACCAATGGCAATAGCAGGTGCTACTACGGGATCGCACATAATTTCATAAACTCGATAAGAGGGACACCGTTAATAACGTAGTATCTGAGGAAAGTAAATTTGAGAAGTTTGAGAAGTTTGATGTGACTCTCGTTTCTCATATCAGCACGGTTCCATAGATATGGATTAGCAAGACTGTTAACCCAGCGCCGTGCTTCTCTAACAAATGTGTGTGGGTATTCTTCACTAGCTTTGGTACAGAGCATCCAGATACGGTTGTCTGGAGTCACGCCAGCCACACCGGCAGCCTTGCCGTTGGGCACCGTGAAGTACACTGAGATAGCCGATCGGTAGTAAGACTCCAGGACCGCAGCTTCACCTGTCAGTCCTGTTGTCTCTTCTACCTCACGCCTGTCTTCCCAACGCAGGTTTTGTCCTACTTGTAAAGCTAGTTCGGGAGTGCATGGTTGAATGTACTTACCGACGTACATGCCGTCTGTTGTCATATCGTCCGTCCCAGCTAGCTGAGACAATAGTTGCGGTAAACGGGTCAGGGATTTTGATAGTCAGTGTGTACTTATCATTCTTTTTGTAGATAGGAACACTGACTGATTTGGAAAGTTTAGAAGGAATAGTATTGTAGTTGCTTAAGTCAGTAATCATACCAGACTCATACTGGATATGACTAGTAGTTTGATCAGCACTCAAATGAAACTCCAGAGGACCAGAGACACCGAGTTCAAAATTGAAACGAGAGATGCGAAGATCAGCGTCGATGTCATAAGCGCCTCGTTCAATAGCGTAGTAATAAGTAGGAAGCTGAATCTCAGTAGTGTACTTGTAGCCTACAGCAACGTTAACACCAGTCAAATCAATGTTGTTAAACGTAGCATCAGCTCCACTTACACTATCAGGACTGATTACATAACCAGCATCAGTACCAGCCAACACAACCAAAGCAAGGTTATCACCTCCATCTTGGATTGTGTAAGGTAAAGTCACCGTAGTGTTACCACCTGTTACGCTGATATCACCAGCTTCAGGAACAACCATGTTGTCCAGAGTAGCCTCAAACTTACGGCTAATAGTCAAAGGTGATGCAGGATCACCAGAGCCAATAGTGTAGCTGCGGTTAGAGGTTGATTCAGTGATTAGCTCATGCCGAGACAGGATGTATTGAGTGCCTTGAAGAGTAACAGCATAGAAGTTGCCGCTGCTAAACAGGCTGTGAGCAACGTTACCAGTCAAACCCCAGGTGTACCAAGACGACTGTTCACGACGGTCACCACTGCTGAAATACTTGTACTGATAAAGATTAGGATCTCCAGCTTTGTTGTAGCTAACAATACCAGCTTGTGTAGAAATAGCTACATCGTTGACATCGTTAGGGATGAACTCAGGAACAACCCTAGTCTGCTCTACAACTTTAGGAGCATCATACTCGTTACCAAGCACCAGCTCAAACGCCTTAGCGTAAGAGGAGGAGTTGGAAACAAACATAATAGAAGTACCCAAGTCTACAGGAGGAATGTCTCTACTACATTCATAGGAGGACAGTTTCCGAATTTGTGCAGTCTTGGGACCAAACTGCTCTGAGTCTGTAAACAGCATGAACTGTGCAGATTCACTAAAGAATAGCACACCCTTCTGAACAGGCAGAGCGTGGTTAATAATAGCAGGACGAATGTCAGACGTAGCCAAATCAATAGGATCTGAATCACTGACAGTCAGTGCTGAGTTAACAAAGAAGTTAAAATAATCAGCAGGTTGACTCAGGACAAGTTGTTCATCTGCAACAAGACCCAAGCGGTTTCTGTAAAAGAAAAGCTGGGAAATATTTTTGTCAACAAATGTAGGGAGTGGGTTAGTAATCTCATCTCCAGCCTGACGATCTTCCCAGTAATTATCAGGCTCGTTAGTGGGATCAAGAGTAGTAAACGTGAACGTGCCGTCCAGATTATTGACCAATGCGTGAGGCATTGTATCATAATCAAAACCAGCAACAATGCCAGGCTGAACAGTTTCATCCCAAATACCGCTACCAATGTCACCGTTGTCAGCTATAAACTTGACATAGTAATCATCTTCACCTGCATTCTCTGTGTTAGATACCTTGACAATGTAACCGTCTTTACAGTAACCGGGTAGTTTACTGACGTTCTGTACGGCATCTGTAAAGGCATACATAGCATCACCAGCAACACCACCACGAACGGTGATGCTTCCAAAGCTGGAAGTGCTAGTAATGTACAAACCATTGCCAGTAGCAGTGACAGTAGCGTCAGTGTACTTAGCTTCAAGCGCATCCTTAAGAGAACCCAGAAGACTGTCAATGGTGATCACACCTTTTTGGACAGACTTAGGAGTGCGATACACAGCAGCATTGCTGTCAGCATAGCTTTCATAGCTAGTAACAGAGTCAATGGTAACGGTGTATGTTTGACCTGCGACGCTGACAGAAATAGTAGTTCCGTTGGTGACATCTTCACCGGTTTCTTGAAGAGTTACTTGAGCATTGTAGCGGGTCTTGTAGCTAGGTGTGCTACCAGAAACGTTAGTAGCAATGATCTGAGCATTGACAGTAACAACACCCTTCACACCATTACTACCAGATGCAGTGCTGTAAAAAGTTTTAGAACCAGTGTAAGCACCGGGATCACCGGAGGCGTCTTCCCAGGAAGAGCTGCTAGTACCAGACTTAACAACACTAAGAGTCTCTGCTCTGTACTTTGTAGTAGATGTGATGCTAGAGTTACCTAACGAAATCACATACTCAGTGTTGTAGGTAATTGTATCTACAGTCACAAAACCGTAATGGTCTTGAAACGTAGGAGTAGTACGTGCAGTAGCTACAGTAATATCAGGGTTAGCAATAAACGTATAGTCGTTAATAGTCAGCAGACCATACGGTTTGGTTGAACCAGCAGTACGTGCGAGATAGTTAATATCAACACCTGAAGCTACACTGACAGTTTGCTGTGCACCATCCTCAATATCCCACACTAGGATTTCAGGAGTGTCAGTAATCTGAACAATGTACTTACGGTCTTGGTCACGAACAATGTCAAACCATTGACCGCCTGACTCAGCATTGGCAAGAACACCAACGTATTCACCAGGAGGACGCTTAACTAGACCAAAGGTAACATCAGGAAGAGCGTTATGACAGGTTCTTAGTTGTCCAGGAAATTTAATAAAATCGGGTTGTTGAGAAACACCACCCAAGAAGTTGGGAATACGTTGGTTAACTGCTGCCATTATCGACTAAGGACTTGGAATGGTTTATAGCTGGTGTAAGGATTCCGAAGGTCACCGCCATTAAACACATTGTACTCAGCCTGTTGAGTGTCATACTCAATAGCCAAAGCACGCAGGGTTTGCTCATCAGTTTGGAGGATACGAACAGTGTCAGTATCACTCACCATGCGACCTGCTGCAATACGAGCAGCACGAGCAGTGATGTAATCACGGAATGCTTGTGGGATATCAGCAAACTCATAGAACCAAACAATATCACAATACAGAACATCAACGTCTGTAAATTTAAATGTGTGATTGTATCGGTCGTACAGTTTACCTTCACGGCGGACAACATCATAGTTGTCATTGTGCTTGTACCTATTCACATCTAGCTGCAGTGCAGTAGGAGGAATAACTACTTCATCATTGGAGTCTACAGTGATACCAAATTCATACTCAGTGTTGTAGCTCCAACCCTCTGATTGGACCTCACGGCAAACCTGCCGAAGAGTATTCTGAGCAATAACAACTTCAGGACTTTGGGTATCAAGAGTATTGACCGGAGACTCTCCGACACTCATTAAAATTGAGTTAACAGCATCCAGTTCGGTGGACGTTGCGTAGGATGGGGTTGCCATAAGTATAAAAAAAGGGGACCCGAAGGTCCCCCAGTAAACAACAAAAGTGTTATCAGAAAGCTGCGTCAGGAGTGTTGGTAGCGTGAAGCTCAACACAAGCGGCAGGGTTCAGGTAGTCAGCACCCATGGCAAGACGACCCAGGATCACGTCACCCTGATAGATCACGGAGACGTCACCGCTGGTGACTTGCACTTGGGGTCCGATGGTCTCAACAACACCAGCAGCTTCGCGCTGGAAGATCAGGCCAGCCGACTTCGCAAAGGAGGTCGAGTTACCATAGTTGTTGTTGATACCGGTCACAGAGCTGCGACCGTCTTCCACAGACTCACCCACGAACGAGCCGGGGTTGTCAATGGTGGAGGAGGTACCATACTTGCCCTGGAACGGGATGTTCATAGAGCGGTAGATTTTGATACCGGCAATGCTCATGATGCCCTGACCGGACTGCAGGCCAGTGCCTTGCTCGTCACGGTTGATCAGAGCATTGGTTGCAACGTTCTCGACGAGAGCGTAGTACTGGCGGGGGCTGAGGACCGCGACACGGCCTTCGCTACTGACGCCTTTCTCGTCCAGGACAGCAGCAGCTTCAAAGAAGGCAGCCACGATCTTGTCAGAGTCCAGAGCGTCAGCAAGGGCACCAGCACCAGAACCAATTTGGATGGTCGAACCACCGGGCTCAACTTTGCCGGTAGCAGAGATGGGGTGAGCAGCACGTGCACCGCGAGCGATGGCACGGAAGATCAGACGGTCATACTTCTCAGCGAGAGCATAACCAATCTTACGGCTGATTTCACCACGCAGCTCGTAATGAGCAAGGGTCTCATCCAGGTCGTAAACGAATGCGCTGGAGATCAGCAGGTCGTCCACGTTGATGGTCTTCTCAGCCACCGGGGGATCACCGGAGCCGAGGATAGGGGTCCCAGGAGTATGGAACGAACTATCCATGCGTCCAGTGTAGATGAACTGGAGACTCTTGCCGGACTTCAGAGTCCGCTTCATAACCAGATCACGAGCGATCGTGTTATGCTGGAAGCCCTTAAACATCTCACCAGAGAAGAGCTTCAAATAAAGGGCGTACTTATCATTCGCCCCATCATAACCAGTACCGGTACTAAGATTAGACCGGCCTAGCGCAGTTTGGGTAGCGTTAGCCATTGTTAAAAAGAGATAGTTAAAGTAATCAGGTTAGCTCTATACTATCTAGAATATTCAGAGCTTTGTAGGCTCGCCTGTTTCCGAAGAAAGGAAGCATCAGTGTCAGACATCGGCTTACATCACGCTTGTTACCAACCCTCCAACGCCAAGTAGGTTTGACGTCTGGACGTTCACGGTAAGTCACGTATCCGCAATCCATGATATCACGAAACCTATTGATGACATCTTTATCAGTCATCTCGATTTCTAGTTGACGACGTACTGTACCTTCACCTTCGTAAAGACCAGCAGCCCACGCAATTTGAATAGGATCCATAAAATGTTTTGAGAACTTAAGGGCGTCTCAATGCCACAGCTGCGGCAAAGGGTGTCTCCGTAGAGGCCAATGCCAAGGGAAAGGGGGTCCGACTCTGAGGTGCCCCCAATCCGTTTTATCAGAACTTGTACTTCACACCAGCTTTGGTGCCATAGCTGTTGACGTCATCAAAGGCAGCAGACAGCTCACCGTAGATCGAGAGCTTCTCGCCTGCAGCCACAGAGCCGCCCAGCTTACCGGTAGCAATGGTCTCGCCTTCACCGCCATCAGGGCTGATGTAGGAAGGACCACCTTGGATGTACCAGCTAGCAGCACCAGCTTCTCCTTCGTAACCAACGTGGAAGTCCGTTGCAGTACCATTGTAGTCAGAGCCAGTGAAACCACTGTTAGCTTCAATGTTAGCGTAGGGACCAGCCATGGCAGGAGCAGCAAGGCCGATGAAAGTAAGAGAGGTGATAAGGGTTTTCATGAATTAACGATTGATGGTTTTAGTGTAAGACACGCCGCGATACTTGTAAGTGACTTGAACAGCCATGATAATCTCCAAGTACTTGACCCCCGTTCCATGATCAAGTGACATGCGTCCCACGCAGGGATGAACGGACGGCGTGTTTACGCAGCGTATTTACGCTTACGTGGTTTAGCAGTCTTAGCTGCTGCTTTAAATTGTGCAGCAGTAGGAGCGCCTTTAGCACCAGGCTTACGCATCTTCTCACCAGAACCCTGGGCGATGCGCTCACGCTTGGCGTGGATGTTAGCATAGAGTCCAGGCTTAGCCATAACTCTTTCCTCCTTTCTTCTTCTTCTTTTTAGCAAGAGGAAGTTGAGGACCAGCTTTCTTTAGAAAAATTTCTTTTTCATTTTTGTTGTCCGTGCTCTTGCCCTTCTCATAGATTTTCTTGCCTTTCATGGCATCTCTATGACCAGGACCAATCTCGAAAGAGGCTGCAATAGTCAACCCCTTCCGACCTTTCTTTTTAGCCATTTACCAGATACCTGGAATGATTTGTCCGGTTAGTGCGTAAGCGCCCAGAGCAGCCATGATGCCAAGCATAGCAAGGCGACCGTTGAGCTGTTCAGCTCGTTCATTGTGGGGAACACCGTAAGGATGGTCAGTCATAATAACAGGAGGTTCAGTAGGCCAGATGTTCGTGTCGTTCATTAGCCGACAGTGGGGGCGGAAAGAGCCACCGGAGTTGCCTCAACAGAAGCAAGGTCCAGAGGGAAGTTGTGAGCGTTGCGCTCGTGCATGACTTCAAATCCCAGGTTCGCTTGGTTAAGGATATCGGCCCAAGAACGAACAACACGTCCCTGACTATCAAGAAGGGACTGGTTAAAATTAAAGCCGTTAAGATTAAAAGCCATCGTACTGACGCCAAGAGCAGCGAACCAGATACCAACAACAGGCCAAGCAGCCAGAAAAAAGTGTAGACTTCTGCTGTTGTTAAAACTCGCGTATTGGAAGATGAGGCGTCCGAAGTAACCATGTGCTGCTACAATGTTGTACGTTTCTTCTTCTTGACCAAACTTGTAGCCATAGTTTTGAGACATGTCCTCAGTCGTCTCACGAACGAGCGACGACGTGACCAGGCTGCCGTGCATAGCAGAGAAAAGACTCCCACCAAAAACGCCGGCCACACCCAACATGTGAAAAGGATGCATAAGAATATTGTGCTCAGCCTGGAACACCAGCATGTAGTTGAAGGTGCCGGATATCCCCAAGGGCATAGCATCTGAAAAAGAACCTTGTCCAAACGGGTAAACAAGGAAGACGGCAGTCGCAGCAGCGACCGGAGCAGAGTACGCAACAAAGATCCAGGGGCGCATGCCTAGTCGATAGCTAAGTTCCCACTCTCGTCCCATGTAAGCATAGACGCCAATGAGGAAGTGGAATACTGTGAGTTGGAATGGACCCCCGTTGTACAGCCATTCATCAAGTGAAGCAGCTTCCCAAATTGGGTAGAAGTGTAGTCCGATGGCATTGCTGCTCGGAACGACGGCTCCTGATATGATGTTGTTTCCATACAACAAGGAGCCCGCAACGGGTTCGCGGATTCCATCAATGTCAACAGGTGGAGCGGCAACAAAGGCCAGAATAAAACAAATGGTTGCTGCCAACAGGCAGGGGATCATGAGGACCCCGAACCAACCAACATAAAGACGGTTGTTAGTGCTGGTTACCCAGTCACAAAAAGACTCCCAGGATGAGCTGGGAGCCTGTTGAGTAAGTACAGTCATCAGACTTTAAGGTTAGATCGTTCAAGTTTACGCATGACATCCATGCGGTAAGCCTCATCCGTATCATACCTTGAGTCGGACATATCGCGTACAACTTCTGCCATACTACGATAGCCCTCACCTTGTACTGATTGCTTACCAGTCACAAGGTCAGGATCTCGACCCATGGCATCTTCGTATTGAGACATAAGTGCTTTCACTGCAAATCGTACAGCGGCTTGGTTTGCGGTGTTAATAACTTCATCGAATGCTTCGATGTCTTCTTGTGGCAGATTCTGACCTGCCCAATCAACAAGGCGTGCGTATCCATCTTCACCGCCCGCAATGTTTTTGATCTGACTGATCTCAGAATCTGAAAGGGCAACGGCTTCAGAGTCGTCGTAACCCATTTGATTACGGAGTCCACCAAGGTAAGCGTCAATGACTTCATCACTGAAACCTGCCTCGTTCAGTTGATCGTACATCTCATTGGTGAGAGTACCATCGTTCTGATAGAAGTGGTCATTCATGTCCCACGGATCAATACCTGCCTCTTGAAATACATCAGCAAGGTTGTCACCGTAGGCTTCCTTGACAGCATCAAAGTTCACATAGCCTTCTTCGTCGTAGCGTTCGTAGCCGTCATCAACTGACTCTTCTACTTCACCTTCTTCGACTTCTTCAGACTCTTCTTCGCCTCTGCCAAAGCGTTGCTGAAGTTCCATGTAAGCTTTCTCAAGCTCTTCAGCATTCTTGTATTTGCCAGCAAGAAGTTCCTGCTGGTCTTTAAGCATCTGCTCCCCAACTTCAAGAGAGTCAGCGTCTTCAGCTTCACGAGCTGCAATAGCTTCAGGATCGTCAGATGGATCGTATGAAATGTTGATTGCCATAAATGGTGCTAGTTAAATTAACCAGTAGGTTGTGAAACAGCAGGCTGTGGACTGGGCTGTTGTTGCCCACCCATCTGCTGTTGGATAGCAGGGTTCTGCATGGCAGCCTGAACGGCTTCAACTGCTTGAGGATTCTTAGAAGGATCCATAAGCGGTGTGCCAAGCAGCTGTGCAGATTGGTTAACCATGGACATCTGCATTTGCTTCTGCATAGCTTGCTGTTGTTCGCTCTTGATCTGCTCCATACCTTTGACAAGGTTAAGGATGTCGATACCTTGAGCAGCAGCCAAGCGTTTAATAGCTTCGTCAGGATTGACAAACTGTTGCAGAGCTTCAGGTCCCATGGTCTGTGCAATGGTAGTCACAAACTGAATCAGGGATTCCCGATCCTGTCCACGACCCAATGCATTGATACCTGCAACAATCGTAGGATTGACTAAACCTTTAGGGAGAGCAGGGATCTGCTTGCTCCGAGTCAGGTCGAGCATCTTACGACTAAGGTAAGGGATGAGGAACTCGCTAGTCAGCAGGGAGAACAAGCCACCCAGCTGCTGCTCTAGTTCCATCTGAGTCATCCTAACTTCTTCAGCAGTAGTCCGTTCAGACTGACGTACATTCAGAATTAGGAATGCTTCAGAGATGCGCTTCTCCAGCACACCAGCAAGGTCAAAGGCAGTGCGGAAGTCCGCTTGCTTTTGAACCTGAACAACCCCGATATCATCAGGGCGTCCTTGGATGATAGCACCATTACCTGCATTCGCTAGGGAAGCAGGCTTGGTGGTAGAGCTAGGAGAAACAGTAAACACAACTTTAGCAGCTGCCGCAGAGCCCTCTACAAGCGCCTGCATGAGGGCTTCAAGAGAGCGGAGGTCCCCAAGGAACTCTTCAACTCTAGAACGCCCGTAGTCCTCTCCATCAACGGTTACGAAGCGGAGGGGAAGCCAAGGGCTCTTGTCTGTAGGAGCTTTGCCATAGCTGTTGGGAAGAACTTTGTCATCAGCTTCCTGATACCAAGTCCATCCTTTCTTTGTCAGTTTGACACAGGTGTATACATCTACATCTTTTTCAAACTTACTGCCTACGCTGTTATCTACAACGCTAAGCTGTTTGGGGTTTTCAAATTCAGGACCAAGAAGTTTACGATTGACTCGTTCCCGAGTAACAATCTCAGTCACGTTACCGTTACCGTCCCTCTCCACCACGTAACGATTAAGCGGATACATCTTCATGCCGTCCTTGTTCATGTACAAGAGGGCATTACCAGTGACCACAAGATGCTTAATCGCTGAGAAGATTTGAACACGATCAGTAGAAGCAGCAATGCTTTCCATGATCATGCGTTCAATCTTAGCAAAGCTTAGATCCAGTTCGCTCTTTGCTTCAGCAGGAATCTCAACTCCCAGCTTGGAGTCATCCAGTTGGAGTTTGAAGAACGAAGTAGAAGGAGGCAGCAACCCCAGCATCAACTTAGATGCCAGAGTCACTACCCCCTTTGCTCCTACTGATTGCCAAGGAGTCTTGAACCGAGTGTAATCGGTTGTCGTCTCCTCGTGCATAAGCAGCGTAGGAATAGTTAGCTTTGCACACTCAAGTGCAATGTCAAGAAATGCGGTACGGCCACTCGTTAGTTCATGGTAACGTTGCCGTGCGCTTTTCATTATTTAGGTTTTTGAATGTTAAGGGACATACCAGAGCCAGACACCTGGCCACCGTAGTTCACGCCACCACCACCAGGGGCAGTAGGACCTTGAGCTGTGGGCTGAGCCTCAGCACGCAAGCCTTGTTTCTTAGGCGGAACTTTCTTCTTCAAACGAGAAGTGCCTTCACGCTTACGACGCCGTGCCTCTACATCTGCACTACCTGCACGCATACGGCTGCTCTCCAAGCTAGTCTGCTGAGGAGCAGTCTGCTGCGGGGGCGGTGCCGGGGGCGGCAGAGGCACAGGAGCCGGCGGCGGCGGGGGAGCCGGTGGGGGTGGTGGTGGTGCTGGGGCTGGCGATGAGCCGCCTCCTCCTCCAAAACACATGGTTAATTCTCCGATGATAGTTTTTCTTTTAGGAACCTAACAACTGACACTTGGCCAGCTCGAAAAGAAATTTCTTTCTCACTAAGCTGGTAGTCAGGAAATTGGTCAGGAAATAGTTCATCTAATTCCTCTAACAGCCGATCGTATTCAGCCGTACTCAGGAAGATTGACATTTGAGTGCTCAAAGAATGCGGGCATACGAGCACGACGGGTAGCAATCAGACCCTCTGCCTTCCCGTTATAGAGAAGGCTGTCCGATTGTTTAAGCCAGAACTCGCGGTCAAGGTAAGGGTTCTCGTTAGAGCCGAGGGGCTGCATGATCCAAGCTACCGTGGCTTTGCGAAGCTTGTCAAGGTTCTGCGTAACTTGGAGCCCAAGCTCTTTGCAGACGAGAGAGTTGACCGCAACATGGACTTGTTCGTCTCGTGAGATATCAGCTGAGACAGTGCGACATCCTGCATCCCCGTTCCATCTAAAGAAGGGGAGCAGCACAAAGAACACTGACCGTTCAAGCACCATTGCTTTGAGCACGGGATGTTCGGGAGACTCGATCCATGCTTTCTGGATGCGGGAAGCTTCCGGGATATCTTCCAGCTTATGAGCACGAGCGATGTAATCAAGAGCGAGGTCATGTTTCTCTTCATCCTTAATGTTGCTTTCCAATACCTCTTGGGCAGCAGCAGGATAATCTTTTTTGAGAGCATTTTTAATGAAGTCACCTACGGGGATCTCAAGGTTACGAACCGAGAGAGCCCGCAGCATGGCTTCTTCAGAGCCAGGAGCAAAGGCCCCTGCCTCTACCTGAACAGGTGTCCAGGAACGTTTACGGGAAAGAAGTTTTTGATAAGGGTTCATTCTGCACAATCACATTCAGGTTCTTTAGAGAATGACTCATACTCATTCCAGAACTCCTCATCAAACTCATCCAGTGCAGCCATGGCATCACTCTTATCTTGAGTGTCAGGCATGACTTGTAGAGAATAGTAGAGAGAAGTCTGTGGACTAGTGAGCCACTCTTCGATGAAGGATTGGTCGTAGGTCACGACGTCGCTCCAGCTATTCATGGAATACCCATGCAACAGTCCGGTTGATTCCAACAGGACCATGATGTTATCGGCAACCTTTCGATACGCTTCCCAGCCAACCTGGCTAGCGATCTCAACGTTACCATATTCGTAGTGTTCAACACCAAACGTACCACTGTCTCGATCCACCTCATTAGAAATGGGAGGAGCAATCTCAGGGCAGGTGGTGTAGCCGTCCAGATCCTTGTAACGGTAGGAGCAGCTAGCGGTCGGTGCAATGGCAAATGCACGAGCCATCTTATTTGCACGTGCGATTTGCGCAGCGATATTAACGCCACGCTTCAGAGCGTTGGCAAGCAGATCAGCCGAGGAGTGGTTGACCTGATCATTGTTCACACGCTCAAGAGCATCGCCAAACTCTGCGTAGGTTACTCCGTTCCGCCGTAGGAAGTTGGCGAGTCCAAGCATTCCGAGACCAACTTGGCGATCTGTTTGAGAAGGGAGGTATTCTCCAGTGTCTCCCACACCTGTTCGGGAGTGCAGCTCGCACAGCTCGGACATTCCTCGGGTAAACGCAGCTTCAACGTCACCGTATTCGCATCCACCGAGGTTGACATGCTGTAGTAAACAAGTGCCTCGTGAGGG
>Ga0255768_10001959_pt1 | contig 20835 bp, 39 predicted proteins | sample 071ome_33_FD_179983 | JGI IMG/M metagenome (GOLD analysis project Ga0255768, IMG submission 179983) | Coastal salt marsh microbial communities from the Groves Creek Marsh, Skidaway Island, Georgia - 071412AT metaG (version 2) | ecosystem: Environmental > Aquatic > Marine > Intertidal zone >...
AGTGCGATTGTGTTAATGACTTTTTGCATTTGATTCTCCTACTTAAGTTTTCTCCAAAGTATAATCAAAAATGCTATAGCAGCAACAATACCAATAGATTGTAAAGTACCAAACTCATTTAAACAAGTTTTCAGTGGTCCTATTTCTATAGCACCATCACATACTTCTCTTGTTGTGACAGAACCATCTGGATTAACAGTCCTATCAATCACTTGTTTATCTATCTGTATTTGTGTTTCTGGTTGGGGTGTGATGGTAATTCCTTTACGAATAATCATACTACCATTCGGTGAAGAAGTAGGAGGAATCCTAATCTGCTGTTCCATTATGTGCCCATCCATCACTCTACAAGGGTTCCGTATGCATAGGGTTCTAATTCATTCAATATTTTAGTTAATCTTACATATTCAGAACGATCATATGTAGTACCAAGCATATTTCTTTGGTACTTTCTCACAATGGTAAAAACTTCTTGCCATTGTCTTTGGTCCATATCACTCTACAAGGGTTCCGTGTGCTCTACGAATCTCACGAAGTTCTTCAAAGTTCTTTTGCTTGGTTCCACCATCGTATGCCCAAGCATATCCTTCAGTAATCATCATTTCGTTGAGTGAGAGGTCGGCATCACCGATGTATAACCATCCCAATAGACGACCATATTTTCCAACGCCCCCAACAAGCTCAGTACGAATAACAAGATCATCTTCTCCTTCAATCGCACCTTCCAGTTTTTCTTTGAGCCAATTTGTTGCGTCATAACCTAATTCTTTTTCTTCAAGATCTCTTGTTCTCTTTTCGGGAGTATCAACTCCAGCAACTCTAACTCTTTCTTTCTTATAAAGATCAAATCCCAAATCAATTGTTACATCCAGCGTATCTCCATCAAGGACACGATTTACCTCCACTACTCTAAAATTGTAACAGGACTTTCTGCTTGGTGGTTGCATAGCACCCATAACTAATCCTCATTTTTTTTTATTTATCGCATTTCTCTTTCTCGCTTCACTAATTTTTCTTTAGTTGTAACAACTCTTCCTGTTCGGCGGCAGCATCTTCCCCATCTTCCAACTCCTGGTATGCTATCTTCATTATGTATGCAATATAATACGCCACACCAAAAAGCAGTATCACCATACACCAGATGATACTCCAAGTTACATCATTAACATCATTTAGAGGACGAAGAATCAGATTCATCAAAAGTAGAAATGCTAATAATATCTAGCCCTTCTACTTCAGATGGTGTTGATTTGATAACAGGTTTCTTCTCTTCCTCTTCCCATTGTTTTCTTATTTCTTCTGCTTGCTTATCAACATCCCTAATGACTGCTTCAATCTTTGCATCTATCCACAGTTCTTTCAACCAAGTAATAAATCCTAAAGCAAGATGATCGATGGGAAACTTTTGTTTCTTTGCCCATCTCTCTGCTTTTAAATACCAAGTATCTTCACCACCCCAATGGTGTTCAAAGTTTATTTCTACCTTTTTATCAGCAGTCATTAAATGCAGACCCTACTTCAGATCCAATAGTTTCTCCAACTTGATTTCCGAGAAGAGATGCCCATCCTGCTGCTAACCATCCAATGTAAGGAATATTCATTACTGCAGGAACTAAGACACCAGTGCTAATTGCTGTCCCTGCCATTGCACCTTGTGATCGTGCTCCAGCGTCCGCGATCAAACACTCTACGTCTTTTGCAGACTTTCCCTCAGCATCAGTTGCACCTCCACCTATGTTACGTGTTCCGTCCATAGTGTATTGGTCACGACGATATTCATTTCTTTTTTCAGTTCCACCACCAAAAAATCCTTTCTTGGTTTTATCAATATTTAAAGATCTCTCAGACTCTAATACTTTAGGGTCATTTGCACGATACTCAATCTCATATCCATCCTTTCCAGCTTTGATTTTGTAGGATGAATAAGGACCTCTAGGAAGATTAATTGTAGGTGCTGGTTGAACTGGTGGTTCTTTCTTAATAAGATGTCCAAGAACACCAATGTGTGCTAAAGCAATAACCCCACCAACACTCAAAGCAACCCATTTAAAAGGACTGCTCTTTGGTTCTGATGGGGATTCACTTACAATTTCTGTGGATTCTTTTGATGTCCATTTCATTGTTTGTTAGGCTCAACGGCAGAAACTACAGGTGGTTCTTCTTTCTTTGCTACTGGTGATGATGTTTTTCCATTACCATTACCATTACCATTTCTAGCAGGACTCAAACCGAAGGCAGCTAACGAACCAGAAAAGACCGAAGCTATGAATGTGGGGTCAAAATCTAAGATCTTCTGACCGTTTGGAAGTCTAACGTAACTAAAAGTGAGGAGAGATGCAGACCAAATAAGTACAACAACTTTCACCAAATTACCAAGAACTTCATTTTTATCTTCATGATGATCATGATGGTCTTTCTCTTCTACTTTTGCTTTGGATTTGCCAAGCATGAGTATAGAGTAAGGCAGTGCTATTTAGGGAACCAATGCATCAACTGTTAAGTTTGTGCTAACAATTTTATTGTATTGCTTACAAAGTTCTTCACTTGATTCATGTTCCCATTTGTGATAGACATTCTTAAGTTGTTTTGTATAATCAGAACCATCACTGTTTCTCATTTCATTGGCAACAATGGCTTTGATTAATACATCTCTTGTTAAGTTAGTCATTCTAGATTTCTTGTATCCAACAAAGAGTTCCCAAATATAACATGAAGAGAAATCTCACGGAACTCTTCTTGGCTGGTTTTCCTGTGTAGGATTTTATTATTTAGCAATAAATCTTTGTTCAACTAACCACTTACGGGTCAATGGTGTTGGTTCATAAACTTCCCACATCGGTGTAGGTGATGCACATGCCTTTAGAGCATTCATAGTCATACCTTCAGTATGTCCTGCCCAGAATGCTTCTTTCTCCCATGGCCATGCTGCTTTAGGATAGGTATCCTCCACAACATTCTGCCAATACTTTGGAACTTTCTCTTCTGGATTGATAAGAGCAACGAAAGAGTTATCAATACTTCCTGCCATACAATCTTGGGCGGCATGATAACCTTCATGTCTCATCACTGACATTAAAGCACTGGGGCGTCCCATAAATGCTTTATTGAGGAAAAATTTATTTTCTTTAGTGTGATATAGTCCCCTAGTAGCTACAACAAAATACTTTTGGTCTGCTAGAAACACGTCAATTCCGATTTGATTGAGATAAACGAGCATGGAGTTGAACTCGTTAGCAATGTGAGTATAACGAGTAGGATTATCATACTCAGAAGATACATCAAGTAAACTGAAGACTTGTTTGACTCCATCTGTACACTCTCGGAGAACCATACATCCAGTGGCATCGGGAGTATAAAACTTAACTTCTGGATCAGAAGTTTTGCTGCTGACATTTCCACCAGTCAGACCACCACCTTGGGCAAGTTCTGGATTCTTGTTAGCAAGGGCAGGAGCAGCAAGTGATGCTGCAGCAAGTAGACTAATAAAAAGTTTTTTCATGCGTAATAAGCCTCATAATATTTTACGATACCATTAGTATTTACATTACCTTGTGAAACCCAATCATGGACACATTCGTAAATACTTTGATTAGTGTATCTAGGTATTCCGTCAGAAGAAAGTTGATGTCCAAACTTCTTAAGAAGAACGTTGAGAGCACTAGTTCTTAGTGCCATTCTATCATCAGAATACCGCCAGTCTTGTTCAGTCATCGATACTGCCCCATACCAGTGCCAGAGTTCCAACCCTCTTGGAAGTTCTCAGACCCGCCCATAGATTGTTTTGTTTCATCTACGGTGTTCCAATTACTGGTCGCAATCTCATACATCACTTGGTGAATGTTTTCAGGTTCTTGAGTCTCCTCTTTCCTTTGGTCTTGTTCAATTTGAGATTCTGCGGCAACTGTTTCTTCATAATCGTTTTGCTTTTCAGATTTAGGTGCTGGTCCGAACCAAGAGTCATCTTCAAGAACTTTAGGTGCAGGGATACCAACATAGTTTTCTGCATGTCCCAACCATCCATAACCTTGTGTGAAATGACCGGGACCACACTCATGAATAGGTGCTTCCAAACTTTCACAATTAACAATTTGATCGTCAACTGCACACTCAAGTTCTTTTTCGGAAGTCACTGTCTTCACGGCAGACTGAATCATAGATGCAAATCGTTTAATCATGCTAGTACCAGTTTCTTAGTGTAATTGTAGGCATACTGCTCTCGGTATCCCTTAATGCCCCATCCTAACCAATAATAGGCGGGAACCATGTATTGGGAGACAGTTTTTCCACTGCCCTCAAACTCAGGTAGATACCGTTGGAAGACACTCTCATTAATCATGTATCGTGTCTGTCCTTCCAGACTGCTGGGGTCGCAGTCGTACTTATCACAGAACTTACCTAGATTATTGTATCGTCCTAGGCTGGTCCACTGAATAAGACCATAACCCCCGCTATAGCAACGGTTGTAAGGAACTCTAGCCCCTCCCTCGCATATGTTGGGAATGAAGTTGCTTTCAGACTTAATGTTTCCCATGATCGTAGCAAGTGCATTGCGATCTGAGATTCTGGTTTTTTCTTGGAGTTGTGCAAGGACATATTGTTCGTTAGGAGTGCAGTCCTCACACTTCCAAGTAGGTTCATAGGGAATAACAGGAATCTCTACTGGAGGGGGTGCTGTGGCGATTGTAGACGCACATGCAGACCCTGTGACGCCCATCATTAGAAGTGTTAGGATTCGTTTGAGCATAAAAAATGGGAGACCATTGAGTCTCCCTATAATAGGGTATTTTATCTAGGTTGTCAAGGGGTAGGGACGGCAACAGGAACCATCATTCCACCTTGGTGGTCATCGTCATCATCAACATCATCTGTTAGAGCACTACCAAAAATGAATGCTCCTACCAGGATAGTTGCTAATAACAACATCACCAAATACCCGGAATCAGGTCGCCGGTAAGGGCATAGGATCCCATAGCAGCCATGATACCGATCATTGCTGCCCAACCATTAATGCGTTCTGCTTTTTCGTTCATTGTTTTTCCTCTAGTGTTTTGTTAGTGATGATGATCTTTTGACCATCGTGAGTAAATTGTAGCACATCGTCTGGGTGCCACAGTAGCTCTTCATACAGATCATCTAATTTCTGCATGTCGATATAAAGTTGGTCTGGATTAGGCATACTGGTCAAATAACTTTCTAATGTTTTGAGTGATTTGCATTCCTCCAACTTTCTCTTCGAGTTTGATGCCATCAGCATCAGTGATGATAAGGACAGGAGTTGCCGTTACACCATACTTAGAAGCAAGGTCAAGGTTCTCCTGTGGAATTGGAATGTCGCTGAAATCTTCAAGGTCTACTTTCTCTAAAAGAGAAGTGCGTTCATCCTTGATAGAATTCATGTATTTGTCAACAAGAGCGCAAGGTCCGCATGACTTTTTAGAAAAAAGATAAAATTTGTTCATGAGAGTTCAAGAAAAAATTTAGTGTTATCTCCACGGGTATTTTCGTAGATGGAACTATCACCATAAGTTTTATGGTCTTTGTATCCTACCATACGACCCTTCGTATTTTGAAGAGCAGGCATAAATGCAATAAGGAAGAATACTGCAGGTGCTCCAATCAAAAGAGCACCACCAATAACATAATAAGTAAGGAGTTCAGCAATGTCAGGCATTAGATTTAAAATAATTAAGAATGATGTGCTTTGAGTTCTGGATTGGGTTGAGATTTACTCAAGTCCCTACGAGTTTGATTTTTGATTACAATAAAAGCATCTTTGTTGATTTTGCGAGTACCAAGAGGTGATTGCCACTTCTTATTATACTCTTCACCAACATCAATACCTGATACTTGAGTTCCTGCCATTTCAACAGAAATCTCATCACCTTCTTCCCATCCAAACTTTTGAATGAGAGAAGCAACTTGTTCATACAAGGACGGAGATTCCATCACTCGATCTTCAGGTTCAAGTTTACCAATCATTAGTAAGTCTCACAGAGTTTTTCTACAGAAAATCCTAGCAGAACAAAGAATAAAATGCTAGTAAGTGTAAAGATAGTTTCGGTCATCAGACAATGCCGAAGAACAGTTTACCAGTTGCTGCGTAAGAAATCAAGGCGGCAACAAATCCAAGCATAGCAGTACGACCATTCAGTTTTTCTGCTCTCTCAGCATATGGCTCATAACCATAACGCTCCATTGCTTCTTTGGTCATGTACATGGTGGGTTCTTTAGCAAACATATTCATTTGCCCGAACTCATTCTTTGTTACAGTCATTGTTACCTCCTGTAATAATTCTTTACATAGTATATAGCAAAAAGGGGGTCTTGTCAAGTCCCCCCCTGTCTCATTATTATCAGTAATCACTTACATAACTGACACATATGTCTTGGTTCTTCTTACAAAACTGACGAACATAAGAGTCAGTGTCTCGCTCCATAGTATGATGGGCGTGGTTATGTACCAACCCCACCACAATAAAAAATCCAACCAGTAACAAGTTAATCTGTGTTACTGGATGGAGGAATACCTTTAAGTATTTCATGGTTTAAGGGGACCGAAGTCCCCTAGGAAGGATCAGAAGCTGTACTTCACACCTGCCTTAGCACCATAACCACGGTCGATGTCGCTATCGCCGGAACCAACGAACGAGACTTCACCATAGAAACCGAGGGCATCGGTAGCAGCGAAACCAAGACCTGCCTTACCGGAAGGAACAGTGTCAGCATCACCACCGTCAGGAGTCACTAGGGTAGCACCACCTTGGACGTAGTAGGAGGTACGCTCGCCAAGAGCACCTTCGTAGCCAATGTGAAGATCGGTAGCAGCACCATTGTAGTCCGAACCAGTCCAACCAGCATTGGTTTCGACGTTAACATAGGGACCAGCAACAGCGGCACCAGCGAAAAGGGGAGCAGCAGCAAGGGCTGCGAAAGCGGATTTGATCATTTGTTTAAACCTCGTAAATTTACTTGTGGAATTTCACCCACAGATGAAGGGGGATTCGACGTTTCCCCGCGTGTGTATTATAACATAACCAGGCAGCGAGTAATTGAGGCTTTCAGGTTTGTTACAGTTCGTGAAGCAATTGCCTCCCGAACACTTATTTATAATAACAGAAGACTAGGGTCTTGTCAAGCAGTTTCTTTCTTTTGGATTATGTATGCCCTACCATGCTCATCAAATCCATCAATGTCGATGTAATGAGGTTCTCCAGTGAAGTTATCAACAGGAGATACGAGAAGATAAGGACCAGGAACTCTATCATCATTTGGATGATAAGTCCTCCAGTTTGTTGGATGGAAATGAATTGTAACTACTTTCTTTCCAGGATTTCTACAGGTATAACCAAGTTCCCTCATGTGATAAGTAATCTTATTATCACATCCAGGCTTACCCATTGTGTAATTCATTTTTTCAGAAACAGCAATCGGTGCCTTAAAAATCCAAGAGTCTTGTGATGCTGGATTCTCATAAGGTTCAATTTCCCAATTCTTTCCATCAGGACTAGAAATTTCCCAACGACTTAATGCATAGAAAGTTTTATCCATGTTGATACTCTTAAAGTATCTGAGAGTATCATCGAAGATAATATCTGCATTTGCAATCACACAAATTTCTCCCTTCAAGTTCTCATTACAAAACTTGAAAAGAGATTCATAAGTAGGTCTATCTTTACTTATTATCTTCTTAATTTTTGGTGATTCAAAATTGAGTTCAGTATCTTCTTCCATAAAAAGATACACATTCTCAATTAAATCATTTCCGAGATTTTGATGAAGACAATACAAGTATTCACCGTTCCTCATGTGATTTGAGGAATTGAAATATTCTAATAGTAAATTCATTTTAATTGCCCTTTATTATTCTACAAGAATCTTCTTCAAAATGTTGTGTAGAAAATTCAAATAATTCAGTATCTTCCACTGCAAACATTTGATGGCGAAGTCCTATAGGAACTTCAAATTTATCTCCCTTATTTAAAAAGATATAGTTTGCATCTTCTAAAGAATCGCCAAAAGAGTAAAACAACTTTATAGATCCAGACTGAACATAAAAAGTTTCTCTTTTAATTTTATGATAGTGCCAAGAACATTTCATTCCTTTAACAATGAAAAGTATTTTTCCACAATAATCTTCATTGTTAACAATCCACTTTTCATATCCCCACCCTTTGGATACAAAATTATTCAAAGAAGTTTCTATCTGATATTCCTTTGTCATCTATAAAAAAATCTGCGTTTGGTTTTCCAAGTTGAAGTTCATGAAATTTACAATTCCATTCTTCCAATTGAATCAATGTAAAATTATACCACATTTTATTTGCTTTTAATAGATCACCATTACAGGTTCCCATACCTCTAGCAGTAAAATAGATTATATAATTTCCTTCATTATATAATCTATTTACCACTTCTATCCTTCCTTCAATTGGAACTGCTTCTTCATACTTTCCCCATGTATTATCACAAATAGTTCCATCAATATCAAAACAATATCTTTTCATGAATATTTTTCTATCAACATTTCAGTAAGTTTAAAAGATCCCATAGGAGAAGCATTTCTCTCATACCAACTTCTACATGCATTATGCATGTATTCCCACTCATTCTTAGAAACATTAGAAATTTTTTCTAATGCTTCTTCTGGAGTTTTTACTCCTATGTAATGAATTCCTTCAATCCATGGTTCATGGTAATTGTTTACATCACATCCACTAACTACAATCGGAACAGTTCCATGAGCCATACATTCAATGTCTCTGTTACACTTCGGACCATATCCAGGAAGAAGAAGTCCAAATTTGGAAGATGCCAATCTATCTTGATATTCTTCCTGAGTATAAGGATAAGAATTAGGACCTCCTCCTTGAAGAGGCATTACAAATTCATCTATGCAGGTAGACCAATCATAGTTCAATCTACCTTTTGCTTGAATTTGATTTTCAACTTTCCCCATAAAAATAGAAAGAATAGATCTTTCATCATAAGAATTAATTCCCCTCTCAACACGTTCACATACTTTTCTAGGATGTCTAGAAAAAAATGTCCATGGATGAATCTGTGGATGATCTGGAACCGTATTGGCAAATAGACCAACTCTAAAAGGAGGTACTGGTCTATCATCAACTCTCGCTCTATCCCAAATCAAAAATTCTTTATTTTCATCTGCCCAGATATAATCACCTTCAATGTAAGAAAATTCTACAAGATCAAGTTCTTTCCACATTGCCATCATCTCCCTACAATTATTTTCATAAGTAGGGTTTTCCGCATACCCAGGATATTCTGGTTTATAAATTTTTAATTTTGTCATTTTCATAATATCAATAACTTAAATCACTTATATGCATTTACACATAATTGCCCAGGTCTTTTATGTTTTTCCATATCAGTTAAGTCAGTTCTTTCAATTTTAGTAAATCCAACATGAGAAAGTAACCTATACAACATTTCATAATCATAAGCCATAATGTGAGAAAGATTTCCAATTTGCATTTTTTTACTTGAAGTAAATACTGGATTTTCTTGACACCTTTCCAAATTATGCGAAGTAACTATATTGGCAACAAACCAACCACCAATTCCCATTATCTGATAATGTGGAGGAGCACTACCCCATGCATTCTTACCCCCAAACTCATCACTTTGCCTATTCACATAAGCAACAGCACTTGCGTAAAGATCTGGACACACTGTCCTCAACTTTCCACCTGGTTTCAATTTATCATACATCTTTCTCAAAGTAGGGGCAATGACTAGAGCAGGTATATGTTCTATTGTGTGAGACCAATAAAACTCATCAACAGAATTGTTTTCAAATGGTAGTTCTTGCTCAATAATATCAAATTGATTATCTCGTATTCCCAAAGTTGTCCATCCATCCATGGGATCACCAGTGCCTACAACACCAAATCGATCACCGCCGATTTCAACTTTTAATGCATCAGTCATAAAATCATTTCTTTCTTAGTTTATTTAGAATAGGAAGTTCACTGTCATATACTCTCTTTACACCATCTCCCAACATTTTTTCCATGTTAAAAATTCCATTAACAAGTTTTTTGCTGTCTTGAATAGAAGCTGCTTGATCAGATCCATACGCAGTTCTATCTTCCGTAATGTGGAATTCAATGCATTCTGCACCCAAAGCAACTGCACCAAAACTTGCCTCAAATCCACTATAGTGATTAGAAAATCCAATTTTAAAATTAGAATACTTATCCTTAAGTGTTTGAATGTATCTAAGATTCAATTCATCAATTGCAGATGGATAAGTGCTAGTGCAAGCAAGAATGTATTCTAAATTTTTAGAAAGTATTCTCACAGAATTATCAACCTGATCTTCGGTAGACATTCCTGTGGAAAGAATGATTGGTTTTCCAGTATCTACCAAATCTTTCAAGAACTTTTCATCAGTAACAAGAGCAGAAGCAACCTTATGATAATCTACCTCAAGATTATCCTCAATCAATTGAATGCTTTTTCTATCCCAACAAGAAACAATAAAATCCATTCCCAAATTTTTAGTGTAGGAATAAAGTTCTTTATATTGCTCAATAGAAAATTCTAATCCTTCTTTTTGCTCCCTATTCGTTGTTCCCCAAGGAGATTCTCTGTATCTATCAAGTTCTTCTTGAGAGTACACAGACTCAATGTCTCTTTTCTGAAATTTTACTGCATGGCACTTTGATTCAAATGCTTGGTCAATAAGACGTTTTGCATAAAACATGGAACCATTATGATTGATTCCTATTTCTGCAATTACATAAGTGTTGGTCATAATTTATTTTACACAAAAAATTGTCATTTTACTTCCATAAAATGGTGGACTATTATCTATCTCATTTTTATCCTTTAAAACTTTGAGTAAATTATCTTGGTTAAAATACTCCGTTTCAAAATATGGAAACTCAGAATGTCTAATAGACAATCCAATATCTCTCACCATTCTTTTCAAACTATCCAAACTAAAAAGTGAAATGTGTGTCTGATCATGCAAAAATCTAAACTTATTCCCATATCTTCTAGCGATAGGAGAATCAAAATCTGGAGTTCCTATGATTAAAAGAGATCCTTTTCTCATCTTATCATAAACAGTTTTGATTGTAAAGAAGGGATCTTCCAAATGCTCTATTACATGATATAAAAGAATTACATTATAAAAATCAATATGATTATTGCTAATATAATTCTCAATGTTTGATTCTTCTCTTTTTATCTTATGGTTATTCATTCCATAAGAATCATAGTACCTACTAAGAACAACATCCACTCCAAGATAATTATCAACTCCATCTAAACAAGATGCTGGTGAGTATCCACATCCCAAGTCTAAAAGATTAAACTTATCAACATTTAATATTTCAGTAATATTTTTAGAAAGATAATTTAGATTAGCAATCCTTCTATTTCTTTCAATCTCACTCTCCATGTATCTTAGGACACCATCAGGATCTACCCTATTAGATTCAGAGTACAGTTCTTCAGACGTAACTTGAGTATTTCTTTTTACAAAGTAATCATTTGTTAAATACAAATTTCTTATTTCCGAATTTAAATCAAACATTTTAAAATATTACAAAAGATAATTTTTCATAATTATAGAACAAAGTTTTAAGTCTTCAAAAGTATCAACTTCAAAAGACTTCCATTCCTCCATTTCAACTACTCCAATTTTACCATACATTCTATTATTATACTTCCGTAAATTATCTGGTTTGAACATGTAGAATGATCCATTTTCAATGTATTGAGTCGAACTATCTTGCCTACGTTTCCTATTCTTCCAGTCATAACCAATACTACTCAAACCTTCAGATGTATCTTCCCATAAAGAACAATGAAATGTTTTGTGGGCAGAGAATAATGAATCATGATCTCCTTTTCTTGCGATAGAAATTGCATTCACTATGTCTGAAGATTCTCTTATTGGAGATGTTACCTGAGGAGCAAAAATCCAATCAGACTTTATGCCATTAGATTCCAAGTAATCAATCGAATAAATCCAAGAACTCTCAGATGTTGTTGTGTCATTTGAAACTTCTGCTGTTCTTAGAATACTACCAACACCATATCCGCTTCCAATTTTTAAAATTTGTTCGGAATCTGAACTAACAAAAATTTGCTCCTTGTCAATTCCAGCATCAATACATTGCTCAATTGTCCAAGAAATTAAAGGTTTGCCACAAAAATCAATTCTATTCTTATTTGGAATTCCTTTAGAACCACCTCTAGCCAAAATTATTGCAGATACATTCATAATTAAATTCTCAACAATTCAATAATTTCTTTATCTAAAATGATTGTGTCTTGATTTGAAACAAAAAGATTGCGAATAAAACTTATTTGTTTCAAAGCAGCGTGTCTACCGTGTCCACCATCAATTCCAAATTTTCTTCCCCCATAATCAATTTTATCCATATGTCCTTCACAATATAAATCTTGGTATGTATTTCCTTCTAAGTAAAAAGTAAATCCAGAAATTTTTAAAGATCTTATCGAATAATTCATCAATAAACAAATACTAGCAATTCCTGTATTAAATTCCACTCCAATTGCCGAGTAAAGTTTTCTATAATTTTCTTTTCCTATCCAATAAAATGGCAAATCATATTGATTTATACTATCAAAATTTTTTGGTATTGGACTAATGTAATTGTCAGAAAAAATGTTATCTCCGTGCGTACCCCTAATAGCAGTTCCAACCACCATCTTTAAATTTTTGAAGTGTTCTACATGATCATCTAAAGAAATTCTTCTTTTAATTCCTGGCATCCAGGGAGTTCCAAAATTGCAAGTGTAGATGTCAGTTTTACTTCCATAATCTTTACGAAGAGATCTTATAGGTATCAAAGAATTTGGTCTAACAATAACGTCTGCAGAATCAAACTCATCTCCTCTTTCTTTACCTTGAAGATAAGGAGCTGGACCAATTAAAACAACATCTTTACCATCCAATAAATTCTCCAATCTTTCGTCAGTGTCCAATTCAATTTTCACATGTATCTCCTTTCTTGTGGATTTGGCATACCCTCAGACATAACATCTCCATTAGGTCTAACTCTATGAAATTCTATAAAAAAAGTTTTAATTTTTTTTGTTCCGAGATGCTTATCAAGATGCAATCTAGTATTAGTCTCTGCATGTACAAAACCAGAAATAGATTGATACTCCCTCACATGATTACTCATTTGAGAATAAATTGTCATGTATTCTTGATTAGAAACAGCAAATCGATCATGATAACCATTTAACCAATGATGCCAATTAGGCAACCACAATTTATTCATATCTAAAGATTCTATAGATTTATTTACAGGTTCACTATAAATTACATCTTCTCTAGACATAATAACTCTATCATACTTTTTACCAAAACTGTTCATGAATTCACAAACTAATGTCTTAGATTTAAACATTCTTAGTGTAGACTGAACAGTACAGAGTCTATCAGGTCCAGTTATAGATGGATGAAGAACAATTCCTTCTTCATCTATGTCGTCTTCTTCTTGAACTTTTACCTGACATCCATCAATTTCTTTAAATAGTGTTTCAGCAAGAGAAGATGTTTTACTCTTACCAAGTAAAACATAAACATCTCTATCTTCCCAACAATCAATTAAATTTGTTTTTAAATTTTCAAAAGTATGTTCAATAGATCTACCAATTCCTGGTATACAAATAGCAGTTTTCATAATCATTCTTCAAAGTAATTGTTCTTCATTTCCGAAAATACTTTCTCTATCCCATCTTCAAGAGAAACTTTTGGTTCCCACCATTTTTTTATAAATGGATCTGGTTTATTTTTTGCATCTTTTTGAACAGAGTCTTTGCAATTTACTGGATTTATTTGCACATTATCTATGTTATTTTTTTTAAATTCAGTTTCAATTATTTTTGCCAGATCTTTAATTGATGTGGACTGAAACGATGTAATATGTAAAGGATCATCGGATTTAATATTCTCATATTGATTCATTATTATTTCAAAGGCGTCACAGCAATCACTAACGTATAAAAATTCCCTTTCTTCTTCACCATCCGTTAGCATGTTAAAGTTTTTTTCTTCAAATCCTTTACGAATAAAATCATTTATAACATGCATTTTTTCGGGATCTTTTTCTATGCCATAAACATTCCATATCTTAGTTACTCTCCCACCAAGTGCTTGAGTATAAAGTTCTCCCATTCTCTTAGAAACACCATAGGATGAATAAGACATATTACTCATCTGAGACGATGCAAAAATAAATCTCTTATTATACTTTTTCAAAATATTAAATACATTTACCATCATTGATGTATTGTTATTAATAAACTCAAAAGTATCTTGGTATTTCTTTAAGTACTGTGATCCACCAAGATCATACGCAAGGAAAAAAACAAAGTCCGATTTTTTTATTTGCTCATCTACATACAAATTATCACTCTTCCTAAGGTCATTTTCTGATCCATCAAGCAAATCAATCCCACAAACTTCATGGCCCTTTTCTATTAAGTGCTTTGTAAGAGGTTCTCCAATTTGACCTCTTGATCCCAAAACTACGATTTTCATTTATAAACCTCAGTTATTTTTTCTTCTGGGTATTCTGTCATTTTTTTTGGATCATACTTCCACTCACCCATCTTATAGTAATCATCAAACTCAAATAAATGCAAATTTACTGATGGATTAAAGATTTTAAATTCATCCCCACCATTAAAAAAACTTGGGTAGTAAATATCTGAACAGTTTTTGTTTATATATGAAGATGTTAAACTAAAAGTAGATACTCCACCCACTACAATTTTTTCTGAGTGTGATAAGATATAAACATCTTCTGGTAATGACTTAATTCTATAGTCTATAGAAATACCTTGATCAATGCAATAATTTACAATCTTATCATAACATGGATTCATATTAGAATTTTGATAACCAAATCCAGTACAAAGGATTACTTTCTTTGGTTGTTCTTTTTCTATAATCTTTTTAAAGTAAGACCAAGGTGATTGAACGTAAGCTGGATGTGGATTAGTTGTTGTTGCGTCACCAGATCTAAAGTGTATAGAAAGAGTATCCTTTAAATCTAAATCATTAAATTGATTGAAGTTAAATGATTTATCAAGCAGATCATAAATTTCATTCTTATATGTAGAGATAATATTCTTATTTAAAAATTGTTTATAATTTTCAAGATCAACATAGTCCAAAATTGAATTGTAGTAATTATGAGTTCCCCATGTTAAAGAGGAAATACTTTCAACTTCAAAATTAAATTCATTCTCAATTTCTATTTCAGAATCTATTTTAAAAAAATTATTTTTTGGAGATCTTATTACAGTTCTCTCTTTGCAACATTTTGCATAAAAAATAGCGCCTGCTAATTGCATCAGATTATTTCCAAATAATCCATACCAATGATCAATGTTAATGTAATTTTTCATTTTACTTCAACATTTCACTAATAGTTTCTTTAAGAGAATTTATATCCGTAAAGTAATCAAAAACAAATTCAGAATTAATGTCTAGCATGTAAGGAAAAGAATCAGTAACTTTTTCACCAAAAGATAAAAACTTTTTGTCTGAACTGTTTATGTTTTCTTTAGTTACTGCAAAACAAAAAGGTCCAGAATTTCTACCAACAATCAAATTGCAAAACTTAGAGATGTAAGATATTTCGTTCAAGTCACAAGTATTAGAATTAATTATATCATCAGTAAATTTTATATTTGGAATAGAAGTTTTAAATTTTTTAGTCAAAATAAAAACTTTGTCTTGATGCAATTGTGCCAAAGGTTCTATAATTTCAGACATGTCAGAATTATATCTAGTTTGTCCAGAAAGAGAGGGTCCATTACAAATCAAAACCTTATCATTGGTATTATCAGAAATAAATTTATCAATAGAATCACAATCAAATTTAGAATAGTCTATAGATGGAAAATATTCATTCACATTCCTTATTTTCAAATTCGAATTAAAAATAGTATTTATTTTATTATAAATGATTGAAAACATTCTATGAAATCCTCTAAGAGAACATTCCATATTATACTCATTATCAGGTGAAAAGTATCCACCAATCCACGTATTCACATACAAACAATTTTCAGTATCAATAAATTTAGTATAATGTTTTCCTGCCAGTAAAGGAACACTAGAAATATTTAAATACTCAACATCAAGATCATGCGTTAGTAAAGAACTATTCCCATGTGCAACATAATATTTTGTTTTTAATTGAGAAGAAATGTCGATCAAAAATTCTTTTATGTGATAAATATCACCATTATGAAAATGGCAGAAAAAACATATTGATTTCATTTATCAAACACCCTTATATAATTTTACAGAATCTTCTCTAAGTCCTTTACTTTGTGCAATAGCATCATCAACTAAAAGATTAATTGCTTGAACAAGTTTTGGTCTCTTAGACTTAAAACAAATATCAATTTTTCTTTTTAGATTTGCAATTTCTTCATCAGTTTCAGCTTCTTGAATTGCATCTTCTAGCATCCAAGTTCTGATATGAAGAATTGACAACTTCTCTACAATTTCCCCAAGATTGTCAGTAGCAATATATTCTACTTCGGGGACTTTATTTTCAGACAAAACTTTATTTACCGTTTGAAAAATAATTTCTTCAATGGTTTCTCCAAGATTTTTCATTTCAATTCCTCAATGACTTTTTTAATTAGATTAATTTCTTTATTTGTAATAAATTGATTGTTACCTATATATACACAATTCTCGTGCAAAATATCTACATTCAAATTTTTACCTGCACATTCAACTTGATATCCTTTCATGTATGGTTGTTTGAGTAAATTTCCTCCGACGACAGGACGATATTCTATACCATAATTATCAAATAGTTTTAGCAGTTTAAACTTAGTGTCTTTATTTTTGCACAAAAATGGAAAACAAAAAGAACTATTTCCTTCTTTAAATTGTATTTTATAAAAACATTCGTTAGAGTTATGAAGTTCTACAAATTTCTTGTAGTATTTTTTACGAACATCAATAAAAGAATCTAATCTTTTGAGTTGTCTAATTCCCAAGACTGCATTCAGTTCAGTATTTCTAAAGTTATACCCATCACTAACAAATAAAAATGTTTTTTCAATTTCAGGATTTTTGGAGGCATACTCATCAAACTTATTTGAAGCTCTAGCAAGCCCATGTGTTCGCTTCATTTTCATAAGATCATAAAGATCACTATCATTAGTAGAAACCATCCCTCCTTCAATAGTGGACATATGATGCCCAAAATAAAAACTGAATGTAGACCCTAAACTATCAGAACCTACTTTACTTCCATCAAAGTTTGTGCATCCATGAGATTCACAAACATCATCTATAAAAATAGCATTTGGAAAATACTTCTTATAAGAATCAACATTTGCTGGTATGCCCAAAAGATGCGTCACAAAAACCATCTTAATATCTGGATGCTTTTCTGAGATTCTTTTTAGATTATCCAAATCAAAACTATAATCTTCAAAAGTAATATCACAAAAAATAGGAGTTAATCCAAGTTGAAAAATAGGATTAATGTTAGTAACCCAAGTACAGGATGGTAAAAGAACTTTATCTCCTTTCTTTAGATTGTACTTATCAATAACTGCAGATACTAATAAAAAATTTGCAGTACTTCCGGAAGTCACAAATAAAGAATGCTTACATCCTAACCATTTTGACCATTCACTTTCAAACTCTTCAACCTTTTTTCCCTGAGTAAATTTATCTGAGGTAAGGATAAATTTAGCAAGATTTACCCTATCTAGAAAAGATAGTGTATTCTTCATCAATGGCCAATTATAATTTTTCATATGTACTCCTATTCTTAAGAAACCAATCAATAGTAATTTTTAATCCCTCTTCCAAAGATGTTTTTGGTTTCCAACCAAGTGCATCCATTTTAGAAGTATCTAATGCCCTACGAGGTGTGCCATTTGGTTTTGACGTGTCCCAAGTAATTTTTCCAGTATATCCAATAATATCAGCAACTATTTCAGAAAGTTCTTTAATACTTACTTCCCTGTGAGGACCAATGTTAATAATCTCTGGATTGTCATATGTATTCATTAAGAAAATAAGTGCTTCTGCTAGATCATCAGAAAAAATAAATTCTCTAGTTGGAGAACCATCTCCATAGCAAACTACTTCCTGAAGTCCATTTTCTTTTGCATTTAAAAATTTATTAATAAAACTGGGAAGAACATGACATTGCTCAACATTAAAGTTATCATTAATACCATACAAATTATTAGGCATTACTGAAATAGTAGACATTCCATATTGCTCTGTGTATTTTTTACACATAACATGTCCAGCAAGTTTTGCTAAAGAATATCCTATGTTAGTTTCTTCAAGTTGTCCCGTCATAAGATATTCTTCTTTGATAGGAACTGGTGCAAGTTTAGGATAAATGCAGGCAGATCCTAAAAATAAAAGTTTTTTGCATCCATACTTATAAGAAAAATCAATTATATTAGTTTGAATGTTTAAATTATCTCTAATAAAATCTGCTGGATAGTTTTTATTGTGCCCAATACCACCTACTTTTGCTGCTGCTAGAAAAACATATTCTGGTTGGTTTAGATTAAAAAACCTTTCAACATCATATTGTTTTCTCAAATCAAAATGAGATCTCGGAGATGAAACAATATTATGATATCCTTGAGATTTTAAATTTCTAACAATAGCAGATCCTACTAATCCAGTATTTCCAGCAACGTAAATTTTACTATCAAAGTTCATTTTCACACATCTCCTTTACCAAATCATCAAATGAAATTTCTGGTTTCCAACCTAGTTCATTCCTTGCTTTTGTAGAATCTCCCAATAGAGTTTCTACTTCCGCAGGACGATAGTATTTAGGATTGACTGCAATGATTGTTTTTTTGGTATTCTTATCCATACCAATTTCATCTTCACCTTGACCATACCATTCAATGTCAAATCCAAAGTATGGTGCTGCTTTCTCAACAAACTCACGAACTGAATACTGTTCACCAGTAGCAATCACATAATCTTCTGGGGAATCTTGCTGGAGCATCATCCACATTCCTCTTACAAAATCTTTTGCATGTCCCCAATCTCTTTTTGCATTTAAATTGCCAAGATAAAGAACATTTTGTTTTCCTTCAGAAATTGCTTTAAGACCTATCGTAATCTTACGAGTTACAAATGTTTCACCACGACGAGAAGATTCATGGTTGAAGAGAATACCTGTGCAAGCATACATTCCATATGCTTCACGATAATTCTTAGTAATCCAATATCCATAAATTTTAGCACATCCATAAGGAGAACGTGGATAGAAAGGTGTAGTTTCTTTCTGAGGAATTTCTTGAACAAGACCAAACAGTTCAGAAGTTGATGCTTGGTAGATACGAACCTTTTCTTCCATGCCCAACAAACGGACTGCCTCAAGCACCCTCAGGGTGCCTAGAGCATCAACCTGTCCAGTATATTCGGGAATTTCGAAAGAAACTTTCACATGACTCTGAGCACCAAGATTATAAATCTCATCTGGTTGAACTTGCTGAATAACTCTCACAAGACTTGTAGAGTCAGTCAGATCTCCATAGTGAAGATTAATTTGTTCATAAATGTGATCAATGCGATGAGTATTAATCAATGAGGCACGGCGAACAATACCATGAACTTCATAACCTTTTTCAAGGAGAAGTTCTGCAAGGTATGAACCATCTTGTCCCGTAATACCAGTAATTAGAGCAACTTTCATAAACTATTCTATAACTTTACCATTATACAAAAAAAGCAGAGTTTATGCAACTCTGCTTCAAAAGGTCTTTACATGCACGCCAAGTTATTTTTGAAGAGTAATAACTAAATCTCTGCGGGAGTTACCTCCATCCGCACCAACTGCCCTTGAGAGAGGCAGTAAACTCATAATAGGGTCATATTGACTCCACCACTTACTTTTTAAAGAAGTAAGAAACTTCGGGATTGAAGGGGATCCTTCACCGACCAGTGCTTTTTAAGTCTCTCCGTGACTATTAATCAAGAAACCTCTACAGGTTGTTCAAGATCTGCATAAAGGTAGTCCATCATGATTTCATAATCGTCACCAGGATCACCAGAGAACACAACACCACTATTTTCATAATAGCGTCGAACCTTTTTGAAAAGTTTCGGATTCTTTACATCAAGGAAGAAGTCCCCATTTGCAGCACCACGAAGAGTATCGAGGTCTTTTTTGAACTTAGAAGTGAGAGTCATTTGTTTGATTGTTTACCTTGTTATTATAAGGTGTATGACTTATAAAGTCAAGAGGACAGAAATAGTTCTGTCCAATGCTCCTTGAGGGGATCGAACCCACCTTAACCGAATTATGAGTTCGGTGCATTCACCAGATTGCTAAAGGAGCAATAACAACTTAAGATGCTTCGTTGTTGAGTTCTGTATAAATCTTTATCAAATCATCATTAGCAGGCACCATCACTGCTGCTTTTCCATCCTCATTTACAATCCCTATCGTTTCACCGTTCTCCACTCTCTCAAACAGTTCGTCAAACTTTTCTTCCCACTCAGCCACTGTGTAAATTTCCATTCGTGTAGTTGATGTATTTATTTGTAGGAGAAAACTCCCAATCGGAATGACACGATTCGAACGTGCGACCCCTGCTTCCCAAAAGCAGTGCTCTACCAAACTGAGCTACATTCCGTTGCATTAATTATACTACTTCTCATGCCCCTTGTCAAATGGTTCCCAGTGCTGCCATCCATAATGATGCACTGCCCACATACCAAGGATAGGAACAAACACAAGAAGAAACCCCATCACTCCAAGGCACCAAGGAGTCTGCATAGTTGCTCTAACG
>Ga0255768_10001977_pt1 | contig 20755 bp, 16 predicted proteins | sample 071ome_33_FD_179983 | JGI IMG/M metagenome (GOLD analysis project Ga0255768, IMG submission 179983) | Coastal salt marsh microbial communities from the Groves Creek Marsh, Skidaway Island, Georgia - 071412AT metaG (version 2) | ecosystem: Environmental > Aquatic > Marine > Intertidal zone >...
TTCGCCTACTACAATTCCTTCCCCGCCATACTCCATGGCATGATCCAATATTTGCAGATGACCGACGCCATTCTCAATCTCCGATGTAAAAACCAGCCTTGCCCAACCATAGGCCGTTGACTTAACAAATGGAATCGAAGAAGAAAAACTCATGGCAGGCGTCCTGAAGGCAAGGAACACCGGTTCGGAAAAATCGACATCACCAGCCCCTACAGTTAAAAGGTCATATTCTCCTGCTTGAATGTTATTCTCCGCAAAAAAATCCCCCTCGCGAACCCTGAACACACTGGCACCTTCGTCAAGGGTGGTCATTGTTAACCTAAACAAACCGGAATCATTAACAGGTTCAAAAAGGACTCCCGTAAAATCGCGCAAGTTCGGAATCCCTCCTTCACCCACCTCATATTCTTGATCGATACGAATTTCGTAAAAATGCGGCGGTTCTCCTCGCAAGCTTATATGATCCGTCCCTATCTGGGCATTCAGATACGGAAAACACGCTAACATTCCCAAAAGAGCCAGCCAACAATGGGCCCGTCGAAGCCATGATTTCACACTCATTTCTTTCACCTATTCCATTTCATAAGGCAACAGATCCCAAAGGTTGCATGGATTCTAAAAAAACACTCACCAAATGCATCTACCATGAGAAAATGAACTCTGGTTGCCGAGGGTTGAAATGTCAGAACGAAGCACACCTAACCAAAAAAAGAATAATAGTCAAAACCCAAACACATACATTGCAAAGGCATTACATAATCTGTCTGCAATAATATGTCCATGCATTATATCCACTTCATCAACGTCAACTATTTCAACAACATCCAGAAAGCCCATAAAACACCCGCCCCCACGACCAATCCGTAGCCGCATTCGCCAGAATGTGGCCCCGACTCAAGGAACGGGTAATGATGTGATGTAACAAAGGATATTGTACACGCACGGCCACCTTCTTGCGAAGTCCGCTACGCGAAAAGCTCGTGAGCGATGTTGCCGTGGATGTCGGTGAGTCGAAAATCGCGGCCGGCGTGACGGTAGGTCAGGCGTTCGTGATCGAGCCCCAATGCGTAGAGTAAAGTGGCATGCAAGTCGTGCATATGGATGGGGTTTTCCACCGGGCGATATCCAAATTCATCGGACGTTCCATAGGTCAACCCAGCCTTGACGCCTCCCCCGGCCATCCACATGGTGAATCCCTGCGGATGATGGTTGCGACCGTTCTTGTTTTCCGCAGTGGGCGTGCGACCGAATTCTCCGCCCCACAACACGAGGGTGTCTTCCAGCATGCCCCGTTGTTCCAAGTCCTGTAAAAGACCGGCGATCGGTAGGTCCACTTTGGCGGATTCGTCGATGCTGCCCTGTTCGACTTTCTGATGATGGTCCCAGGTGTAGTTGGTCGAGACCTGAATATACCGCACCCCCTGCTCCGCAAATTTACGCGCCAGCAAACATTGGCGACCGAAATTGTCAGTGGGTTCCGATCCGATTCCGTAGAGTGCATGGGTTGATTTGGATTCGTTGTCCAAATCCATAATGGGAGGCGCAGTCGTTTGCATTCGAAAGGCCTGCTCATAACTTTCGATCAATCCTTCAATCCCCGGATCACGCGCTGCCTGCTCGAGATGCTTGCGATTCATGGATTGCACGAAGTCCAATTGTGAACGCTGAGATTGAGTGGATTGCCTCGCGTTCGTCAAATTGGGAATGATGGCCTTGGAAATGGGCGTTTCGGCCGAGCCAATGGCCATGCCCTGATGGATGGCCGGAAGAAACGCGCTACCGTAATTCTGAACACCGCCGTGTCCTCGAGGCGGTGAGATGGTGATGAAAGCAGGGAGATCATCCTTCGCATCCCCCAGTCCATAACTGACCCAGGCACCCACGCTGGGTCGCACCAGATTGGCTTTGCCTGTGTGCAGGTTCAACAAGGCTTCACCGTGAGCCTGACCTTCGGTATGCAACGACCGAATCATGCAGAGCTTGTCTGCCTGCCTGGCCAGGTGGGGCATGAGATTGCTCATCCAGATGCCACTTTGACCATACTGTTTGAACGGAAACGGTGAACCCAGCAATTCCCCCATATTGCCCCGCTCCAATCCAAGATCCTTACCGTGAAGCTGCGAACCGGCACGATCATTGAGCAAAGGTTTGGGATCAAACAAATCGACATGACTCGGGCCACCCCACATAAAGAGAAAAATCACCCGTTTGGCTCGGGGACGGAAATGTGGACGCTTCTTGAAACCATCCCCCATCGGTTTACCGGAGGTCCCGCTCTGAGCAAGGAGCGATGAGAACGCCATATGAGCAAACCCACAAGCGCTGGTCTGCAACATGCCGCGTCGACTGATCAAGGGTGTGAAAGAATGACAACTCATATCTAATCCAGAAATTGAAATCGGCTCATGGAAAACATCGCATGACAGAGAGCGGACCAGGCTTCCAGTTCGGGATTTTCCGATCCATCACGTTCCAACTGTTTTTGGGTTTGCTTGATAAAATCCAAAAAGGGCTTCACCTCGCCTTCAGCTGCCGTTCGTTGAAACATGGTTTCGTATAAGTGCCGCAATCGGGTTGATGCCTCTTCTTTCAAAAAACGCTGTGCAGTGGCTTTGGACAAATCCATCACCATGTCATCATTCAACAGGTAGAGTGCCTGAATGGCCACGGTGGTTTGCGGCCGCGCGCCCGTCGTGGCATGTGGATCGGCGAAATCGAACACATCAAAGATTTCGGGAAGATCATTTCGAATGGCAGGGAGATAAAGACTGCGATTCGGAAAATCCGTCCGTCGCCGATTCTTGTTGTCGCCGACCGCTGTGGCCTGATCGCCGAGATACCAGACCGACGATTGCATCGGAGTCAAATCGAGTTTACCAGCGACAGTTAACATGGCATCGCGCAGACTTTCCGGGTCGAGACGCCGGCGGTGCGCTCGCCAGAGCAAGGCATTATCCGGATCAACAGCATGCGCCTTTGCATCGTGCATGCTGCTCAAAGCAAAGGTCCGGCTGAGGACGATTTCGCGGACAAGGGATTTGACGGACCATCCAGATTGAATGAGACGCGAAGCAAGGTAGTCGAGCAATTCAGGATGAGAAGGTTTTTCCCCCGTTCGCCCGAAGTTATCCACGGTTCGAACCAAACCACGTCCGATCAGATGATGCCAAACCCGATTGGCAAATACTCGGGCGGTCAATCGCCCCGCCCCATTTTCCACATCGGTCAACCAGCGCGCCAATTCCAGTCGCCCGCTCTCGCCTTCGGGGATGTGGGCTTGCTCTTTTCCTACCACGCGAAGAAAACCTCGTGGCACCTGATTTTCCGGTTTATCAAACTGACCAGCTCGACGCACCGGTTCATCCTTTGGCTCATCCACATCCGTCGGCACCATGGCCCGGGGTGGAATGCCAGGAGGATGCTTCAAAATGTCTGCGAAGGATGCGATCCATTCTTTTTGAAAACGTATCCGGTCTTCAAAATTACGCGACTTGTCCTTGCTTTGCTCAGACAGAGCCCTGGGGTGCTTTTCAGCCAGTTTGTCCAGTTCGGCTTCATCCTGTTTTTCCAGAAGTTCCAAGGCTGACTCGGCTTGCTTTTTGGATTCGACGACTTTGGGCCGCTCGCGCCAGTATTTTTCGTAGGCGGCATTTAGCTCATCCCCCTTTTCGCCCAAACCAACCAATTGTTCCATCACACGCTGTTGACCGAGCATGTGACGTTGCTGCATGACGCGAGTGGATGTAAAAATACCGGCCAGCGCATAGTAATCATCGGTCGGAACAGGCTCGAACTTGTGATCATGACAACGGGCGCATCCCAGCGTGAGCCCCAGGACAGACCGGCCGATGGTGTCGATCTGTTCATCGGCGACATCCATGCGTTGCTTGTTGGGGTTGACACCCAGCAACACCTTGGGCCCGATCACCAGGAATCCCGATGCAATGCGTTGTTGATCTCGTTGTTCGATGGTGTCAAAGGGCAACAAGTCTCCGGCGATCTGTTCGAGAAGAAAACGGTCAAAAGGCATGTCATCGTTCATCGCCTGAATCACCCAGTTCCGATAACGCCAGGCCTCACGGAACAGGAAATTCTCATCCAATCCATTGGAATCCGCATAACGAGCCAGATCCAGCCAATGCCGCCCCCACCGCTCGCCAAACTGAGGCGAACTCAACAAACGATCCACCAAACCTTCCAAGGCGGATTCTGAGGGATGATCGATATAGGATTGCCGTTCGTCCCCCGAAGGAGGCAACCCCGTCAACTGCACATAAAGCCGACGCACCAAATCGGACGGATCCGCCGGACTCACCGATGCGAGCCCCTCGGATTGAAGGCGGGCTCCAATAAACGTATCAATGGTGGATAAATTTCCGTCTGTCGAAAAGCCAGGCCTCCGCCAGGTCAACGGTTGAAAGGCCCAATGATCACGTCCGGATTCAAGCAAATCGACTGCAGTTTGGCGTGACGGTTCATCAATATCCGACGACACCAACGGCGCTGCCGCCCAGCACTCATTCACTGAAATAAGGCATACAACTACCGCAATCATTGACAGGCAAATCCACTGCCATGATTGACGGTTCACTAATACCCTGGTTTGGCTGTTTTCCATGGCGTAGCTTTAAATGAAAGCAAGCAACCGATTCTTGTCTGGGATGGAAAAAACATGCTCTAAACCGGGAGTCATTGCAAGCCACAAGACTGGCAATGGATTCAGAACAAACAGCCAATCCACCGCATGCCGAACATAAACATTCGGCAACCCCCTTATGGAGTGCTGTAGCTCGATACAGCTTTGGATACCTCAGGGAAACGTGAAAGACACCCTCATGCCAGCAGCACCCGGCTCCTCATGGTGGAACCTCCACCAATGCATGCTCATGCCAATATATTTGGACCACTTCTTGGATACGGTCTGCAGTCCCAAATCGTGTCCAGAGTCCACGATGGCACACTGACACGTCATTAGTTTCCATCATAAGCAATGGAATGCAATCGGCACAAACAAACCACAACGTTCCCCTATCGTATCCAAAGCTGTGTCGAGCCACAGCACTCCAGAGCGCGCTTGAGTGGTTCGGATATTTCAGAGCTCGCGAACAATGTCCCTTCGCAACCTACATCACTTCAGTCTTTTGACTTTCAGTCGAATACTGCCTTTGTTGTTTTCGTAAAAGTGCCAGGCGTCATTGGGGAAAGCATACAAATAGCCGGGAGTTTTTACTCTAAATGCAGATGCTTTGGTTCCGTAGAGGGGAAGACATATGTACTCGTGAGGGGTCGGACTTCCATCGTTGTTGACCGGATCGGCAACGCCTTTATCATTGGCAATGGCACCGATCATCGAAAACCAATCGGCCTCCTCCACTCGTTTGGTGCCGTAAAAATCCGTGGAGGCATTGGTCTTGTCAAAAAGCTTCTCGAACTTGCCCCAAAGACTCCCGCCAAAGCGCACCACATCCCCCATGGTAAATTCACGATCCTTTTCTGTTCCCCGCCAATCACAGGCATCCTTTTTATCAATCCACTCGCCAGAAGATTCAAAAACATATGTCTCACCTGCCTTGAGATAAATCCCGGTCTTGTTCCAACGATTTGACGCAAAAACATCTATCTCCAATGACTGGTTTTTCTTGAGGCGTTTTGTCGGCCAATAATCGGGATATTTGATCAAGTTGGCCGACTGGCGGATCAAGACCGTGTCATGCAGTTCCTTGTTGCCTTGAATGATTGCGGGCACATTGCGGGGCCGTGACCGAAGCGCCTGAAATACCCCCTTGTAGGAATTGTGTATCACACCTAGAGGGTTGGGATGAATCTGCCCGGAGACATCCGAAAACGCCAATCCCGCTTTTTTCGCCTCGCTGATCATCCATTCCAAAGCGCCATCCGAAAGTCCTGAATCTTCATATCCACCTCCCACATCGCTATGCACTCCGGGAAACCATTTTTCAACCGCGTCCGCATGCCTCGCAAGGTTGGACCACCGGGTCACGGTAAAGCTCGCGCGTATCTCGTCCAATGCCATGGCATGACGTCCCACTTTCACATGTTTCCCCAGCGATTTGTCGTGAAATTCCCACTTACGTTTTCGATCAAACAGTGCGTTCAAAAGCTCGGCGTCATCCGGAATGCCCGCGGCACCGACGGTGTCCCATACACCAAGGAAATCAATGGGAACTGGATCTGCCTGGTGGAAGAAACATCCTTTGTAATCGGACTGGAATCGAAGCAAATGTTGCCCTTTGCGCCGGTAAGCCGCATAGGCAGCTTTGACGGCTTTCCACCGACCGCGGGAACGTTGTTTTCTGGAGAGCTTGGAAACAATGTCCACTTTTTCATGCTTGGCTGTGCGCTTGTCAACTTTGGAAAGATCCAGCAAACCGCCGGCCAACATACCTCCGAGACTGCGCACAGTAAAAGCACCCCGACTGAACCCAAACATAAAAATGCTGTCGCCCGCCTTGTAATGGTCAGCAAGCCAATAATAGGCGCTTTCAATGTGTTCCCCAAGACTGGAACCGAAAGCTCCGTCCAGAATTTTACTTAGTTTGCCTCCTTCCGTGCCGACACCGGTGTGGTAATACTTCTCCTGCGCAACACCGTTGTCTTCATCGGCGAGAGCTCGATAAATCTTATAAACATTGGTTGGTGCTGGCACACCGTTATCCTCCTGGGATGGCGTGTTCCAGGTACCGTCAAAACACACGATTAATTTCTTAGACATAACAGTTGCTTCTGCTGGTTGATTCCAAAGGATATCCTTCAGTCAATCAAACCAGCTCTACCACTGTAATGCGTCAAAAACACAGGATGAAGGTCATTTTTTTGAAAAAAACCGAAGCAACAACGAGTTTATTCGAAATTCAGGGAACATTCGCGGATATGCCACATGAGTCAGTCAACGCCTTGTATGATGTTCTTATTGGACATCATCGAGGCGGTTCTGCCCTTTGAACAGCATCTTGAAGAATCCTTGCTTGGATTGAAGTTGTGGAGACCGAGAGTCTACTGCCCACTCAAGTTCATTCACTGAACGAGCCTCTTGTAAATAGATCAATTCGGAATTCGTTTCACTCTGAAAACCAACGCCCCATCCTTCTGAACACTCGTCCAGTCTGATCACAAAATCGCCGGAAGAGGTCAATTTTATATCCATGATCCTGGGAGCAACAAGCACAGGCAAACCATGAAACGATGTTCCGAATCCCTGCGCTTCTTTTGACACAACAACAAGAGCACTCGCACAAACACCTTCGAAAACGTTTTCACCAATCAACGGAGCATTTCCTTCAAAACGAATCACCTTTAACTCGGGGCAATCGCCAAAGGCTTGCTCTTGAATGGACGTCACATTATTGGGCAAGAAGATCTCTGTTACTTTGGAGTGGCCTTTGAGTGCTCGAGCACCAATCTCAGTAACCCAGTCAGAAACACGGAATGAACCACAAAAACCATTTGGCACGCATTGCAGAGCCTTTTCCTCCATCGAGTACAAAGCGCCTTGGGGATCACTGCAATAAGTTGGATTCGCCTGATCCACTTCTATTGTACGCAAATGGTTGCATTCGGCAAAAGCATCCTCCCCTATGAATTCCACACTGGCTGGCAGGAAAACATTCTCAAGATAACTGCGACGAAAGGCGCTCCTACCGATTGCCTCAAGTCCCTCCGGAAATTGAATGCCCGTCAGATTGCGACACTCGCTAAAGGCGCCATCTTCGATAGACTTCAATCCTTCGGGAAAACTTACAGATTTCAAAGAAAAGCATTTTTGAAATGCGTTCGCACCGACCCGGGTCACATTGGCGGGAACTTCCACATGCTGCAGACTGTTGCAGGCAAAGAACAATTCGGGAGCGATTAAGTTAAGGTTGTTTGGCAAGTGAATGCTCTCCAAATCCGTACAGCCGTTGAATGCGGATGCGCCAATGGATTGCACGGAGTCCGGTATCTCCAATTCCGCCAATTGAACACACCAATTAAATGTCTCTTTCCCGATTTGGATGAGCCCCTCAGGCAAACGAACCGATTTCAGGTCAATACACCAATTAAAAGCTCGTTCGCGAATGGTTCTCACCCCATCGGGGATATGAACACTTTCCAATTGATAGCATTTGGCAAAAGCGTCCGCTCCGATGACTTCAACTTTCACTCCCTGGTAAGATGAGGGAATTTCAACATGCCCTGACATCTTGGTATCGCAGTATGTAACAACGGCCACACCGTCTTTAACGACTATTTCAAGTCCGTTGGAGTCGTATTCATGAGCATTCTGCCATATGTCATGGCCATCAGTTGACGAATGCCTTCCATCATCAATCCTCAAAAGTTCCAAGTCAAAGTCCCCAACACGGATCTCTGAATTTCCGTACTCTGCATCTGTGTTTTTGATTCAAAAAATTCTGGATGACTGCCCATCAAGAGATTCTTCCCCACGACAGCAAGCTCAAGATTGGCGTTGGGTTGCCAAGCCAGTCGAACATCCAACCCAAAGTAACCGGGAATTTCCACAGGGACCGGGCTGATGAAACTATTGGCTGTTGATTTCGTCACATACCTCCCGACCACATCAAATTGCACTTCCTTGGTAAGATCCATCTGCGATCGCAAGTGGATGATGTGCCTTGGTGCCTTTGCCGGGGGAACAGCGGGAGCCATGGGAGGGAGATCAAACTCGTTATACTGCAACGTATATGCTGACACCATGCTCCACCACTCACTGATCTCCAGCCGGGACGACAGTTCCACTCCATAGGATTCACCTGACATATCATTGGCAAATCCAGTGACCATCCCATTCCTCAAAGACAGGAGTTCGTTGGTGACCAGGTCATCATAATCATTAAAAAAAAGGGCCACTTCCATCGTCCACAGATCCGTTACGAGCCCTTTGTATCCCATCTCATACGCCATCATGTTTTCCGCGTGGAGATTGGTAGATCCTTGGAGCATCACCGGAAAGGCAGGAGTCCCCCCCTCGAATCTCACATCCGATTCGATGCGCGACGGGGTTCGAACCGCACGGGTAATGGAACTCCATAAGGTATGCTTGGAGTTCATCGAATATTGCAAACGAAGCCCTGGCTGAACTTCAAATCCGGTATAGTCGTTGTGTTCAAATTTGCTACCCAGTGTTAGGAACCATTTTTCGGGACTCAGGGCAATGGTGTCCTGCACAAAGGCGTTAAAGAGATGAAGTGTCCGGGTATCTGTCGTAAAGGATACCGTATCATTTTGGGCAGCTGACACATGATCATGCGTCATTCGATATCCCACCCCACCTGACCACTCGTGCCGCTCGCCCTGCGGGCCACTGAGTGTAAGATCCAAGTCTCCCACATTCTAGACATCATTCACAACAATGGAATTTCTGTCCGAACGATCAAAGTATCCCTGAACCGACAATGTCACACCGGATTCCATCTCCTTGGTCAATCTACCCAAAAGGTTCCCCCCTCTGTTATGGCTGATATCTCGCAGTGGTATGGGAAACATCCCGCCCACAGGTTTGACTGCGAACACATTGTTTTCACGTATGGCATAAACATCACTTTGAAACGTCAATTGAGTGGTTTCCTGCGGTTCCCAATCCAGTCGAAATCCGCCGCGCCCATATGAAAACTCATCGAATGCCTCGCCCCCACCTCGCAATTCAGAATGATCGGTGTTGCTGTATTTTCCGAATACCCGGAGAAAAACGTTATCCCCAAGCTGCATACCGTGTCGTCCAGCAACCAGGCCCTGAAGTTCCGAACCATATCCAACCTTGGCCAAGGTGCCCTGGGTATCTTTCGCAGATTTGGTAATGATATTGACCACGCCGTTCATCGAATTGGCGCCCCAGACCGAAGCACCGGGACCTCGAATGATTTCAATGCGTTGGATGTCATCCAGGACGGTATCCACAGCATCCCAATAGGTCCCGGCAAAGAGCGGCGCGTAAGTGCTACGCCCATCCACCAAAACCAACAGTTTATTATTCAAATAGCTGTTGAATCCACGAATCCCCACCGCCCAGCTGTTGTTGTTGATTTGCTGGGACTCGACACCCGGAGACATGCGAAGCGCCTCCGCAATGGAGGTAGCACCTGAACGCCGGATGTCCTCCCCTGTAAGCACCGTAACCGCTGCGGGAACTTCCCTTACCTTTTGCGGCGTTCGTGTTGCTATCGCCACCTGGATGTCCATCAACTCTTCCAGGGACATGGACATCAGATCCTTAGCCAGCACCGATTGTTGTGAAGCCATTTGGCCCGAAACACTCAATATTGACCAGCAAGAGATACACAAAACATGTATGATGCGAAGTCGCGATCGGGTAAGATTTATCATGATCGTCTTTCTACAACAGTTCCCGATTGGAGATCGGTTTTGATTGATTTCAAATGTAAAGCGAAAGGTGTGTGACCAATCGTTTGATTACCAAGGATTCAACAGACACCCGTTTCACTATCGGCATATTACCCAGGAATCAACACTTCATCGATAGAATACGACAAGGCTCTCATGCCTTTTGACGCTTTCGTGATGTTTCGTGCCAAAAACGACCTTTATGTCACGGAATTGTAATAGCAGTAAAAGTAGACTTACATCTCACCATTGACCAGACGTTTCACCACAGAAAGCGGATCTTCTTCTGAAACAAAACGGGCGGCCAAGGTGGTCGCTTCGTTCTTTTCGTAGGACTCCAATTCGCGGGATCTCTGTAACATCTGTTTTCGAAAATCCATGATATCAGAATAATCGGACTCCTTGACGCCCGACCTGGAACCCGTCTGAGTCATGATGGCACCCAGGACATCAAAAGCCGCCAACCTGACCGCCAGGGAATCATGCGATCTGAGCATCCCCAGGATACGGCGTTTGGCGAGCCAGCCGATGGTTGCGCGGTTGGATTTGTATAGGAACCGAAGCACATGGAGCGCAAAGGCCTGCCGGGATGAGCTATCACTCTGCAGGAAAGCATTGGACGTCTTGTAGACAAACTTCATCGGCTTGCTTTGGTAATTCGCGGCATCCAGCACTTTGACGACCAGCACGGCTTGCTTCCAGGCTTGTTCCGATATCTTGAATGAGTCCTGATTGTTTTGCATGAGCTTAACTTGACTGTCCCAGGCAAAAAGTCTTCCATTTACCTGGAGATTTGTAAAGCAACGGCCACATTTTTAAAAACGCCCTCACGTAGCTGCCTTCGCGAGAAGGTGGCCCACATTTTTGCAAATGCGGCTACGTAGCTGCTTTCGCCAGAAAGCGGCCCCCACAGCAATCCACGAAGTACAACACTTCAACACTTCACCGCCTTAATGCCTGAATACCCTCAATACCGATAGGCTTTCGCCCCTTCGGCGCGCTACGTCCGCTTGATTTCAGACGTTCCAGGAGGGCTTTCAGTTCTTCGCGCTTTGCCTTCTCTGTGAAATAAAGATTGGTCGTTTCACCCGGATCCTTTTCCAGATCATACAATTGCCCGGGCGCATCCGGAGCGGTGTCGGGGAGGGCATATTGATTTAATGGAGAACGATCGTATCGGTTGCCGCCCGAACCTTGGTGATCGAGGTATTTCCATTTCCCCTTGCGGATTTGGAGTTCACCTCGAAAACTCTGGGTGAGGAGATGCGGACGAATCGATTCATCCTCACCTTGAATTCCAAGCATCGCCGGCAACATGTCGAAACTGTCGGTCGCGGCATCATCGGGCAGTTCATACCCAACCACCGACGCAAGTGTCGCAAAGATATCGGTCGTATTGGTCATTTGATCCGATACTTGCCCCTCGGGAATCCTTCCCGGCCAACGCACGATAAACGGCACACGATGCCCTCCTTCCCAAGCATCCCGCTTCATGCCGCGCCAGTTTCCGGACGGATCATGATCGTGATCCTGTCGCATCCAATTCACATGCATGGTTTCCGCTCCATTGTCAGCGTTGAACAGGATCATCGTTTCTTCATCGATACCGAGCTCTTTCACCAGATCAAGCACGCGACCCACCAAAGCATCCAATTCCCATACGAAATCGCCTCGCGGTCCGGCTTCGGTGGCTCCATTGAACTCAGGAGCCGGCAGCACCGGCGCATGGGCGATCTGGGTCGAGAACACAGTGAAGAAAGGTTGCTCGGGGTGGTTTTGTCGGTGTTGGGTGATGAATTGCTTTGTCTTGTCGTAAAAGAGCAGATCCGCTTCCACAAACTCGTAACCAGGCGCCATCCACCCCTCGTCATTGTCCCAACGCCATTTGCCACCCGGATTGGGCAGATTATCCCGTTTGTGCCGTTGCGAGGCGGGAACCGGAACCATGCCGTTTTCGATGTAGATGTAGAGAGGATCCGTGGTCGGACAATTCGGCGTGACAAAGGATTCGTCGAACCCGCGCGCGTTGGGGCCATCGATCAAGGGCGTGCTTTTTTCGTAATCAATCAACAAAGAATTCTCGAAACCTCCGCCCAGTCGCTTGCCATCCTTGTCGAACCAGGTCAATCCCACATGCCACTTCCCGAACACACCCGTCCGGTATCCCTTCGACTTGAGCATCCCCCCCAGGGTCAATGTTCCCGGCTTCAAATAACTCGGCCCGCCCGGACCTTCCCAGGCGCCGCCCCCGCGTCCAGTGGAACGATAAATCTGTTGTCCGGAATAAAGCCCATACCTCGAAGGCGAACAAATCGTCGACGGACTGTGCGCGTCGGTGAAACGCACGCCTTCCGATGCCATGCGATCGAGATTCGGCGTTTGATACGCACATTGATCGTTGTAGCACGACAGATCACCAAACCCCAGGTCGTCGGCGTAGATGATGATGATATTGGGAAGAGCCTTTTCTCTCGCTTCCACCCGCATGGAGAATGCGACCACCCACAAACAAATCCATGTCATGCTTAATCTCATTCGTTGCATCGCGCGTGAAGGAGCGTTTCGATGTGAAGGATTTGTTGAGTGTTGAAGTTGTATGTCCATTTTGTAAAATGTTGTGCTTCGGTTGTTTGAATTTCTGTAAAAAATACTCCCAATCTTATTGAGGCCCGGCGGGCAGGTGATCGAGAAGATAACGAGTCATCAATGACCGCAAATGAACCGAGGTCCCCTTGCCTTCGCGGAGCCCGTGGTTGCGATTAGGGTAGGTCATGTAATCAAAACGCTTGCCCAGTTCGATCAAGCGATCCACCAAGCCTTCCGTGATCTGAAGATGCGTGTTTGTTTCTCCCGTGCCGTGAACGATCAACAAATCGCCCTTCAAGCCTTCAGCAAAGTTGATGGGAGCCGACTGCTCATACCCCTCGGGATTCGTCTCACGCGTTTCCATGTAGATTTCCTGAAACCAGGCGTTGTAAAGATGCGGTTGCGGCTTGGGCGCCACCGCGATACCGACCTTGTATACATCCGGTTTTCGGAACATCGCATTCAAGGTATTGGATCCGCCCCCACTCCACCCCCAGATCGCCACCCTCGACGCGTCCACATAGGATCGGGTCCGGGCCAGTTCCTTCAAGGACGCAGCCTGCTCTTCAGTCGAAAGAGGCCCCAGACTGCGGAAGATGGATCGTCGCCAGGCGGCGCCTTTCGGCGCAGGAGTACCCCGGTTGTCGATGGAGACCACCAGATAACCCAGATCAGCAATCATGCGATGATAATCCGCATGCACCTTGCCCCAGGCATCCAGAACGGTTTGTGCGTGAGGTTCGCCATACACATACACCAACACCGGGTATTTCTTTGAGGGATCAAAATCCGAAGGCTTGATCATCCAGCCGTCGACTGTCACATCATGATCGATTTCCAGTTGAAAAAACTCGGTCGGACGTGCTACCAGGGATTTCATTCTGTCACGCAACTCACGGTTGTCTTCAAGCACGCGTAGAACACGATGATCCTTCAAATCAACCAACTCCATAACCGGAGGCACATCAAAACTTGAATAAGTATGAAACGCCCACTGATGATCGGGCGAAAACACATAGTCATGTGTGCCGGATTGATCGGCAGGTGTCACCCGTTCGGGCGCGGCGCTTCCATCCAGCCGAACCCTGTATAAATACTTCTGCGTGGCATTGTCCGGCGACGCATAATAGTAGAACCATCCCCTCTCTTCATCCACCTCCGCCCGCTGAATGATATCGAAAGCCCCGGGCGTCAAAAGAGACAGCTCCTCGCCGTCCCGGGAATACACATAGGCATGACGCCAGCCATCCTTCTCGCTCACCACAATGAAAGCCTGCCCATCACGGATCCATGTCAGTCCCGCATTGATCCGATAACTGGCAACCACCCAGGCGGGGTCTGATTCATGAAAAATACGTCGAACACTGCCCGAACGAATATTGCATATAAGAAACTCACGTTCATCACGGAAACGGCTCCGAGTTTCGACCAGTAACTCTTGCGAATTCCCGGCCCACTCCACTTCCCCCAGATAAAAACCCTCAGACGGAATTGGAATGGCCATCCAACGCGTCTCCGTCCCCTCCACATTCACCACGCCAACGCGCAAGGTTGGAATATTCTCCCCCACCCGGGCAAACCGATCTTCCCTCACCTCCGGATAGGACGGATCCCCAGGAACCAACACCGACCTGAGCCGCACTTGTGAATAATCGGATTGTGTAAAAGCGATCCATTGTCCGTCCGGACTCCAAACCGCGCCTCGATGAAACACCGGTTGATCCGTCACCTTCGTTGTAAGAGCCTTCGGTTCACCACCTGCCAGATCTCGCACAAACAAGTTTCCATCCTCGGAAAACACCTCACGCTTACCATCCGGCGATAGATTCCCGTTAGGGTTTGAACTCGAACGATCCGAAGCCTCGAGAATCGTCCGCTTGCCGCTGCTCACATCATAACGCGCCCTCACAGTTTTTCCTCTATCGCCATCTTGTTCTCGAACCACATAACCCGAGCTATCAGAAAGCCACTCCCCACCAAAGCGCTTGGCACGAAACTCGCCCCGTTCATAAATGGCCTGTAAACGAGATTCGACTTCATCAAGAACCTCGTCATAAGAAGCCCCAAAAGATCGCTCAAACCCGGCACCAAAACAGGCCAAGCTTGCCAACAACACACACAAAGAAGAATAAACGGTTTTCATCTGGATAGCCACAAACCTAAGGCTTTCCAAGTGCCGGATCGAGGCATTAATTTCTTTACTTATTGAGTATAAGGTAAAGATTGCTCCGCGAGCTGTTTTTGATATTCGGAAAGCCTTACGAATCCCCACCCTACCCCACTCACAGTCAAAAGAGCCGTATCGTCACAGAAAATGTCACTTTGCAAAGCTTTGACGGTCCTCATAGCCACCTTCCTGGTGGCATGGAATACACAGGCACAGTCGCCAGATGTCGTGAATACCGCACTGGACACCAGCGGCCTGGAATTTGAAGCTGAAGGACGGTAATAACGCCTACGGATTTTATGCGGCATTGGTCAGCAACCTGGAAACGGAAGATCCCAACGAACATGTTTACCTGGGAGAAATTGCAACCGGTTTGGCGGATGGTCCCGGAGAATATGAACTCTATTGGGACACGACAGCCGTAACCATTTCCAGTTCGCCGGACGATGGACAACCTTACCTGGGAGGTTGGTATCAGGAATCCGGATCCAACATCATGATCAGTTATGCCGACTACGTTGCCCCGGGAGAAACCGAACCCGTTGAAGTGATTCTGATCACCGAACTCGGAGAAGAATCAAGACAGATCATTCAGGTATTGAACTCCGCACAAGATACTCTTTCCGCAGTTGCGGATGTTCAACTGGCGCCAGGCGGAAAACTGATTCCCGTCTACTACACCGAGAATCGAGTGGGAGATCCGGAAACCAGGGATGTCTATGACGTCTATTTCGAAGACAATTTTGTAATGATTCCGGAAGATGGATTGACTGGGATCAAAGTGGAATACCTCCCGGTCTTTCTAGGAGATTACACCGTGGAAATTGCTGTGACCGATATTTTCGACAACCAAAGCGACATCCTGAACTTCCCTGTCCTGGTATTGGAAGACATCACCAAGCTTCCAAAAACCCCTACCCTGGCGATAAGCCAAAACATCGCAGGGGAACTCAGGATCAGGTGGATGGCGGATTGTTCACTTTGGAGGTTACGTCCGATCTTGGAAGCGAATGGACCCCGGTTGACAATGCCAATATCGGATTCGACGAAACCAACGGATTGGAGTTTTTCACCGCATCGACAACGGAGCAGCAACAATTCTTCCGCTTAAGCCGGAAAGTTGCCGAACAGTAGGCATCATCAAGTTCACCCATCGAGGGCTTGAATCATTTTTCGATCAAAGCCCCAGGTGGTGGCCACCAGAGCCACTACCAGTTCCACACACACAACGCCCCTCCTTTTTTGAGGGGCGTTTTTTTATCAACTTCCCCCGATGACTCTCTTTGTTCAATGCTCATCGAAATCTCACAAGGATCTCAGGTGGATCTCATCAACGGTTTCGGAGGGTCGTGATGTTGCTCATCACAAAACGTTGTCCGGAAGTGCATGCGAGACTACCGCGATTGTCTGGAACAGAATTCTTCTATTCGTCGTGAATAAAATTCAGATTACTCCACTTCTCCCAATTGCCTGAACGGTAATAGCGAAAGGAAAGGGTTTTGAGAAAACTGGTCGTATCCTTGTTGGGAATGAAGATTTCGAAGGCTCCCTCTGCGGGAGGATCAATACCAGGCGATTCCTTGGTGACTTTTCTCCCGACAATTCCCCTGGCAGGTCCAACTTGATCTTTTCTGAGAATGACAAACAATGCACGTGTGCCGTTGGGATAGAGTTCATACCAGAATTCGTCTCCCACCCTTTTCCAATGACGCCGGCCTGGATCGGGTTGATGGTTGTAGTCGTAATAAAACCGGCGTGTGACCTCCGAATCCTCGATCGGTTTGTCGAGCATGGCCTGAATTCTCTCCGCGGTGACAGTTGGTTTGGAACTCCCCCTTCCACACCCGGACAACATGGGAAGCAAAAGAACCGCCGACAAGACAGCAACCAGCAAATCAGTTTGACCGTAAAAGGATGAATGCAAGCTTCGAATCCTTCCAGATAGATATGTTTTCATTTTCATGGGACGCAAACATTAGACACCCTTTCCCTGATTCTGTCGATTACAAGCGGTATATGGGATTGCAACCAAATCACCATATGTTCATGATCTTGTTATTGGATCGTTCCCCGCAAGATCGGTTATTGCATCACGCCATGGCCATGGCGTAGGCCGAGGTTATCTGGTGATTCCCACCAAAGCCGAAGGCAAGCTTGGAACCGCCTTGGTCGGCCATGAAAGCCACCAACGTGGATTACACCATGCACATGTATCCCAAAGCAAACCACGGCTTCCACAACGATTCCACCAGCCGTTACGATGAAGGACAAGCTCAACTGGCATGGGAACGAACCATCGTGTTTTTCAAAAACCATCTGGCATAGTTGCAGTTTTTTATTTTAACCGCAGATTTCACAGATTGTCGCAGATAGAGAGAAGAGTGGTAGGCTGAGCCATTCGAACTCTGAGTTCGAATACGTTAATTTTAGAGTCTACTCTAATTTTTACATGTTTATTTTCGAGTTGACTCTACTTTTTACATGCCTCAAATCTCAGCCCATCGAGCCCGCATTCTGCCAATGCAGTCGCTGACGACCGTGTTGGGGATTTAAGAATTATTCTACTTTGACCAACTTCAACGTATCTGCGTCGAAGCAGGCACGAAGTCTTGACCAGCGACGCCTTGCCAGATAGAAGCCACACCAAACGTTGCGAATACAATCAATGTGCAAAACACATTTCGACAACTAACTCGATAGTTTCGGATCATGATGAATCTACTTTAAATGTAACCGCCAAAAACTAACCATAACAATTTTTCATTTAATCACCTCCAAAGGTTCAACAACGCGATAAAATATTTGGAGTGCTGTAGCTCGATACAGCTTTGGATACCGTCCCCTCGCCTGCCTATTTTCGAACCCCTCCAAAAACATTCCCTCCCCCCAACGTTTATCACCGCCCGAAATCGTGGAAACAATCAGCTACAGGTTGCAGATCACCAAAGCCCTGCCAGACCGTATGCAAAGCGGTTCCTCTAAATCGGGACACATCCTCCACAAGGCCTCACACCATTCGCCTCTCCAAAAGAATCGGCACCATAAATCTGCCCTATCATCACTCCTCGATGTGATAAAGAATAAGACAACCGGGCAATTTCGCATGTAGGTATTCAAATCCTTTCGCTGTCACGCGCGTATTGTAAATCATCAGTTGCCGCAGTTCTTTCAATTCCGCCAATGATTTCAACCCGTCATCGGAGACTTCCGTATCATGCAACCAGAGTTTGGTAAGACCGGTCAGCGCGGTCAGATGTTTCAATCCCTCATCGGTCACTTGCGTCTCACCAAGGTGCAATCCCTTGAGATTGGGAAACGTCTTCAACAGACCGAGTCCCTGATCTGTCACAGCTGTTTTGCGCAGTCCGAGATATTCGAGTTGCCTGAGGGATCTCAACCGCTTCAACCCTTGGTCGGTGATCTTGGTTTCACCGATGGGCAGGTGCTTCAGATGCGTCAACTTGGCAATGTGCGTTAAACCGGTATCCGTTATCTGCGTCTTGTAAAGATTGAGCCACTCCAGATTGGACAGCTCTGACAGCAGTTCCAGTTCCTCGTCCCCGACCGGCGTTTGCTCCAGGGACAGATCTGTGATGGCGTTTTCCTTGGCGATCTTCGCGAGCAACCGTGTATCCAGCAGGGTATGACCATTGAAATTGACTTCCACAATCCGGCCGGTTTCTGCATGCAAAAACACCTGGCCGCCCTTGCGCTTTATATCCAACACCAATGCTTCATTCGCGAACAACTTGCCCGAGGGCAGAAAAAGAAACAAATGCAGAACAACCAACGCATAGGACAATCTGCACAAGGACACTCTTTTCATGTAATGAGCTTAGCGAGCCTGGGCGTGCGCGGGCAAGTCCGCTTTGACGCTGACGGGATCTTCTGAAAAGAACTCCGGGGCAGGAATACCTTCAAACACATGAAAACCATCCAGTCCATCTCGCAGATCCGGCAATCGCAGGGGCTGTCAAAAAAAAATCATTTTGCCCTTTCCGCCATGATTGATCTAGCATCGCGCCACCATGAGAAGCATCACAAAACATCTAATCAGTCATCTCTGCATATTGTTCATCATGTCATCAATCAACGTTTCATCGGCGCAAGCGGAATCATTCAAAGTCATCCTGGATGAAGTCGACAACGGCTCCTTCACCATCAAACCGAGTTTACCCGCCAACGGTCAAGTCCCTGCGGGAACTGTTATCGAAGTGACCACCAAACCGGACCACGGCTACGTTCTGGATTCCGGTTACTATTCCGTGCCCGGACGTTGGGGAGCCATGTATCACGAATCCATGACCGATGTGTTCAAAGTCGTCATCGACCAGGAAAAACACATCGGCGCCTCCTTCATCAAAGCGGAAGAAGTCGCCCATGTGGATGTGCGGCACAACATCGTCTACGCACAACCCGGCGTGAAGCCATTGAAATACGATGTCTTTTCACCCAAAGGAGCCAAAGGGCTGCCCATCATCGTCATCATCCACGGAGGCGGCTGGACGACCAACGACGAAGACGTCATGCGAGGACTGGCACGCGAACTGACACGCGGCGGTAAATTCGTGGTGGCCAGCATGGACTACCGTTGGGGAGGCAAAGCCGACGGGGACAAAACCAACAACACCATGGCCAACCTCATCGAAGACGTCTACGGAGCCGTCGCCCACATCATGGAACACGCCAGGGAATACGGAGGCGATTCTACACGGATCGGCCTGACCGGAGACAGCGCCGGAGGACACTTGTCGGCAGCAGGTTCGGTCATGGTCGAGATGATCGGAGACGGCGGGTTCGGCCAACAACCAGGCGTGTTTGAGTTCAGCCCCACTTACCTCCCCAAGAACAAAACCGTCGCACAAGTCAAAGCAGACATGCTCACCGCCATCAAAGCAGCGGCGCCCAGTTATGGCGTCTTCGGTGGACCATTCCTCAACCATTACTCCGAAGATCCCAAGGCGGACGACACCTGGAAGGCGGCCATCTCACCCATCAACCATATCCCGAACGCATCCGACCGCTCGGTTCCCCAATACCTCACGCGCGGCACTCGCGATGGATTAATTCAGGATGAAATGGTCAGCAGCTATATGAACGCCCTGGTCGAAGCCGGCCAACGCGTCCAATATGTTCAGGTCGGAGGAGCCGGGCATGCTTTCTTTGACTGGAAACCCAATTCCCGCACCAAGGCAACATTTTATCAATACGGCGTCTACTACGCTGCCGAAATGAAAGCCTTTTTCGAATCGGTGATGTATTGATATTAAATCGCCGACCACCGGGAGGATTCCAAAACAAAAAAGATCTCCCATAACAGGAGATCCTTTCTATACCAAGTCATTGCGCAACCGAATCAGGCGCGCTCCATGTATTTGCCTGTTCGGGTGTCCACACGGATTTTTTCACCGGTCTTGATGAACAACGGCGCTTGTATGGAAATGCCGGTTTCCAGGGTGATCGGCTTTTGAACATTATTGGCCGAATCTCCCTTGATTCCTTCCGGAGCTTCGGAAACCGTCAAGGTCACACTTGCCGGGATTTCGATCATTACTGCCCGTTCCTCGATGAAAGTGATGGTCACTTCGCCGTTTTCGGTCAGGTAATTCTTGGCGTCCCCAACGATATCAGGGGTAATGGTCA
>Ga0255768_10001982_pt1 | contig 20718 bp, 15 predicted proteins | sample 071ome_33_FD_179983 | JGI IMG/M metagenome (GOLD analysis project Ga0255768, IMG submission 179983) | Coastal salt marsh microbial communities from the Groves Creek Marsh, Skidaway Island, Georgia - 071412AT metaG (version 2) | ecosystem: Environmental > Aquatic > Marine > Intertidal zone >...
CGCTGACAATGACGTCCCCTCCTAAGGAATCATACGGCGAACTCGATTGTACCGAACGCGGAGGCGTCAAATTACCGGAAACAGATACTCCCGGCGACGAAGGGGTGCGGCTGGGCGAGGAAAGCGTCGAATCTTTCTCGCGACGCACGTCGCAAGGTCCTGCACCGTGCGGTTCAAACATTCGCAAAGAGCCGACGCCACCCATGAAGAACCGGTCGGCAATGTTTGACCCTCGAGCAGCAGATGAACTAGATGACGTCGGCGTTGACGCGTAGAACTCTTTTTGAAGCGGCAAAATAATACCCGCGCGAACGCCAATCTGCCAACTCAACGACTGCTTCATTTTCTCCGGCAAGAAATCATTCACGCGTTCCGGAAATGCTCTCGTGTATTTCGCGTGACATTCTGATTTGACGAACGCTTCCGTCGTCGAATCAAAAACTGGATTTAATCCTGCTAATTCCGTTCGAACATTCCACCACCAATTTCCTTTCTTTCCTAATTCCGCTGCGCCTTCTTCTTGTTGATCATCTTCCGATTGGCCACCGAGCGTGTGCGCGATGGATGATTTCAACGAGTGTCCGCACATTTTTCTCACCGCTCGCGAGGCAAATCTCGTCGGGTCGGTGATTTCTCTCCACACCAAGTTATATTCCAACGTTGCCGGCCGCTCCGGCGAACTTAAGTGAAAGGATAATCCTCTTCCAGTTTCGTGAAACGACGAGTGCCGCACAGAACAATTGTGTTGCTGGAAAATCCTCAACGCCGTCGTGACGTCCGATTGGAACACTCTCGGTTGTTCCCAGTGTAACGCGTAACTCGCTGATTTTTCGTGCCCTCTGATCAGCTCAAAATCAATCTTTTCCGCGCACCCAACCGCATTTTTCAACCCACCGGTTATCTCTACCGTTCCTTCGCCGCTTTGCGAAACAAACGTCCCGGCTTTCAAAGTCAGCGCGTCCTTCTCTGCCACGTCAACGATAATCTTCGCACCGTTCGGGACGTAGTTTTCCTCGCTCCCAGCGTCTAAAGTCACATTTATGCCTTTAAATATGTTAAACTTCTCCAACTCTTCTCTGCCTTTCAACAGTTCGTCTTTAATCTCTTCTAAGTTCCCGCAATTCTCCACTCGTTTCTCGAAGCACTTTTTAATCAACTTGTCTCTTGTTTTTTTGTTCCCTCGGACGACGATTTCGGAAACGAAACACGGGTTGTGTTTCAACTGTTCGTATCTGTTTCGGAAATCGATCAGCGCTCGTTGCATTTGCAGATTCTCGTCGTTGTTCTTATCGCTTTCTTGTTGCTGTTGCTGTTGCTGTTCTCCGCCTTCGCCTTCTTCTTTCGTCGCTAGTGGTGGTTGTTGCGCAGGGGAGGAGGAAGGAGAGGAGGACGACGCCTCCTCTTCGGCAGCTGACATCCTTCAGTTTAGAAGAATACAAATAAATACGCGCGTATAAAAGTTAAGTCTACGTGAGAGAGAGAACAAACGATAGATGGTATGCGCGCGCTGTGCAAAAGCAAACTCTGATGGATTGTGCTATATCGCTGTTCGTGTGTGTTTATGTGCGCGTTTATGATATTCGTGCGTTGTTGTGTTGTCCCGTTGTTTCATACCGAGTTCATCACTTTCATCGTCTCACATCTCTCTCTTCCTCTGCTCTCATGCGCGCGTCAATTTTTTTCGAAAAAACTTTCCCCAATACGAGACTGCTGTTTGTGCTCCTTTCGTCATAAAATTTTCATATCGCACTCCTCGAAACGCACCTTTCTTCAAATACACACGCACACACACACAAACGTAGGAAAAAAAAGAGGAACAAACAACGCGCGCGAGATATTACATTCATCGTCGCCATGAATTCCACTCCGTTACCAACCTCGCGAGAGTACGTTTTATGCGTTTTGCCGCTTCTGATTTTTTTTTTTTTTGAATCGTTCCCACACCCCCCTCCCCCTTGCTTTTATTTTTGTGTCCGAGTCGCATATGTATAATGTTCTTACTAACTTTTTTTCTCTGATCAACAGAAACAACAACAGCGGCGTCACGATCGAAGGGGAAGATATCACGCAAACCATATCGTTCCAAACGCCTGTAGTCGGTGGTAGTAATAATAATAGTGCTCGAGTGCCTTTGCATTCCGTCGTGGTACGATTTTTTTGAAAATTTTTGAACTCCATTTTGCCCCCTTTATTTTGAGTGTCTTTTTGTCTTTTTACCCCTCCCCCGCCAAGCTCAGAAAAATTGAAGAAACTGACAAAACGCGACCGACGTGTTTATTACATGCGACTATCATTGAACAAAACAGAACGAACCGACGCCGATAATTGCGAAGAATACCGCAACGCACACGGTGACGAAGAAGCAACCGTCGACGGCCGTAAAGAACTCCTTCGGCGGGTTTGCGTTTAAGAAGAGGAAGACGCAAAACTTTACGACTGCGAACAATATGAACAACATTCAACGTCAAACGAGACAAACGAACGGCATGGGTGGCTTCGTAGAAAACCCAGGAGCAAATCATCAATACATGTACGGTGGTGTGGAGTACGGCATTCATAACAATAGCATGATCATGAGCAATCAACAGCAGCAACAACAACAACAACAAATGGCGCAACCTGTAGGTGCTACCGCTGGAATCCACCAAAAGCTTGGGAACCCGGAACGCTTCCACGAGGCGCTCAGAAATGACGTCACGGAAGATGAGCGCATGTCCGACCTGATCGCCGCAATCACGGATGCTGAAATTAACAAAGCTAGATTGAATTTTGGTTCCAGCGCGGAGCACGTATTTCTGAGCGATATCATCGAGATGGTGATGAAGGAGTTTTGCGTCCAAGTCGAGGAAGCTTTGGTTGATGACAAAATCTTCTTTGACGAAGGACCGCATCAAATTAAACAAAAAATAGAGCAAAAGAAAGATAGTTTACGGAAATTGAGAGAGGAGTTATACAACGAATCGAAGAGGTGGGACGACATGATCGAATCGACGTCGAAATCGACCCAAGACGAAGAGGCAAAGGCGTTGTTGCAACAAGAGTTGAAGCGACACGACGAGGTGTTGAAGACGACGCAACACAGAGGTACTTTAGCATCCGCGTGTTTAGAAACGCACCGCGCGCTGGCGCTCCAAGCCGAAGGTGCGGCAGCAATCGTTCAAGGCGCCGAAGCCTTGTGTGTGAGAGCTGAGAACGCGTGTAAAATCTTTGCGGATGCCATCGCGAAGAACGATTTCAAGTCGTTACCGAACGTGGACAACCCGCACGGCTTGCTACAGTCTCTCATTGGTGCGTATAAATAGACAAACTAAGGAGGAAGAAAGAGAAATAAACTCGATATTGTTATTATTGTTATCTATACATCTGTACTATATTTTTATATATCATTTACCTATTTCACCGGCACAACGCGTTCTTGTTTTGTATCCGGACCCGTTCTTTGTTTGGTCGCTTGTCGGTTACAAAAAAGGACAAAAAGTAAAAAAAAAGAGCTGATCTCATCAACACGAAGGATTTCACCCTCACAAACTTTCCTCCAAACCTTGAAGGCGCGCGAGATTGAAGTTTCTCACGCGCTTCGTGCTAATAGTGCATAATCGTGTCGGAAGAAAGAAAGAAAGAGAGATAGAGAGAGTCACCAACGTTCGCCTTATCGTCTTCTGAACTAGTTTTGAAATAAAATAATGAGCGGAAGCAAATACTCGTTTTCGTTGACGACGTTTTCCCCATCCGGGGAACTCGTCCAAATCAAACACGCTTTAGCTGCGATTACGGCTGGAGCGACGTCGTTGGGGATCAAAGCCACGAACGGAGTGGTTTTAGCCACGGAGAAGAAAATGCCCTCGACTTTGGTGGATGAAACCAGCATCTCGAAGATTCAATTGTTAACGGACGAGATTGGGATCACGTACTCGGGCATGGGTCCGGATTTTAGAGTTTTAACACGAATGGCGCGCAAAGACACGCAGGTGTATTATAGAACGTATCAAGAAAGCATCCCGTGTTCACAATTAGTTCGAGAAACAGCGACGACCATGCAAGAATTCACGCAGCAAGGTGGTGTTCGACCCTTCGGTGTGTCCTTGTTGATGGCTGGGTACGACGCAAACGGACCGCAACTGTACCAAGTGGATCCGAGCGGGTCATATTTTGGATGGAAGGCTTCGGCGATTGGGAAAAACATGGTAAACGCGAAAACTTTCTTAGAAAAACGGTATAGCGAGGATATGGAGTTGGAAGATGCGATTCACACGGCGATTTTGACGTTAAAAGAAGGCTTTGATGGTCAAATTGCGGCGAATAATATTGAAATCGGCATCGTCGGGGAGGACAGAAAGTTTCGCATATTAACCACTGCCGAAGTATCGGACTACCTGAGCGAGGTTGAATAAGATCATTAGCGTGTATTGTTATTTCTTTTTTATACTATCACATAGACTATAAACTATAATTTGCTATCGTCAATCGTCCCAAACTGAAGCGTCATCGAAGTTCCACGTATCTCCCGAACCCCCTTTCATATCGAAAAGGAAATAAGAAATAGCCCTTTGATCGTGGCAACGTTTATTCTCGCCGCCTCGGTGTAGCGTCCGGTAATCGTACAATAAAAGGTCTCCCTTTCGAAGTTCGGGAGCGATGCGCTTAGCTTTTTCTTGTCTCTTCCTTGTTTTCGTATCGACGTAAGGCGCGTCGTGATCAAACTTGTGGCTTCCAAAAATAAACTCCGTCGGGCCTTGGATTTTAGGGACATCGTGCAAAGCCACGAAACAGTTGTACATGCCCTCTTTCCTTCCGTCGGCGTGAAAGTGTTGCTCGGGCGCTTTTGGGAGCGACGTGACGCACCCTCTGTTCACTATTGTAATCTTTTCTTCCGTCTTTTTTTCTCCTCCTTTTGTAACAGTTTCAAATATTTTCTCGCATTTCTCTTCAACGATGTTTGCGAGCGTCTGAAGAACCTCCGCGAAAGCCTTGCCGCTTTCCGGCAATTTTTTTAAGTCGTCGGAATCCGAAAGCTTTATCGCTTGGAAATCGAATCTTTTGCCGTTCACCGCCCGAGAACATATTTCTCTGAAACGAAATATATCCGTTTCGTATTTTATTCCGTGCTTTGTTTTGCATCTTTCGAGCAAATCGCTCAAATAGCTTTGACAACACGAATGAACATGTTCGAGTATTTCAGTTTGTGTTTGCGCAAAACCTTCGTCTCGAAAGACGCAGAATCCGTTTCGAAGGAGCGAATGCGAGGCGCTTGCAACCGTCGAACATAGAAATGGAACGCTCTCTACCTTTTTACCGCTGCTGTCATCATCTTCTTCTTCGTCGTCGTCGTCGTCGTCGTCAGATGTAGACGACGACATATCGTACGCTTGCTGTCTTTTCATTCCTCCAGCACCGTCGATGTCCAAATCGTCCAAGAAGCCGGCCAATGCTTCAGACTCCCCTTCTTCTTCATTTCTTTCTGCTTCTCGTCCTATTACTTTCTTAAACCTCGCGCGAATCATTCTATACCCCTTTCCATCTTCTAACAATTCTTCGTCGTGCTTATGATTCGAACGGATTTCCTCCACCTGTTCTTGATTACTTTTAGGCATCAACCCTACGTCGTCGAAATACACCTCCATATCTCGCTCGGTGAGTTCGCGTAAAAAGGTTTCGAAATACTCTCGCTTCCTTACGCCGCACACGCACAAAAATGTCCCATTTTCTTTGCACAGGTGATGTGCGACGCAATCTGCCAACTCCTTTGCGTGTTCTTCTAAGTATACGACATCCACCGCGACAATTACGGGGAAACTCTCCCCCTGGAAGTAGGTGTTTGCATCGCCCCAATCGAGAACCCTCGAGACGACGTCAAATTCTTTGTTCAACATCGCGTTCGCGACGCACAGATTCACCGATTTGATATCCACATCCGTACACATCACCGAAGATGCGTTTAATTTAGCGCAAATTAGTCCGTTCACCCCCGTCCCAGAGCCGAGCTCGAGGACCTTTTTATTCTCAACTTCGCTCGTCAACACGTTCTCGCCAAATATGAACGTCGCAGACCAGACGCGCAACCCGGTTCTCAAAGGCACGTTATCGCAATCTCGCTCTTCTTTCACGTTTATTCTTAGTACGCTTGACGAAGCAGTATTGTTAGTGGTAGTAGCAGTGCTATCTTCATCGTCGTTCTCAATCTCGCGCGCTGCTGATCGATCAATCTCCAAGCGAGAGATGAGTTCCAGAACCATGATTTTCTCGTGTGCGAAAGTTCGTTACCTGGTTACGCGACGAGCATGACGCGCGATGATGCTTTTTCGCAAAAAAAAAATGAAGAAGAGAGCAAGAGACAACACACACAACCCCTATATGTATATAGTTGCCTAGTAAACTACTCGCGTTTTTAAGTTCTTCATTCTTTCTTCGCAAAAGCTACGCACAATACACACGCGAGAGAGAAAGAGAAAGAGAAAGAGAAAGAGAAAGGAATACGCCGCGCGCTTTGAACAAAAAACTAAATGTTTGGCCAGATTGTCATCGGCCCTCCCGGGTGTGGGAAAACCACCTACTGCGCGGGAATGTCGCAATATTTCACGCTTTTGGGAAGACCGCATAAAATAATAAATCTCGACCCAGGGAACGACATTCACGACAACGAAAACTACGAGTGCGCGGTGGATATTAACGATTTAGTGTGCCTGGAAAATGTTCAAGAGGAGTTAGATCTCGGACCAAACGGAGCGATGATGTACTGTTTGGAGTATTTAGAGGCTAATTTGGATTGGTTGAAGGAGAAGTTAGAACCGCTCGAGAAGGAGTGTTATTTGATTTTCGATTTACCTGGACAGGTGGAGTTGTTCAACTTGCACGAGTCCTTGAAAAATATCATAGGCGTAATGCAGAACGAATGGCACTATCGAGTAGTGACTGTACATTTAGTGGATGGACACCTGTGCGCGGATCCGTCGAAATACGTCGCCGCGTTGTTATTGTCGTTATCAACCATGTTACACTTAGAAACGCCACATGTGAATGTTTTGTCAAAAGTGGATTTGATGGACAAATACGGCGAATTGGCGTTTAATTTAGATTTTTACACCGAGGTTCAGGATTTGAGTTATTTAGCGGAGTATTTGAACAGCGACCCAAAGTTTAAAGAGTACAACAAGTTAACGAGCAGCATAATGGAGATTGTCGAAGATTTTAGTTTAGTTAGGTTTACGGCCATGTCCATTGAGGATTTCGATTCAGTCAATCGAGTGTGTCAGCTGTGCGATAAAAGCATAGGTTATAGTCCAGAGTTTCATAAGAATTTGAAAACGCAACAAGAGAGAGGTAGTTCGAGTAGCAGTAGCACGCACCCCGCGGTAGGTCCCGCGTCGTATTTCAAAAGTGGGGTCATTCCCGAACGCGATTGGGATCCGAGGAAGGCGTATTCGAAAATGCCTGCGGAACCGATTTCGGAGGCAAATTTAGACATCACCGAGCGCTTTTTCAAATCCGTAAAAGTGAACGATGAGGACGAGGACGACGCGCAGGAGGATGCCACCGCTAGTTGCGATCAAGCGAAAGAAGGCGATGTGAAGGATGCAGTCGAAAAATAGATAGATATTAGTTTTAAGTTTAGCTCCGAAAAAAGCGAGAGTTTCGTGTATCCGTAGTTATAATAAATTACTTCTTCAAGTGAACTTGTCCCCAAGCCGGCCATCGCAAGCCTTTTTCGTCTCTCGCGTAGATTTCTCGCCCGCGAAGGAACGTCGCGTGAATGACGCCGCGTAATTTTTGCCCGTCGTACGCCGTTTTGTTGTGTTTGTGAAAAATCGGATTCATTTCGTCGTTCACCACAAACGTTCCTTCCGGATCGAAGACTACGAAATCGGCGTCTTTGCCTGCAGAAATCGAGCCTTTCGAACCCAAGCCTGCGATGCGCGCTGGCGTTGTACTCCATAACTCTGTGGATGGGTAAGAGTAACGAGGGAGTGAGAACGAGTAGTGAAAGTTAGTAAAAGAGCATCCTGCTTGCTTCTTCTTTGGGAAGAAATCATGAAAAAATAAAGAAGAATAAAATGTCCCGGAGATTGCTCACAGGTTGAATCCATATTATGTTGGTTAAACCTCCGATATGTCTCCGGACAACCTCAATGTAGCGAGAATATAAATATAAATTGATAGAGCCGATTACTGGTGGGTATCAATCACCGTATCCCTCGTCTCCCGTCCCTTCTCGCAAAGTATAAAAACGAAACGAAAAGAACAAAACAAAAAACCAAAACGTTCAACAGCAGATTCGTACTCACCAGAGAATTGACTCATCGTCATCCCTTTTTCCTTCCCTTTCGTCCAAGTTAACGGTAAACTGAGTTGCAACCCTGAAATGCCTCCCCAAGCCTTGATAAAGTCTCCAGACTCTACGTGTTTCAAATCCAACGGCGACGGCGAATGGTCCGAAGAAATCATATCTAACCCTCCGTCTTTCAATAAACCATCCCACAAACGTTGTCGGTTCTCTTCCTCGCGAATTGGTGGCGCACATTTGTGCAACGTACTTCCATCTGGAATAGACTCCGCGTTAAAGTACAAATAATGCGGACAGGTCTCCGCGGTGAGTTTTGCTCCGCCTTCTTTCGCGCTTTTGATCGAAGACAACGTATCCGCATCCGAAACGTGCGCTATGTGGATGTGCGGAAGTTTGTTCGTTTTCGCCACATCAATCAACTCTTTTATCGCATCCTGTAAAGATAATAAACGTGAAAGAAGAGTGGATGCACTTGAGTATACATCAAACGAAAGAACTCAAAAAATAGTTTTCGAAGAGAAAAAAATAATATCGCCGAGAAGAGAAGAAGAGATAGTTTTCACGAGAAAAAACGTCAGTGCAAGGATAACATCGGTAATTGTTCTCTTCATCAAGCCGCAACCGTTGCAGCTTTTGGTGAGAAGATTAGCACCAATGAATCTTCATCATTCGCTTTCTTTTGAATTGAGCTCCGTATTTCTTCTTCTTCTTCTTCATGCTTTCGGAATTTCTCGCGTGAGCCCAAAGAGATCTGGGAAAAAACGAAAAAGAAACAAACAAACAAACAAACCTTTTCCCATTTTCGCGGTCTACTGTTCATGTACGTGCTATACTTCCTTGGATCTTTACCGGTGGTGGACGAAGCGTCGTTTTTAGGCGGTAATTCAGCGTGCACCATCAGGGGAGCGTTGAATTTCGCCAAACTCGCGGCCGCCGCTTTGATGTCCTTCACAGAACTTTGATCGAAATCCTCCGTTCCTGCGGGAGACATGAACGCCTTCAAGCCAACGACACCTTGCGCCAACAAGTCTTCCAATATACTCGCGTTGTGAGCATTTTGCGGTACAAGACCGCCCCAAAATGCGACATCTACAAACATTTTCCCTCTGGGTTTGCGTATCGCTCTTAACTTAGCTTCGAACGACTTCACGTCTACCGTCGAAGGTATCGAGTTCAACGGCATGTCCACCACCGTCGTTACCCCGCCGACCGCGGCAGATTTCGTCCCCGACTCGACGCCTTCCCACTCCGTTCTTCCTGGTTCGTTCAAGTGCACGTGCAAATCGACGAGACCCGGCATGATAACTTTACCCGTGAAATCGTAAAAAGTCGTCCCTTTGTCTAATAACTCTACTATTTTGTTCATCTTTTTCGTCGTCTTCTTGTCTTGTTCGTTCGTTGGTCGCGTTGGTTTTTTCTCCATCCTCTCTATGCTCTGGATTCTCCCGTGATACACTGTCACTAGAGCAGGAATGACGCCGTTTGGAGTGACCACTTTGTTCGAATACAATTCAATTTTTCGTTCCATAGGTAACGTCGGAGGTAAAAACACGTCCGGATGACTTTGTAAAAGCCCGATACAGATGGCAAAACCCATGACGATGATTGCGTTTTTCGTTTCATCGAACGGGAGAAAGTATCTGGTCCAACCCCAATAGCTTATCGGCGGGAGTAACCTAAACATGTTTTTTTATCACTCTTAGTACGAGTAATGGTAGTGTTGGTAGTTTTAACAGTCTCTCTTAGTTTTTGTCTGCGTGCGTATAAATACAATACTACGATAACAAAACGCGCAAAACTGAAAAACGTTAGGCGTTGCTTTGTGTGCGGGATTTTAGGTGAATTTTTTGTCTCATCAAAGCGCCATAAGTACACCACAAGCCACAAACAGACAAAACGAAAAACAAAACTTGGGCACCGCCTCGTTTCGTTGATTGTCTTCGAGAGAAAGCCAGCAGCAGCAGCAGCAGCAGCATTCGTGATAGTATTTACCAGATAACGACGTCGCGGAAACACCGAAACCACGATGAACGCGATGAGAGGAACGTCGTCTTCTTCTTCGTGTTCGACGTCGTACGTCAACGTTGCCCGACTAAAGAGTGCATCGTCATCGTTTAGATATCATCATCATCGTCAACATCAACAACATCAGCAACATCAGCAACAACAACAACAACAACAACAACAAAGACGCAGAGGTATTCGTGCTTCATCTTCTAACGATGATTACAACAACGATAACGATAACAGTAAGAATGATAGTAACGAGACCGATATGAACATGGAAGTTTTGAAACTAAGAATGGAACAGCTGCGTTTGAGAGAAACGGAAACAACTCCTCTGCGGGTGTTGGTTCTCGATGCATCTCTCCCTAAGCAACGACTTGGCTTGAACTTCGGGACGAAAGGCGACGCAAAAAGAAGTTTAAACTGTGGGACGAGCATGGGCGAAGGAGATATTCCACTCGGCACGAAGTTTGCGATGTTGGGTATGAGCCCAACGAATAAAAAAGTCTTACCGTGTGGAGTCGAAGTCGAAGTGACCGAGTTCGAAGTAAACGACGACGGTTCCACTTTCGTCGAGCTCACCGGAACAAAGCGATTCAAAATCGACGAACAAGGGCCGTACTTGGACGAAGATGAGATACCTCACGTGCGTGTTCGTTTCATTGATGACGACAAAGCGTGCGGGAGTTTAGACGATTACATACCGAAACCAGGGACGGACTCGTTCGCAATGATGGAATCTTTGAGGGAGTTAGCCGATAACGAAGAAGCACTGCTTGAACTATCGAGCGATCTGGACGGCTTGTTAGAAAAATGGGAGCGATTAGTCATCGACGGAAAACGTGAACAGCAACCGAAACATTTGGAATTGATCAAATCACATATTGGTGAGTTCCCGGACGTAAAATCTTTCGCCGAGAGAGCAGTATGGGTGTGTTCGTACATCAACCCAATTCCATCGCTCGGAGTCGCTTACGAAATTAGACCCGCACTTTTGATGGCGCCAACAGTAGGGGATATGTTGCGAATCGCCAAAGCTGGCTTAGAGTTGAGCATAACGAAAATGTCGAACGAGGATAAGAACAACGGTCCTCAAATGTAGATGAGTTCTTTTTTTTACTCACTACGCGTGTACCGCACATGTCCCAAAAAGCCAACGAAAATGACGCCCGGAAAACATAAAAAGACCTATTGTAAGTACAATTGATGGAATAAGAATAAAACTCTACTACTAAGTTTAGTCTCTCTCCGAAATAGCAGTGAGATGGTCCTCGATGGCACCTTCCGACAGCAGCCTAAATTCTGGCGCATCCACCGTAACTACCGCCACTTCTAATTCCTTAGCTTTTACGTCTTCCCCTAACACGTGTTGCAACGTCGAGATGGCCAATCTGCACGCCCCATCGACATCGCTCACGTTGCTCTCGCGCTTTATTTTCTTCTCTAAAAAGTTCACCGCTTCCACCTCTTTATTCCCGGCTGCGCAAGCTTTATACCCCGCGTAATACCCACTCGGATCGCACTTGTACAAGCTCGCGCCTCTCTCTTCGTCGATTCCCATTAATATACACATAGTCGCTAAAGGTCTCATGTACGCGTGTTGCGTGTACACTTGAAACTCGTCCGCCATTTTATTCGCTAAAACGTCCACCGGGATTTCATACCCGTATTCAAACCGAAACTCTGCGGCTTGTTTTCTCGCTTTTTGCACCACGTTTCTAATATCGGGATCTTTCCCAGTCATGCACATGCCCAACGTTTTGGTCACTTTAAACATGTGTGTTACCGCTGATTGATCGATTAAAACGTCCGGACATTTCTTTTGCGTCACGGCAACGACGCAGTCTTTTCCTCTCACCGCGATGGAGTTGATCCCGACCGCCTTAATCGCTTTAAACGCGTATTCTACTTGGTACAAACGACCTTCCGGCGAGAAGATGGTGATGTGACGATCGTACCCTCCGCCAGAGCCTCGAGACATGTTCTCTTAAATGTATCTAGCTTAAGTTCGCGTGTGTCTGTGTGTGTTTTGTAAAAGTAGTGGTATGATACGAAGAGGAGGAAAAACTGGGGATCTGGAAGGGAAAGAGGGAAAAAGAAAAGAAAGAAAAGGAGTTCAGTTCGTTGAACGAAATACAAAAAGTCGAAAAAAACGAAAAAAAAAAAAATTCGTTGTTCGTCCTCACAACACACACACACACATCTTCTCTCGCGTCTTCTTGCGCGCAAAAGCTATCATTCATTGAATAGATGCACCATGACTCGCCACAAGAGCGCAGAGAAGAAGAATAACACCGCGACCACTTCTCAAGGAGGAGACGCTCGGATGAAGATGGAAGCGACGACGCAACAAAAGAATGAAAAAAATTTAAACGAGAAGCAACAAGGGGGAGGAGGAGGAGAAGAAGAAGAACGAGAAGAACGAGAAGAACAAGGCGTCGTCGACGCGGAGATGTATTTACAAATGTGCGTCTCGAACGCGATGCATAAAATGGACTACCAAAACGCCATATTCATCGCCGAACGCCTGTTTGCGGTGTCAAACACCGAAGAGAACGCGCTGACTTTAGCCAGATGTTATCGGTTGAACAAACAACCGTATCGAACGTACGAGATTTTGAAAGACCGAAGGAGTCGAGATTCGAGATATTTCTTCGCGAGCGCGGCATACGAGATTGGGAAACTATCCGACGCAGAAACAACACTGACGGAAGTTGTAGACTATGAAGACCATTACTTCTCCTCAGACGACGAGGAAACGGACGACGAGGACAACTATTATCGTCGTCGAGGAGAAGAAAACAGAAATCCAAACATAGACAGAGCGACGCAAAGAGAGATGCGAAAGAGAGCTATGCAAGAAGAAAATACAACCATTCCAGGAGGTGCTTACGGAGAATATTTACTGGGTAAGATTGCAAAAGATACCGGCAGACGTCAATTAGCTATCGATTCTTTCAAACGTGCCTTGGATTTAGATCCGTTCATGTGGTCAGCGTTCAACGAGCTCTGTGCCATGGGCGCTGACGACATCACCTCTGCGCACACCAAGAGAGTCGAGACTATGATGATGAGAAAGAGAACATCGTTCGATCGCGAGGAAGACGACGTGATTTTCTTCGGCGCCCCAAATTTCAACGCTGCCAACGTGTTTTCTCCCGAAATTGTCTCAACCGGCGGCGGAGGTGGGGGCGGGGGCGGAGGCGGTGGTGGTAGTCGATACACGCACAGCAACAGCAGCATGTTCTTGCGGCGAAAACCAGCGACGACATTTTATAGTAGCATCCGAAACAGAGGGTACTCGGGTAATCATTTAGCGTCAACAGTCACTAAGGGAAGTGGAAGTGCGTTACCACCTTTCGATTTAGGCGATCACGACGGGCAGCAGCAACAGCAGCAGCAACAACATCAACAACAACAAAGAAATCCCGCCGACGGCATGCGTTACGTAACGCCGTCACCTCTGAACTTGGGAATACACGAAACTCCAGTAGTCCCACGAAAACCACCTCAACACGGAGTAAAACCTCCCGCGTCGACGGCTTCGACTGCTTTCAATACAAGTGATCCCGTTGTGTTAACACAGCAAACGGCACCACTGGGAGGTGACGGAGTATCGAGCAACCCGTTCAACGATAGGCGTAAGTTTATGGACGAAGGTAAATTGAGGAAAGTTTCTGGACGATTATTTGGAGATACCCCAGAATCGACAACAGCTACGAATACGACTGCAACCACTACGCACGCGGCACCTGTTGAGGCGCTAGGAAATGTAGAAGTAGGTTTGCGAAGAAGCTCCCGTTTGGCGTCGCAGATGGCGGCTCCGCCTGCTGTGCCGGCACCACCCGCTTCCAATATTTTCGCCGTAGGAACGCAAACGCCATCGGTAGCTTCAACGCCTATGACTCCGGCGCAAATGTTCGATCAAACCACGACAACCGCGAAAAAGAACGACGCCAGAATGAACGCCAGAATGATGACGGAAGAAGATCACAACAGAGCGAACCAGAATCTTCATTTTCTTTCGCAGTTCCAGACGCAGCAACAAAATCAGCAACATATCGTAGAGATGCACAGAAGCGCCGTCATGAGCACTCAAAACGTTGGCGAAGAAACAAAGCTTGTTATTCCAAAGGATTCCGTTGCGATGGTTGCGAGAATATTCCACCCCATCATGTCTGGCGCGAGGCACCTAGCAATGTTTCGATGTCACGAAGCCATAGCGGCTTTGAGAACGTGCAGCCCGGAGCAATTCGAAACTGGTTACGTTTTGACTCAAATCGGCAAAGCGTACGCGGAGGCTGTGGAATACGCAGAAGCTGCAAAAGCTTTTGAGCGCGCGCGAGAAATCGCGCCACTCAATTTAGACGGCATCGATTGCTATTCGACCGTGCTTTGGCATTTGAAGCGTGAGGTTGAACTCTCTCATTTGGCGAGAGAGGCACAGACGATTGATCGATTACATCCGCACACGTGGTGCGCTTTGGGAAATTGCTTCTCCCTACAAAGGGAACATGATTCTGCCTTGCGATTCTTCGCCAGAGCAATCCAGTTGAATCCTAAATATGCGTACGGTTATACCCTTCGAGGGCACGAACACTTTGCAAATGAAGATTTTGAGAAAGCGACTGAGTGCTATCGAGCGGCTCTGAGTTTGGACCCGAGACATTACAACGCCTGGTACGGTCTCGGTACAGTCTACTTTAGACAAGAAAAATATGAAATGTCTGAGCACCATTTCAAACATGCCATCGAAATAAACTCGAAGAGTTCCGTTCTGTATTGCTATTTGGGGATGGCGCAACACGCGTTGCGAAAGACCGAGAAAGCGTACATTTCTTTACAAAAAGCGATTCAATTGGACGAGCGCAATCCGTTAGCGAAGTACGAAAAAGCGTCGGTTTTAATGAGCGAAGAAAGATATTGCGAGGCGTTGGATGAGTTAGAACAGTTGCGAGAGGTAGCGCCGAGAGAGGCGTCGGTCTACTTTTTGATGGGCCGGATCTTCAAAAAGTTAGAGATGCCAAACCGAGCGATGTTGAATTTTTCGCTCGCTTTAGATTTGAAGCCGTCCTCGGCAGACGTCAATTCAATCAAAGCGGCCATCGAAAAGTTGCACGTTCCGGAAGAAGAGGAAGAAGAGGAGTTGTAGTCATTAGTACGAGCAAATTTCTCATAGAAATCGGAAAAAGCGTATCATTAGAGAACAAAGAGAAGAAGAAATTCTTCAACTTGATTAGTGTAATAATTAGATAATACGAACGGTCCTTTGTGTTTTAAAGATTTTTTTAGTTTTAACAGTTTTTTATTGCAATATTTGTAATTTACAGAAGGGAAGTCCCGCTCCGCTCAGAAAGAATATCATTGCGTGGCGGCCACCTGCGGTCGATTCTCGAGTTGGTCGTACGAAAGCAAGAAGTTGTCCTTGCGAACGCGTTCCCACGATTGGACGTCAAACACCCAAAACGCACCGCGTTCACCGTAATCCGTTTTCGACGTTGGCTCCGTGCCTTGAACTCGCATCAACCACGCCTTGATTTCTTTATGGAACCCCCAGCCGCGATGAATCAGTTCATCCGCGGCATACAATTGAGCCTCCTCACCAGGCATGGAATAAAATATGTAGAACAAAGTCTCGTGCTGAAACTTTGAAAACATTGCAGGGTGAGCTCGACCAGCCGTGTGCTGATTATAACACGCCGGAATGAGCAACTCTAATTCGTGCTTCGGCGTGGCATCCGTCAGCCACGGCGGAGAAAAATTCGTATACAACGGTTCGGACGAATTCAAGTTTAACCCAAGCATTGTCAAATCCGTTCCAAGAGCTAAAGTAGTCAAGTTTGGATCCGTCATTCGAATGACGTTCAACAAACCCATGAGACCATACCGATCGTTCGGATCCATATTCGCCGTTTGTTGCGCGACAGAATTGGATGACTGACTAGAGTTTTGGCGTAACAAATCTTGACCACTATACCCACCTCGAGAATTCCCCATTCCAAAGCCCCCGCCAGCATCAAAGCTCGGCTGTCTTTGCTGTTGCATTCCCAAATCATTATTCCCATCTATGCCGCCACCTTGCGCACCACCCGAAAATATTCTATTCACTCCCCCAATATTCCCAACTCCACCACCCCCTATTTGTTGTTGCTGTTGCTGCTGATGTTGCTGCTGATGTTGCTGCTGCTTTGCAACGCCAGCTGCAGCCGCAGCCGCAGCATCTGGAGGTTTTCTAGGACCACTTCCGCCACCACCCATGCCTCCTAGCGCTGGAAAATCTTCCTGCTCAATGGCGAACTCCGGCGGCGGCTTCGCATAATAGCCTCCCACGTGACCATCTCCACCGAAACCATCGTAACCATTCCCTTGTGGATACGGAGGAGGATAGCTGTCCCCATATTGTCCCTGACCTCCGCCTCCTAACGAGGGAAAGTCTGAAGCATCAAAGGAAGCCGTGCGCGCAGGCGCTCCATACCCTTGTTGCGGTCCACCTTGCTGATAGGAACTCCCACCGCCTAAACCGTTACCCCCACCTAAACCAGATAAGTTTTGTTGCTGTTGTTGAATTGGATCTATACCGAAACCTCCGTTCATTCTCGGAGCGGCGTTTGGATTTGGTCTTCCACCACTACTGCCCCCAAGAAGGTTCCCAATGTTTTGTTGTTGCTGGGCGTTTGCACCGCCGATGCCCCCAGAAGGAATCGGCGGGAAACGACCTCCTAAACCAGCAGGTGGCGGAGGAATCCCACCAGCGTTGGTGTTATCTCTCCGATACCCGCTTTGCGAAGGAGACCCTCCGTACAATCCACTCATTTTTCCTAATGCTCTCTCCTTATCGTACAAGCTCTTGTTTTATATATATTTTACGTGGTCCCTCTCGATTCTCTCGCCTCCTCGATCCCGACCGCTCAATCTCGAAAACAAAACAAAACCACCAGCTTTATTGTATATAAAATGTATGCGTCCGTACGCTCTCCCACCTCTCTTTAAATATAACAACGACTGTGATGTTTGGTCGGTTTCTTTTCGCAGCGTCTACGCCCTGTGCACAACCTTTTCTGTTTTACTAATAGAGAGGGAAAATTCGTTTGCTTTTTGTGAGTTGAAATGTGACGGGGTAAAAAATGTATTTACGAACGAAACGCGCGTCTAAAGGCTATCTGTGCGCCCAATCGCGCCTAGTGGTCCGTTCCCGTCGTTTGCACGTCGAGGAAACCTGTTTTATGCGTCCTCGAGTATTCCAACTCACGATCAGGTCGAGAGGAAACTCCAACACTTCAACAACAACAACGAAAAACAAGAGTGAAAAGGCAAAAATTAAGAGCGCGGAATTGCCCTCGAATAGATATCACGCGAAGAAGTTCGCACCTATCAGAGTCCTCAGTCGCGCGAGGATGCTCTTTTTTTATGCAGAATGCCAATTAAAATGCACCTTGAGTGAAACGTGAGCGCGTGTTTTGGCGATACACGACGCGTTTTTGAATGAAAAATTCGTCTTCCGGTTGTCAATTTTTTATTTTTTTTTGTTCTCACAAGTCAAGAGAGAGAGAGAGAGAGAAGAGAGAGAGAGAGAGAGAGAGAGGCGCCGACCGGTCTCCACAAAAAAAAAGAAAGCTCTCTCTTTCCTCAGCAACTCTCTTTGTTTGCAACCAACACGAACGCGCTTTCTCTCTCTCTCTCTCTCTCTCTGCACTCACTCGCGCTGTGGTTGGAAATCGAATCAAAACAGATACAGAATAAACGAGTATCGGCATTCATCATGCATTCGAAATCGTTTCGAGTCGTTCGCGCGGATTCGTCGAAGAAGTTGAGACTGAACGCACTTCGCGTGGTTCGTGCTGCTTTGCGAGCCGTCGCTCCCGAGCTTTTTCCATCTTCCTCCTCCTCCTCCTCTTCTGCCACTGCGCCCGCAACAGTTAAGAGATCATTCACGACCCAAGAGCTCAAAGCGATCGCTACGTACATTAAGATTGTCTGTGAACAGCCAAATCTGAACGTTGTCGTCGGCGTGGATGATTTCTCGGCGTTCGTGAAATATCGAAAAAGCTCTTTGACGTACGTCGTGTGTGACGTGAAACCGAAACCGGTGCGAGTGTTGATTTACGAGTCGTTTAAACTCACCGCCGCGGAGAACGCTGAGATTGAAAGCACGACAAAATCGACTCCCGAGCGCGTCGCAGAAGCAGAGATAAAATTACGAGCTACCGAAGAGTCCGAGGATGCGACGGAGAAGAAGAAGATTATGAAGAGCAACGCGGCGAGCAAAAAAGACGCGGCAGTCATCACGGAGGGAAACGAAAGCTTACCAAAGTGCGTGGAAGCTTTAGCTTTGGACACATTGAACGATAAATCATACGAGAGCACGGAAAAAAGAGCGACGGAATTGCGCAAGCGGCTTTCTGAGAGGTTTGGGGACTATTGGCACGTCATTCACGATGACAATCCGTTCGTCGTGGCGTGCGATAAAACGACGTTTGCAATTATCGAGAACGGCGATGTTGATGAAAAGAAGAACGACAAGAGAGACGAGGAGAAAAAAGAAATTTACAATTCAGTAGAAAAAGAGCTCTATTTTGTCGCACAGAAAGGACGAGCGGTGTATACCGCGTGGCATCACAACGCACCGGCAAAGGAAAAGTTCTTCTCTTGGTTTTGGAGAATGGAATCAAGCGAAAAATTGAAGTTGCTTCGATATTTCTGTCTCTTCAACGCGACGGGATTGGCGGTTATATCTAGAGCAGTTTGTGGCTTCGAAAAAGGTGGTATACAAAATACGAAGAGCTTGTTTTGTCGAGCAGGTCCGACGTTTACCCCTGTATTAATAGGTATCTTTCTCTGCATCGCATTCAGTACTTCGGTGTTCGCACGGATACGAACGAATAGAGAACGACGCTTAGCAAAAACGTTATCAGCAGCGGTAGCGGTGACTTCTCCCTCAAAACGAAAATAGTAGTATTTATAGTAGTACGGTAGATATTGTAGAGTTCAATTAAAAGCTGGTACATTGTACTCATTCGTCCTTTGATTCTTCTTCTTCTTCTTCTTCTTCTTCTTCTTCTCCATCATCGTCATCATCATCCACATCGGGTGGTTTCATCTCGTCTAGAAAATCCATGACTTCTTTCTCAATCTCTTCATCCGTTTCTTCGTCCACCTCAGCTTCTGGTATTCCCATCGACTGATTTTTTGCACCGGCCGCGTTTTTCGAGGAAGAAGGAGCACTTTCCAACATCTTTTGTCGAAGCTCCTTGGCGCCTTCGACGTTATTTCCATCAAAGAAGAACAAATCGTCATTCGCAGCTTTTTCAGGATTCAAATGTGCCGTGGTCAGGAACTTTTTCGCCGAAACCCAGGCAATGAAGATGGATTCAAACTTTTCCTCAGAAATCGCGGCGAGTTCCATAGAAGCAGACGATGGATCTATAGCTCTGATCATGCCTTCTGGTAACTTTGCGAGCAGAAGCGTTGGAGCCGGCGTGTTTCCAGAGCACCGCATCAGAGCATCTGCTTTATTACGCCCAATGGTAGTTCTCCTGGCCCTAAGAACAGAAATGTACCGGCGCAAAACACGTAAATAATCGAAATAAGCGCGAACTTCGCCGATGGTGCCGCTAACTGTATCATTCTCGTCTCCTACATCTATTTTATTTTTTCCTTGCTGGGCATTGGCCTGCATATCATACCTTTCTTGTTCTTCTCTCGGTACTTCGAGTTGTTCTTCCTTGTAATACATTGACTCATCGATTTCCATGTCTGGATCATTGGCTGGTGAATCTTCTTCGTCTTTAGCGTTGGCGTCTTTTTTATCGTCGCTGATACGGAGGGAAGACATGTTGATCTCCACTTCTTCGCTAAAATTTGATGGCACGTCTTCAAAGGCTTGCCTCTCAAAATTCCAGCGTTGCAACATTGGACGTCGCACGAGGTCAGGGCCAGCGTTCGCGTTTAAGCCGACGCTCTTAGTCGAAATCAACTTCAAACCAAGTACGCGCGACGCTTGTTTTTCCCACTCTTCGTCGAAATCACCCAAACCCAACGCGGCTTCAAATATTTCGTCGTCTTCTTCTAAAACGTGTGGCAACAAATCAACAAGAAACTTTGACGAAGGAAACACCTTATTTGCATCGTTACTATTCTCGATGTTTTGACTCATATGAGCTCCCATGGAGTCTGCTAAAAAGTGAATGATATCACCGCGATAGTTCCGACATAATACCGCAGCATCATGCATGGCTGTTATCCCTCGATCTCTGCGCTGTTCTTTCAAATTGCTCTTACTTTTTTTTCCACTCGCCGATTTTTCGTCTGTTTTACTCGCTTCTGACGATGAGATCAGTCGACGCATGTGCTTTCGAAACGCGTATTTAAAGAATACTAAACGGGCGATATAACTTTGCAAATCGGGCGGACATTCTAAAACAGAGCCCGAGGCG
>Ga0255768_10001988_pt1 | contig 20702 bp, 9 predicted proteins | sample 071ome_33_FD_179983 | JGI IMG/M metagenome (GOLD analysis project Ga0255768, IMG submission 179983) | Coastal salt marsh microbial communities from the Groves Creek Marsh, Skidaway Island, Georgia - 071412AT metaG (version 2) | ecosystem: Environmental > Aquatic > Marine > Intertidal zone > Salt...
CCAGTACGATCTTGATATCTTCTTTTTGACTTGAAGACCTGGGGATTGCAACTCTATTATCAATGTAGATAATTTCACCAGATTTCGTATTATACTCAGCGGAAGAGATTCCAGAAACGAAGTCTAGACCTAGCTGGTATGTCTTGTTATTTATTGAGGTAGAGACACCGTTGAATTGATTGTTAATCTCTAGAAGTGGTCCTACGACTGAGCTTCCCGAAATCGTTCTACCATATCCAGCGTCAGGAGTTGATGTAAACTCAATAATTTTATAACCACTTTCACTGGAAGCAAGTCCCATTGGTTGATAATACTTAAGGACTCCAGAAACATTATCCCAAGATGCTACCATACCAATAGCCGTTGATCCAAGACCAACAGTTTGTGTAATTGTAGAGTCTACCGCATATGTTGTAGCGGTAGTTACGCCACCCAACTTAAGTGCTTTCAGACCACTGACAAGTGATGTATCGAGAAGTTCTTGGTTACTTCCAAATACTGTTGGATTTTTAATAATACCAACTCTAGCAAAGTCATTACCCTCAATGATATCGGGATTAGTTTCTAAAGTTTCAAATCTTGCATAAAGTAGTGCTCTGTATGCACCGAGTTCTCTATAAACATCATATCCATGTCCACCTTTAGGTGGAATGATAACAGAGAATTGTCCAATAGCAGTTGTACCAATACCAGTATTGGTAAGGTTCTCTAGAGGACCACCAGACTCACTTCCAGGCGCGCCTGGGAAGAACTGAATGGATCCATGAGTGTATCCCTCTCCACCATCAGTAACAAAGACCTCAGAGATCTTTCCGAAGGAATCAATTGTGATAGTTGCTTTTCCACCCTCACCATCTCCCAAAATAGGAACGTTGGCAAATGAAGTTGAAATTGGTTGATAGTTAGATCCTCTATCATCAATAACTACTACTTCAATTTTTCCGTCAATTGCATTATTTTTAGTAGCGACAGACTCACCAGTTCTACCCCAATCTTCAGGAACTGGAATGTATTCAATAGAGTCGAATTTTACAATTTCAGAAGGTTTAATAGTATACAAATACTTCCAAATATAACCATCACCAGAAGTACCTGCAGCTCTTGGTTCTAGGTCAATAAAAGTTGGTTGATCATATGAAGGACGACCCTTTGGATTTTCTGGATCAGATCCATTCTGTAGACAAGCATAGACTTTCAAATCTTCATTAACAACATAAAAGTTTGCTTCATATAAACTTGCCTGAGCCGTAATTGGAGTCAGGTTGTAAATATTATAGTCATGTCGATACATTTCATAGGTTGTACCAGCAACCCATTCGACTTTTCTGACAAGTCTTCTAACATCTTTGTCAGTAATTTTTTTCATTGCGATGATAGATTCCTTAATGGAATACTCTTCCTCAAACCCATCTAGGGGTGCTGGAGTATTTGTAGTCCAGTCGGGGGTTCCACCAGCCTTTGGATCAATAGAATTGGGCAACCCAATGAAGGCATAATACTTATTGACGGTTGAACCAACCCCAACGAAACTTTTTACAAAAGTCTCCGCATTAAGAATCCTAAATTGTTCTGATATAATTGCAGGCATTGTCGCTGTGGTTTTTTACTTATTTAGTGGTTAAGTTAAAGGTTTTTCTCTGGAGACCATAGCTGCTGTCGAAAGACCGACTAAACCAGCATCTGGATTCACAAAGAATGCTTGTGGTAATCCTTGACTACGATTTTGATAACCGTAGATCTTACCCCAAGTATATTTACCCCAGTAAGTATCAATAGTCGCTGTAGTTCCTACACCAACTTGAATATCACTGTTATTATTTGGTCCTGGTTGGAAAGCACAAGTAACAGTAACAATACCAGACAAAACATCAACATCAGTTACTTTTTCAACTCTGAAGACCCCACCTAGATATTCACCAGCAGAAATAATTCCGACTTTATTTGCAGGATAGTTTGCATATCCACCAATAGAAGTTGTAATTCCAGTTAGAGCATGACCAACAACTAATGGGCTGTCATAGATGACAAAATAGTCATCTTTTTGTAACTGAGAATAATTTACACCCAGTTCATTCAAAGAAGAATATCCATATCCAAGATTAGTATTATCATTAAAGTCAGACTTAAGAGCAAATTCAAGTCTAGGTGGAACACTAAATCCAATGCCAGGAACAAAGGTGTTAACTCCAACAATAACTCCAAAATCACCTTCTGTTCTGAATGATAAGATCTGTTCAGATTTAGTGGAGTCAATATCAATGATTGCTGGTGGATGCGAACCAATCTTATATCCAAATCCGCCATTAGTGATGGTAACAGATGTAATCACACCTGCAGTTACCGATGCAATACCAGTTGCTCTGTTAGTCACTGGATCGGCATATAGAACCGTAGTTCCAGATCCAACAGCAATAACTCTCTTTTGTTCAATTCCATATCCAGTTTCCACTAGATCTAGAATTTCATTAGAATGATCAACTGGTCTAGAGTTCCAATTGGCAAGATCAAAAGAGTAATATAGATCACCAACTGTACTGATCCCAACATAGAATCCATCAACATACTTGAGACGAGCAAAGTCAAAAGTAGCAGGAGAAACTGTACCTGCTGGCAATTGTTGACTAAATGGTAACCAGAAGTTTTTATCCGTAGAAATACCAATGGTTCCACCATCACCAACGTAAATAAATCTATTTCCGTCAAATAGAACGTCTCGAATATTTCTAAATGTATTACTGTTCTTAATGGACCAAATTCTTCCATTGTTGGAAGAAATCACAGCACCACCATTTCCAACAGCAATATATTCATTCTGACCAAACGTCACTGCATTTAAATCTTCAAGAGTTCCAGAGAATTCACTGAAGAAGGCAGTGGACCCAATTCCAGTAGCAACAAAAATAGATCCAGCAGTTCCTACAGTAACCCAGGTATCATTTGTTGCCTCATAAACAATTCCTCTAAAATCACCTTCATATTCACTATCATAAGTAACAGAAGAGTTAATTGCGGGGACTTGTCTAACTTCTTTTAGATTGACGGGGGTAAATGGTGCCAAACTATTTCCAATAGCAACAGTTGTGGAAATTTTTCCAAAAGATCCAGCAACAGCTACATGATGTTTTGTTGGATAGAGAATACTATATCCAACACCAACGGCATTAAATGTAATTGTTCCACCATATCCAATATTTCCTCTTTCCCAGAATTCACCACTCTTAGTATTAATATACTGACTACTTTCACCAACTGCAACGATTGGTTCCTCCGCAGATATTGCTTTCCAAGATACAGTACTAGTGATACCAGTAATACTATCGAATTTCCAATCAGAAATTGGATCTTTTCTTTCAATAAGAGCTTCAGATATAGAAACTAAGGGATTTGTAATATTGTTATATCCAGTTCCCCCATCCAAAATTAAAATTTCAGAAATACTAGAAGATGTTGAAACTTTAGTGCTTAGGATTCCAGACCTAATGTTTACATCCTCAAAAATTACTGCATTTCTCTCTGCTTGGGTTAAGAGGTCAATTTCTGAGAATGTTGGGAAAGCATTTTCAACGTAAATTACATTATCAGTCTCACCAACATTCTTAATTAGTCTCGTTGTTGGAACAACTCTACTCTTTAAGCTTGGTCTAGCCTTAGGTACAAGAGTACCAGATACAATCTTATCTCTTCTCTGTTTTTCCCAGGAGAGAGGTCTTTCTGCAGTTTGATTTGTATCAATACCTACGCTATCATAGGTAAATGTTTCTAAAACGTCAGAAGCAACAATTCTCTTTCCAGTTCTCTCAAACTGATCAATGTCAAAAGCATTAAGTTTATTCTCTCTAATTTGAACAACATCACCAGGTTTTACAGTTAGTGGTGGTTCAATTGTCTCAACATCTTTCGTAGATCCCCTATAGTAGAAAACAGAGCACTTAGATCCAGGTTTTGGTGCTTCGGAGAAAATAACTCTACTTCCTTTGAAGATATAAGAATCTCCTGGTGTTTGTAGAATATCGTTAATGTAGATAAAGATGTTGTTAGTTACATCCATATCACTACCAGAGATTGTCTTAAGACTGAGAATCTCAGTAGTTCCGCCAGTCGTTACCGATAGAGTGAATTTTTTGCGTTGACCATCAAAGAAATCAGAGATATTGTCAAATAAAATAAATTGTCCGAAATAAAATCCAGAGAACTTATCATTATCCAATTCAATAACTTCTAGTTGGAACTCAGTTACAACTCCAACTGTAACATCAGTAGAAATACCAGAAACAGTTAGTTTGTCATCGACCTTGTAAGCAATACCCTCTTCCGTCAAATCGAACTCTTGAATATCACCATCAACATTGACTCTAAATCTAACTGTTGCATTTGTCCCTATTCCACTAGTTCCGCCAGTATATTCTAGAGGTCTATTGAAATATGGTTCTGGTTCATTAATATCGACGTAAACAGGCTTTTCAACTGTGCCGCCTCTAGCATATTGATAATATACAGTACCAATTCCCGTATCAATTCTTATGTTGGCACCATCGATGGCTTCCAGAATATCATATCCAGAATACCCTTCATCAACATAATTCTGAATTCTCTCAGCATATTGAATAGTTCCACTAGAATCATAACTATACTGAGTAACTGTGGAATATCCAACGAAAGAACTGAAGATTGTGGACGTACCAACCGTCCTAACTTCTGATCCGTTGTAATATGGATCGGTTGTTCTTGGGAAAGTTAAAATGCCAACTCCATTGTCATAATCGCAAGTCATAGCGATTCCAGACATGATCACGAAGTCTCTTTCCTCAAGATTATGAGGTACAGTAGTAGTTACTGTAATAATTCCACATGATCCATCATAAATGGCATCATAGATGTCAATTGCAGGAACACCAGTAAATGTAACTGCAATTCCACTAACGAAAACAAAGTCATCGGTCTCAGCAAGATGTCCTTCATATTGAGTGAAGGTTCCAGTTCCCTGTTGGTGAGTATGAATACCAACATTACCCGTAAGATCGGTCATTGCAACACCGATATTAACGGTAAAGTCAAGTGTACTTGGAGTGCTTAAAACGGAGTAAATATCTCTCTGTTCGCCAACTGGTGGGAAAGTAACGTCACCAGATGTTGTACTAAAAGCAATACCAGCGAGTTTTACGACATCTTTAACAGAAAGTCCATGAACATTAGTTCCTTGGATTGTTGCAATTCCCGTAGATGGAGTATAGAAAACGTTGGCAATAGTAGTAGTAATGCCAATCTTTTTTCCTTCTACAGTGACTGTTGTAACTCCACTCGCAGGAGTATTATCAATGTAAGAAACTTTCTTAGGAGTAAAATATCCTGTTCCAGGGTCAACTAGTGATAGAGCAGTAATAAGACCCGCTTGTGCTCTTTCTACAACACCACCACTCACATAATTATGGACAAATGTCGTAATACCTAGATTAACTCTAAACGTATTTGTAGTTACACCTGGTAAAATATCAAAACCAACTACATCTCTACCCTCTAAGATATTAGTATCAACACCAGCTCTTACAGTACCACCAGCAACATACACTAGTGGTTGTGTTCCAATTCCAATATCAACTAGAACATTATTTACATCGACAATTTCTTTAATTGGATATGCATCTTCTCTTAATCTGAAAGTAGTGATTCCATCAGTAACATCAACTCCAGCAACGTAAAGATTTCTGCCGTGGTTTGTGTCAGTTCCAATGTAGTGACCAGCAGTTACATTGATAGTTGCAATACCAGTAATATAATTATATCCAAAAGTATTGATATTTCTTGTAGCACTTAGAGGAGTAAAAGTAAATCCCGCACCAGTAATTCTTACTCTATCTCCTTCATAAAGATCATGAGCAGTTGCAGTGGTAAATGTTCCAATTCCAGTGAACATATTGTGTACTGCTGTGCTGATCGCAACGGTCGTAACTTCATTAGTTCCAAGTATAGCAGTAATAGCAGCACCAGTCCCCTGAGATGCACGTACAGTGACCCTAGGGGGAGTTCTATAACCTTGTCCCCTACCAGTTAGTCTAAGACCCGTCAGAGACCCTGTAGTACCCACTCCGACTCTTGCAGCAGCGGATAGTAACGTGTAATATCCACCACCAGTCTGTAATCCAACTTTATTGATTCTTCCAGCTCTAGGAACTCCGCTTAAAAAGTTAATATTATTATCTTCAGCAGTAGTAATGTCGAAGTCTAATCCAGGAGTCTGAACGACATTATTGATAAGAATAAATGGATTGTTATTAATATCAACACCACTGTTGACATTGTTATAAAGAGAAGTAACAATGCCTTGATTCTCAGTTACATCAAATTCAGTTCCAGCAATACCAGTAAAAGAAAGTGAAATATCATCAAGAATTACATTTTTATCCTTCTCATCATATGGATCCAGTTTTCTAGAAAACAATCTGCCACTAAAAGTAGATCCAGTTAGAAGACCAACTGGACCTTGTTTTCCATATGGGGGATCTGAGAAGTAAATAGTATCTTCTACAATCTGATAGTCACCAGTAAATACAGAAGATACTCCAGTATTGTGTGTAGTGGATACAGATCCAAATGCTCCTCTTTTAACAACAACAGAAGCTCCTGTTGTTTGACTAAAAACAGGAAAATATCCCTCACCCTTATCAAATACGACAATTTCGCTAATCGTACCAACACCAGAAATTACTGGGAAGAAAATACCTTCCGTTATAGGAACTGTAGTACCTTCTACAACAATTTTTGGTGGATCCGTTTTTGCATATCCCGATCCACCATCAAGAACCTCGATTCTATCAATTCCATAATTGGAATCAAAGAAAGGTCTGAAAAGAGCTCCAGATCCAGGCGTAGTTCTAGGCATTTATTCCTCTCGTCAGCTAATATTGATGGAGCTACTGCAATAAACTCTGGTAGTACCAGTTGTATCTCTAATGATACTGAATGTGAGAATATCTTCTGCACTTGTTGATGGTGGTGGATTGCCACCAACCCATCTAATACCACCAGCAATCACCACACCGTTGACTTTACAACCATCACCATATGTAGCAGCTGTTCCAGCATCATTAACAATGGTAACTGTAGTAGCCTTACTATTTAATGTAGTTACATTGGTAAAACTCCAGGTACTTACTGCAGTTGTTAATCCACCAAGAACTACAGAACCTTGAGACACATCTACAGTTAGAGTTCCACCGATAGCAGTCAATCCATCAGTAAAGTTTCCTGATACTTTTTCTGTAATGTCACCATTAAGATGAGTTGTGCCATTGAATGTACTAATACCAGTAATCTGAACATCACCACGAACGTCCAGTTTCGAAGACGGTGCTGTCGATCCAATACCAGTATATGCGTCCTTAGTAACTACAAACGTTTTATTATCAATTAAATCTTCGGCAGAAGACACTTGTAGACCGTGTGCATCTCCTTTAGTTACTGCCCAAATTGCAGGTCTTTCATTAGAGAATGATGCTACCTGTAATTGAGAGGTTGGTAAAGAAGTTCCAATGCCAACCATTCCGTCGGCCTTAATTCGGAACATCGTTGTTGCAGTTCCAACTTCAATAGGTCCATCAGTAATAGCACCAGGTTGTTGAATAGTGATACCACCAATGTCAGCATAAGTAGAAGTAATGACACCTGTAGTATTGATGTCAATATCACCAGCAACATATCTAGAACTCGTCGCATAACCTGCAGTAGAAGCCACCCCACAATTAGTGGAGTAACCTGCAGTGGAAGCATAAGAGACAAAACTTAGGAGATTACTTCCATCACCAAAAACATCATAAATGTCTTGGAAGTTTGCGTTAATTTTTAACGTACCCTGAAGTAAAGTATCTCCAGTTCCATCATTAGGAGCTGTACCAGTGTTAATACCTTGGAAAGCCATTACTTAAATAGTTTTTCTGTTATTTATAGTTAATATGGTGGGTTGTCATCATGCGTGATGAGAGAATTGGAATGATAACGAACCGTAGAGTTCATTCTATTCGTATCATAATAGAAATTGTTGTCAACTGTCGTCTCTGCAGAAGCGGTTCTAGATCGTACAAAAGTAGAATCTCCAATAGATTCAACCTGAATAAACTCATCATCAAGTTTAATAATATCGCCCTTGCCAATTGATCCAATACCAGAAGAAATGACAATTGCCTGATCATCAATACCAACTGCAGAACCAACACCAACTGTTAGTCGTTTGTTTGCGAGTGGACTTTGAATAATATTATCAATCATGATCAAAGCGTTCTTTGTTGGTTCAGCATACTTGAGTGTATGAATGCCAGTACCAAATCCAACGAAATCCATTGGAAGAGAAGTAGATAGACCAGACAGTCTAAACTTAGTATCATCTAACTTCTGGACATATACTCTGGATGGAATTGTAGTGCCACCAAGTTCAGTTGGAGTTAAGAACAAATCATCATCTGGAGAAATACCACCAATGTAAGTACCTGCAATAGAAATTCTATTAGTACTTGCATATCCAGATCCACCAGTTACAACCTCAACACTTTCAATATCAAGATTTGCATCTCTAGTTACATTAAATGTTGCTCCAGATCCATCACCATCAACTGTAGATGGAACATTAGAATATGTGGTGAGAATACCCGTTCTGGTTCCAGTCACAACATTAACTGGGAATGAAAGGTCATTGGTAACTGCAGTACCACCCAAATAAGTACCACCAATAGTTACTGTATCGCCAACATCATATCCCGATCCCCCAGCAATCAACTGAACAGAAGTAGATAGTGGTTGCCCAGTAGATTGATCATAGACAAACTGAACAAGGAAAGTAGCTCCCTCACCATTTCCATTTGTCGTAGATGGAAGTGGATTTCCAAATCCATATACCTTAAATGTAGTAATTGGGGAAACAGTTGTACCAATGCCAGTAACGGGACCAATAACAGTATTGTTGTATCCATTTTCATACATCGCACTACTACCAGTTCCAGAAGTAGTGACATTCATAACAATGTCTCTTAGACCAGTAATGTGAGAGGTAGTTGCAATTCCAATGCTTGATCCATTATTTGTATCATAAACTAGCTCTTGTCCTGTTTGGAAATTATGATTTTGGAATGTAATGATATTATTGGGAATATCAACCACTGCAGCACTTGCAGAGTTAAAATCAATTTTGAAAACGGGTCTTCCAGAAGATTTTAGTTTGAAATCAATCTTACCTTCAAGTTGTCCAGCTCTATTATGTTGACCTGTAAATCCATCGGAAATATCATCAAGTTTTAGAACTTTGTTGGTTTTATTAAGAATATAACTCTTGATTGGTCTACCTTCTGGGAAATAAATCCTCTGAACCGATCCATCGGGTAAAGGATCATCCTCAGTTACCATAGCAAAGTTTTCCCTCTTCCCTAAGAAGATATCATTATCAATATTAACAATAGTATCAATCTTGGTATCAACTGCCTTGATCCTCATATTTGTTGACCTGGCAATACCAACATTTACTTCATTAACAGTTGGTTGACTCATCAACTCAAGATCGGAGAATTCCTTGAATCCAGATGGGTGTACAATGGATCTTACAGATTCCTTCCACTTATCGTATGGAAGATCACTCTTAATTGCGTAGGAGAACTTCTGATAATATTCGTTATCAGCAATTCTTTGTAAGAAGTCATTAAGAATACCCGTATTAAGATCGCCTTTTACAAGTTTCTCTCTACTTACACCAGTAGTACTTCTGACATTAAATCTATTGACATCTTTAACGTCTGCTTTCAATCTAGTTTCTTGTCCCTCAATAACTTCACCTACCTCCAAAGTACCAAAAGTATCTCTGAGTCTCAATTGACTTAATTTTGGATTCCAACCATTTTCAGCAACAATACCCTCAAATTTCTTGGAAGTTACCTTTTCACCAGACAAGAACTTAGCATCATCAACAAGTTTCATATCAAACTTAGCCATATCTCTGTAGTTCACGATAGATCCAAGAGTAAAGTCATCGTCATATTCACCTAAAGTGCCAGTTGCAATTCCAGCAACACTGTAAGTGACTGTATAGTTAACTGTGTTAATACCCGTAACTGTGAAGAAGGCATAATCAAAATTCTCGGAGTTGAAATTCAATTCCCCATTAGATTTCGAGTCTGGTGTAATCCTACAATCTTCGATGAAAATTTTATCGCCAACTGCAAATGGGAATGAAGTTTCAGTAGAAGCATATCCATTAGAAACTGGAATGTTAAACTGTGGATCTAGGAGAAGCTCTACAGTAACATCAGTTCCAACATGAGTAATGGCATCAATATCATATCCATTGGAATTTTTAACCGTGATGACATTTAGTGGTTCATCAAATTCAAAAGCATTCTTTAAGATTTCAACTCTGGAAACAGAACCACCTTGAACATGTGCAGCAAGTTCAACATTAGAATTTCCTCTAACAATTAACTTAGGTGGTTGAGTATAGTTTACACCACCATCAGTTACATCTACACTACCAATTCTAGCAATTCCACTAACGTCAACAATTGCGGGAACGCTTAAGAAAGGCAATAATGTGGGATCTGTTGGATAATCAAATCCATCCTTGACTCTTTCTAGGGTATCAATTTCACCAATTGTGTCGGAGTAAATCTTAACAATAGCATTCTTACCCTCCGTAGTAGCAAATCCTGTTACTTTTGGAAGAACAGTGTATCCCTTACCTGGGAAATTAATTTTAATCTTAGCAATAGATCCAGTAGTATTACCAGAATCAGTTTGATAGAAAATTGTAGTAATTCCAGCTACATTGGTGAAAAATTCATCTCTAGAAGGTCTCTTCAAAAGATTGAAATTAAATTGTTTTTCATCAACTCTAATAATAGAGTGTTTGTCGTCCACTACAATATTGTTTAGAGTAATAGTATTTCTTCCAGTAACTTCAATATCGGAAGACCCGTATCTCTTCCTTTCATCAGCTGGAACAAGAGGAACAAGGGTGTAGAAACTCTTTCTTGGATACCCAAGTCTAGTGTTAATACTAACTGTAGCACCAGCTGTACCAGGGACACCACTTCTACTTACAGCAAATCCGTTTGATCCACCAGTTGTGTCCAATCCATCAATAAAGTTAATATCTTCAAAGAATCTCAATTCCATTTCGCCAAGGGATGGATCAGAAACATCAAAAACGATCTGATTTCCATTGGTAAATGTTAATGGGGGATTGATTTTAGCAATACTAAATGTTCCGCCACTTTGAACGGATGTAGGAATAACAGGGTTACCTTCTATTACATCACTCTTGTACTTACAAAGTTTGATATAATTTGGATCTTCTCTAAGAACAAAATATGTCTCATTATCAATAAGTCCATTAACTGTGAAATTCCCAGAATAAAATACTACTTTGTCGCCACTATTAAATGTTGAATCATTAATACGGAACTGAGTTAGATCATCAGAGAAATCTGTAAAATCAAATTCAACTTTTGGTCCTGTAAGTTTTGCTATAAATGGATCAAATCTTACAGAAGCATTTTCAGTTTGGATTGGGAGAGCAGACAAAGTAACAGTGTCTCCAGTAACCAATTCATGATCTTCTTGAGTAGTAACTTCACCGAAGAATCTTTCAACAGTAGATGTTACCTTTGGAGAAGTTGTTCTTATGGAATGTGCATAACCAAGATCATTTCCAATTGGATCATACCAATAAACTGCATCACCCGATGTTGGGAATCCAACAGTAGATAATCCCAGATAATTTGGTCCCAAATTAACAGCATATACTTCAGATTCATTTGCAAGAAGTTCAGTACCAATACCAGATGTAGAACCTGATTTAGTTGGAGACCAAGCAAGAGAAGATCCACCAATACCAACATTGTAAATTAGTTTCTGACCAGTGTAGAATTTGTGATCTGGCAAATAAATTGCTTGCTGAGGGACAACTCTATGTCCAACATTTGCAGACAAACTACCACCAAGACCAACAACAATCTGATATGTCGATCCAGTTGATCCAGTTCCAACTGTATTGTTTGGATCGAAGTAAACAACTTCATTGGAGAATGTTTGGTAGCTAATATTTGAATTACCAAGACCAAACTCAAATCTAGTTGGTTTTAACTGTACTTTATCTTCACCAGCAGTATGTGTTACTGCAATTCCAACATAATATTCTCTATTGACCCTAAATCTATTGTATCTCGAATCAATATCAAGAATTGTCATAGTCTCGGTGCCAACACCAATTATATCTCCAACTCCAAATCCCCTAGTATCGGTGACTAAAATGTGAGTTGTGATTCCAGTAGCGCCAACATCTGGAATGAAAGTTGTCAATCCCACAGTTCTTGTAACTACAGAAACTTTCTGGGGTCCATCAAAATCAGTGAACTGTGATGTAGAAATACCAGACAAAAATACAGTTTCACCATTGTCAATTCCATGTGGGACTGTAGTAATAGCAACGATTCTATTATTGATTAATTGCAAATCAGTATCAACAAAAGTGTCTACACCGACTTTTACAGAACCAACTAGTTTACCAACTACTTCTTCAACGACAATATTCGATCCTGTTCCATCAGTTCCAGCATTGTCAAGAATTAAAGAATCGCCTACTCTGTAATTAGTACCAGGACTGAAAATACTCACAGAAGTAATACCAGCACTCTTCACAGAAGTTACATTGAATTCCTGTTTGTATGAATCCTTGACCTTATCGATCAGTTCATAATCAGAGTTTCCAGCCGAAAGATAATATGGACCAATGTTTCTAACAAGTCCTCTTTCAAAAACTGGGAAGTCTTGATTGAAATTAACAAAGAAGTTTTCTTCTTCTGGAAGATCTTTGAACGATGGTCCTAATAGATATGGATACTTTGGTTCAGCAACACCACTAGAATCAACGTCAACACTGTAGAAGTACGCATATACTCCATCTGGATATTGTGGAGTAACACAATACCTTCCACCATGTTCATCCAAATCTCCAGAATTATTAAATACGTAATCATTAATGAAGTATCCCAGTGCATACCCAGGTGGTCTGAGATTAGCAAAATTTTGAGTGTTTAGAATATATCCAGGAGTAAGTCTTCTAACTGGACCACCAGTGGTTCCAGAAAATCCATATGGACCGTAAATTGGATTGCCATCATATGCCCAACCTAGAATAGGAGAGTGTGCCGCATTTTGAGTAAGTTCCAGGTTACCATTGTCAATATTATCACCCAACTGATATCTTAGTCTCGATGGTGGATACATTGAGACTGCTTGTAGACCCAAAGCGGGATCAGTGTTTGGTCTAATAACAATAGCATCTTCTCTACTAATCAAGTCGCCTTGCTTTGCTACCTGATTAATTTTCCACTCTTTCAAACTAGCAATAAATTTCGCATCCCTACCACGATTCTGTAGTGTTAGAGTAGTACTATCATCATATCCAATTCCACCGTCAAGAATATTAACACCAGTAATTTTATCTCCAGTAATAATTGGTTTAATGTCAGCAAAATCTCCATTATCACTAGTAATAATAATATCAGAATCTTGTCTATATCCCTGACCAGAGGCAAGAATTTGAACGTCTACAATACTGCCACCAATAATAATTGGTTTCAAAAGCGCTCTGAAACGTACCGTAGATACCCCTACATTGGGTCTTCTATGGAAATCGATGATATTGGTGCAACCATACCCAACACCCCCTTCCTGAAGGTATACGCTGTCGATGGAACCCAATACGATTGGTTCAATAGTTGGAGCAACAATAGTTGTAGATCCAAGAGCAGAAATAGATTCAACTTTTACTACAATGTCTGGATATTTGATTGTATGATCTCCAGTTCCAACACTCTTCAGAATAACTTCTTTATTCTTTTCAAAATCAGTTAAATCTCTCTCAGTAGTTACACCAACATTGAAGAATTTGATTCTATTATCATCTAGACGCTTTACAGCGTAGTTTGTTGTAGTAGAAAGTCCATTAATAATAGATCCAGTAGTTCTATACTCTACAACATCACCTGTTTTGAATCCATGGTTCTTAGCAAAGATGTAGTTATCAGAAGTACTAATACCCGATCTAGTATCACCTTGGGTTGGACGAGAAGGAACGATAATTTTTCTATTAGAATATCCCTCTCCAGGATTTTTTACATAAATTTTAGTAATTGTGTTTTTAGCTTCAACTGTAGAGAATCTATGGAATCCATAGGTAACTGACGTAATATTGACAGGATTTACTCCAGTAATAGCTTCATTGGAATCTTTGTGTAAAGTAATCGTTAGATCGTCAACTGGTCTTGCATAATAAGTAGATCCACTAACTAAGTTGCCAACAGGTGGATTTCCCTGAGCTTCATAAACCACTCCTTCTCCAAGTTGGAAATTATGCTTTTCTGGAAAATCAATAGTATTGGAAGCAACATTAACTGAAGAACCATCGGCTCTAAAGTTAGCGATAATTCTACCTCTAACAAAATTAGACTCAAGAACAGCACCAGTTCCATTACCACCAGTAACCGTAATCTTTGGTTTTTCTTGGTATCCAATACCAGGAGTAATTAGTTTTACTTGGGAGAATGCTCCCACAAGGTTCGCATGTGCTACAGCACCAGAACCAGTATCATCCGTAATAACCAACGGTGGACCATTAATAATATCATACCCCTTTCCAGGATTAGTTACTCTAATATCTTCAATATTTCCGTAAAAAATTTGTTCATCAAAAACAGTAGGTGGATAAATTTCAACACCATTTGCCAATAGACCAATAGGTTTATTATTGATCAGTTTTTTATTTTCATCGATGAAGAATTCTTTTTTCTTTTTGTATGGTAATTTTCTTAGGATTTTTTGGTGTTTTAGTGTTTTATTTTGGAACTCATTTTTAAAGATATACTGCCCAGAAGTTCCCGTCCTTACAGCGATATATTTTTTAGCAAATACATCAGATCCACTGTAAGAAAGGAAGAATTCTGTTTCATTGATACTAGTTACAAAATATACACCTGTCTGAATACCACTGTTAGTAGTATTGTCCCAATAAATTTTATCTCCTGTTACCAAATTATGATCAAAAGGAGTTAAAGCAAGGGGATCAAGAGATTGCAAAGTGTAGGTGTATCCACCATTATTGATAGGAGTATTATTAGAATCTACCGCTTGAATAGTAGAACTCTTTACAAAAACTTTGTTATCTGTTGCAAATACAGGATAGTTTGGTAGACCAGAAGCTGTTACGTAAGCATAGTCCTCATTCTTATCCAGATAAGAATTCTGAATACCAATTGGAAATAAATCTAATCCAGAAAAATAATTGGAGTTATGAGAAGCTTTTACAATTTTCTTCTTAATATAGCTGGGATTAGATGGAGGAGTCTGAATAGACTGAACAACAATCTGATCAGCAAGCTTCTTCTCAGTATTTGAAGAATCAAATTCAATTGTCTTTACAACAGCTGTAGATTCTTGTCCAAGATCATTAACGATTCTAATCTCTTCATCAATATAGAAAACGACGTTATCAAACAGTCTGATTCTATAGTTATTTGATGATACCTGAGAGAAATTAAAAATATTGTGAGTTGTTGGTAAGTTATAAATCCAACTATTGAACTTAGCGTCTTCAGATAAATCAAAACCAAAAGAGTATAACTTAAGACTATCCCCAACTTGCATATTTGCAGTTTGAGTAGTATCAACCTCGTTAATAATATTAACGAGTCGTAGTTGAACTAAAGAAGTTTGGCCATATCCAGAATAAGTATAAGCTAACTTATCTTCAAAAATACTTGCACCAAATTCTAGAGAGGTTGTAACACCACTAACTCCAGTGAACTGGTTTGTAGTTTTATCAGTATACGAAACCTCAATAAAGTTCGATTCTGCTGTTGGTCTGATTAGAAGAGTTCCAGCCTGAGCGAAACCAACGGTAGAGTCTACAAGAATATTATCAGAATTTTGATTGATAATCTCTAGAGTCCTTGTCTTACCAGGTACTTGGAAGTTTCCAGTAAACGATGTAGAGTCCAAAGAAATTTCATAAAAATTCTTGTCATCTACTGGTCTATATTCAACGTTGTAAATAGACGCCGAAACTGTACCAATACCAGGAATATTTTGCTCTAAAGAGTTTCCAACAGTGTCTAGTGGATTTCCTTCAAAAAGATTCTCTACAAGAATATTTTTTGTTCTAAAATACGAGTTAGCAGAAGGAATTAATGTATAATCAATTGGTTTGATAATATCAATATCCTTACCATAGAGAAGTTTGAAAAGAATTTGATATGACTGATCCGTTCCTTTAGAAGAATAGAAATCTTTTGCTCTGGATAGGATAGTACTTACATTAGCGCCACTAATAAAACTTCTGTTCTCAAATCCAGGTAAGAACTCGGATTTGAACTTTTCAAAAAACTTTTGTAGGAATAGATTACTTAAATTATATACAAGTTGCCCTGGTTGATGTTCATCCGCTTCAGTCAGAGCAAAATTTAAGAATTCAGTAGCATCTGCTCTAGAAATCTCATCAATACCACTAAAACCTCTAACACAATCTACAAAAGAAGTTTCGGTCTTCGATGTATATGTAATTACTTCATTTCCAATCTTGAGGAGACCATATGAATCTGGCCACCCTCTAGTAGAAGCTACATTAATTGTATCATCACCAGCAAAGGTAAATTGAGTCAGTACCGTATAAGGAATCAGAGTCTCATTATTAAAAGCTGCAATTTTTTTGTAATTTGCAATATTGGTAGCAAGATCTTCAACACCACCTTGATGTTCTTGCGAATAAGCATACTGTTCAAGGAACTCCTTAAATAAAGGAGATTCCTCATTGAGAAATTCAGGAATCTGAGACTCGATAAAGTGAGATACTTTTACTCTCTTGATTTCTGCTGCTGGTAATTTATCGGACATTTTGAATTATCGTGTATACTTGGTTTCGCTTGCGTAGCTAGAAGTAGTAACGTACTGAGTAGCAGATAGGTTTTCACCAGAAGAAACAACGTCAGGAAGTGTCGTGATTCTACTGTTTCCGACATCTAATTGCAGATACAAATCTTTCAATGCAATAATGTCGTTAGAAAGAGGAATTGCTTCAATTTGAATTAGTCCACTTTCTAAAGAAGTCCCTGTTATATTTAATACTTCTAGATTAATCTCTCCAAGAACGTAATCAACTGTGCCAGCGTTGTTTTTGACGATTAATGGTTGATTATTTTCCAATCTGAAGAGAACCAATCTGCCCTTTTCATCATCAATAGGAATATCACCAAGATATACAGTTCCTTGGATACCACTTACGGTAAATCCTGTAGATTTAATGGAATACCCATCACATTGTTGATAGAAAGAGTTTCCATAGCACAATTCGTAAGTCGCAAAGGAATTAACCTCTGGACTAATGTCCCTACGAATTCTAACTCTAGTGATGTTTGATGTAACACCACTATCACTATCATCAATCAATCCAACAACCTTACTATACTTAAATCTTCCGCCAAAGCTGTTAATATCCGAAGTTTTAGAATAAGTGGTAAGAGTATTGAATACTCTCGTTCTTAAATCTGTTGGATCTGTAATAGAGTTAGCATTATAGTAAACTGTACTGTCGAGTTCGACGTACATATACTTAAGATCAATAATTTCTGGTTTAATACCAGCAATTGAATACTGTTTTAACTGTCTAAGGATATCATCCTTTGTAACCTGAGATAGGAAAGAAGAATTTCGTGGTTTGATAGCAATAAAGACCTTTCCATACTCAGGTGGATCCAACTCCTCACCCCCGTAGGCGGTCACAGATTCAACGTTAGGGTATACGAAGGGGATTATACCTTTATAGTCATTTGCCGTCACTGCACGGTACTGTGAGGAGTAGATACGAGGTGCCAGATACTTGATTGAACTGATATCCTCAATATCATCTCCATTTTCTGCAGATTGGACAGTTGTAACAGCACCAATACCAGAAGTTAGCGTTGTATCAGTGTCATCTTTCAAAATTCCAACAAACGAGAAGTTTGCGGCACCATTTCCAAGAGATCCATTCGTCACAATGTACGTAACTGTGACTGTTGATCCTGCAGGAGGTCTCTTTCCTAAAATATCATCACCAAATAGGATTTCATATCTCTCATCTTCAACTTCTTGGACCAAGAACAGCCTAGAAGAGGAATCAACGTTTAAAATATTTGTATATCTATCATACGTCTCAGTAATGTTGGATTCTACCGAAACTCTAATCGAAGAAACGTCAACATTACGGTTTGGAAGAATAAATTTCTGATTTGGCTGAGAATAATCAACCGTAAATCTCTTTGTCAGAAAAATTCCTTCGTAAATATCCAAATTATCGAAATTTGCGAAGTTACTGTTGTCAACAGTAGTAACAAAATCGTCTGGAATCGAAAAAATGTACTGTCCACCAGCTTGATTACCCAAGGCAACCTGTCCTGCCTTCAAAGTAACGATTCTGGTGTCATTACTACCCAAATCTACGCTAAAATTGACCGTTGCACGAGAAGATTTGGATGATCTTGGGACATAACCAATGTTTCTAGCAAGTGCAACTACATTTTCCCTTAAAGTAGCACTATCAAGGAAGCATTCATTGACTGCCATGTTGGTATTGTAGGCAGTAATGTAAGAATTATACGCTAAAACGTCGATGAGAATCGAAAAGTTCGATCCTTCAAAGTCAAAATCAGTAAAATTACTGTTTACACGTAAATAATCCTTGATTTGGTCCCTTAGGGAGCTAAAATCTAAGTTTGTAAACTGATTAAAAGCCATTACACTCTAGTCGATTGGAAGATAAAGTCTATTTCCTGTCTTGGACGGTCTAAACCAACAATATCAAACTTAATACTAACGGAAATTTCATTACTATCTACGGGATAAGTAACTAGTACGTTAATATTATTGATTCTGGGTTCAAAGTTCTCCAATAAATCGACAATAGAACCTTCTATGTCACCAGAAGTAAAATCATCAGCGGTTTCAAACAAAGAATCTTCAACAGAACTTCCTAAAAGAGGCTCAAAAAAACGTTCACCAAATCTAGTACGAACTAAATTTTGTACAGATCTCTTAATAGCGCTCTCATCAGTGAAAGATCCAATATCATCCGTCACAGGGTGCTTCAAAAACTGAAAACTAATGTCCCTGAACGGTATTGAAACTCTTTTTCTGTCTATTAGAGCCATCTTTTAGGAAAAAAGTTAATAGTATCTACTATCTATATCACTTTTTCCAAGGTTGACCGTAAGTAGGCTCGGTGCCATACGTCCAATCGTCATAATCTTCGTCATTACGAATTGATTCATGAAGAGAATTTTGACGTTTCATGTCATTTAGGTGGTCATGTTTGACTTCCCTAAGCATATTAAGGTATTTGTCGGACTTTCTATCTGTAATTAGGGTCATTCCAGACTCAATAAAGTCCTTGCCTTGATCAGGCACTGGGTGATTTGACATAAAATCCTCCATTGTGTTCTTAAAAAAGAACTTTTAGAGAGGTTTCTATCTCTATAGGTTATTTATTATGGTATTTCCAATGATTGTTAGGTTGTTCCCACCAAAAATGGAGGTCATGAGTGTTGTCATCATAGTACAAAGAGACAAAATCACTCTTAAATTTGCTACCAATGTTCTCACATAGAGCAACAGTATAGCATTTTTGGGGTGCGAGACGGTTCATCGCTTCTGTAATCCAAGTATAATTACCTCCTCGGATTACTCCAGCCTCACAAAGTACGAATTTTTTCCATTTATTAGCCCATTCAATGTAGTTTGCGTAGAATTCAATCTCATATTCTACTTTAGATTCGTCTGGAAAGGGTACATTAACTGCTTCAATATGAAAAATCTCCCCATCCATGGACAATGAATGGGAGAGATGTTGTGTTACTATTCCAGAATAGTCTGGTGACACCATTAAAAAGCATGTGTCACTAGGATGAATATCCAAATTCGACATTTTCAACTTATATGTCATCTCCTGAATAAGAGATTTCTCTTTATCTTCGGAGATGAACAATAAGTCTTTCATTCTAATCAACCAGCGGCTAGTGGAGATGCGGGGTTTGGTTTGTTAGCAAGTTCAGATGCTCTCTTTCTTGCTTGTTTAGAGACATCATAAGTGAATGACTGAGCACCTTCTACGGGTGTAGATGCACTATCTGATGCGTTTGGACCAGAACTAGGATTAGTTTCCGTCATTTCTTACCTTGACCTCGATAACGTTTGCGTTTTCCGTTACGGGAAGTAGCAGAAAGTTTAGTATTCTTGCTCATTCCTTGACGGGTTGTCTTTGGAGCGGACTCGATATAGACGGAACCGCTCTTAGAGATTTTCTTTACAGCCATTATTTAGTAACTTAAAGTGGTTTTCGCGATTTTTTTAAAGTTTAGACGCGCCGAAACGCGATTTTTTTAGGTCTGAGGGGTTGCTCTTAGACGTTGAGGAGAGACTCCCTCATTAATATAGTAGTCCAGTCTCTCCATTGCCTGTTCTTTCGTCAGATTAGTATCGAATTTGGGTTCTGGTGAAGCCCAACCGTCAGTCCCTAACTCCAGTACAGTATATAACATCAGATGATACGAGTCTTTTCGTGACCGACGCGGATTTTTGGATCACACCAGATCTCAAAACCAGCTTCCTTAGCATCGAGACAGAAGGAAACGTCCTCTCCGCAC
>Ga0255768_10001989_pt1 | contig 20702 bp, 11 predicted proteins | sample 071ome_33_FD_179983 | JGI IMG/M metagenome (GOLD analysis project Ga0255768, IMG submission 179983) | Coastal salt marsh microbial communities from the Groves Creek Marsh, Skidaway Island, Georgia - 071412AT metaG (version 2) | ecosystem: Environmental > Aquatic > Marine > Intertidal zone >...
GATTTACAAGGAGTTATGAAAGAATTGATGAACCTACTCCATGTGGATTTGGTGATAGCACTTTTTGTGTTTGCACATGGAAGAGGATCTAGGAATGGCTAGTAATGTTAATATTAAAATTGCTGATGTAAAAAAAGATATTGATAATACATATGTGAAAAATCTTAGAAAAAATATATCGAAAATACAAAGAGTATTAGATCAAAAAATAGAACAAATAGTTTCAAAGAGATTGATTTCTGGTTTGCCTAGTATCCAAGGTAATGATTTAGCAGAAATCGGTGTTCCAGATATTAATAGTAGATTAGTATCTATAGCACAAACAATTGCTCAAAATATTAGAGTGAAGATATCTGGTACAAAACAGATCTCTGTAAGTGTTATTATTTTAGAAGAAGACTATTCTAGCATTTTATCTTTACCTGAAGCGGTATATACCTATACAAGCTCAAAAGGTAATGGAATATTAGAATGGTTAAAATGGATTTTACTGGGTGGAAGTGGAACTATTATTGGAGGTTTTGATTTCTCACCATTACCAAGTCCTTTTTCTAGAACTGGTGGTGGTTTAATGGTTGTCGGTGGTGGTTGGAGTATTCCTCCAAGTTTATCAGGAACAGCGACTAACAATATCTTTACAAAAGCATTAGAAAATATAGAGAAAGACATACAAGATTTAATTAATCAAGAGTTAAAAAGGATACTTAAATGAGTTGTGATTTAAATAAAAAATTTATAAAGGTTGCTCATGTAGGTGAAAATCTACTTATCAATCAAATGGAAAGTACACTTAAAACCTATCTTGATTGGGGTCTATTAAGTGTCGGTGGATGGACAAATATTACAACTCCTACATCCGGTACATATGGTGGCACTTTTGATACATTAAGATTAGTGTCTGATCCTGCTTATACAGATGGACAAGTATGGGAATCTGCAAGAAAAGATTGGGTTTGGGAAACTGGTATGAATTATTCTGGTGCTCTATCTGATGGTACTGCTACAGGAGTAGAACCAATTACTATTACTGGAGTATCTGTTGGTGGAACTACTTATGGAACTGGAGATGCCACTTATGGTCATCATTATAATTATCCATTAGGAAGAGTTGTTTTTGATACAGCGGTTAGTACTTCATCTACTGTCAAAGCGGAATATAGCTATAGAAATGTTCAGGTGTATATTGCTGATCAAGCACCATGGTGGGATGAATTTCAGCAAAACTCTTTAAGGGTAGATGATCCTACTTATTCTGTTGCTGGTTCCGGTAATTGGTCTATTTTATCAAATAATAGAGTCCAGTTGCCTGCTATTATTGTTGAGGCAGTTCCTAGAAGAACATTTACTCCATATCAAATGGGTGATACTTCACAATTTGTTTATCAGGATGTTTTATTTCATATCATTGCAGATACAAGATGGTGGAGAAATAACTTAGTAGATATTATCTCTTTTCAAAAAGACACAACCATCATGATGTACGATAATAATACAGTGGCACAAAGCGGTGCATATCCTTTAGATTTTAGGGGTATGCTAGTCGATAGTTCAAAAACATATCCTTGCCTAGCAAATGATTATCCATATAAATCCATGAGATTATTTAATGCTATTGTAACTGAAATGAATACTATAAACTCTAGACTTTATCAGGGTACAATTAGGGCGACTTTTGAGCTATTCAATTAATAATGGTGTATATTTTCATGATACAACCTTTTTTGTTTACTAAATTAGGAGAGTTTTAATGGCTAATAGAATATTCTATGCGACTCAGCAAGTTGCTATTGGTTTGAAAGACACTGGAACTTGGCAAGTTCTAAAAGGTGTTCAATCAGTATCAATGACAACTACTTTTAACTTAGAGCAAGCATTCCAGCTTGGTCAGTTAGAAATTTATGAAAATATTGAAGGTGTTCCTTCTGTAGAGATGACTATTAATCGTCTTCTTGATGGAACAGCTTTAGCATACGTTTTAGCCTCTGCTACTAGCAATGCCGATGCATATAGCAGGGCAGATGATATTAACTTAGCGTCTACTAATGAATTTTTAGTTAGACTTGGTATTTGGGATGAAGCTACAACTTCCAGTGCTACTGGTAATCCAGCAAATCAAGTTACTGTAAGTGGTGCTTTCATTTCTAGTGTTAATTATTCTCTTGGAGTAGATGGTAACTTTACTGAAGAACTTAGTATTACTGCTACAGATAAAGCATGGTATGGTGACTGCGATGCTGCTACAGGATGGGCAGATGACTATACTGTTGGTGCATTTTCTACTGATCTTACACCAGAATTTGCTGGTGGTGTTCAAAGAAGAGAATATTTTGATACCGGATCAACTATTCCTAGCATTATTCCTGAAGGTAGAAATAGACTTCAGTCAGTCACAATTTCTGCTGACTTTGGTAGAGAAGACTTATTTGAACTTGGTAAGAAAGGTCCATTTGCTAAAGTTGCTACATTCCCACTTGAAGTTACTTGCTCTATTGAAGTTATTTCTTCTGGTGGTGATTTAGTTAGTGCTGCTGCTGAAGGTTGTGCAACTGGTCTTACTCAGTGTGATGTTAATAATAACTTGTCAGATGAGACTATTATTATTAAGACCTGTGATGGCACACAAATTGATCTTGGAACTAAAAATAAACTTTCTTCCGTATCATATGGAGGAGGTGACGCTGGTGGTGGTAATGTAACACAAACTTATGACTTTGTTACTTACAATAAGCTTTCTGTTTCTGGAACTGGAACAGTTAACTTCGCCTAAGATTTAAGACTAATTATGGGGGTTATGATGACGATAACCCCCTTTTTTAGTCAGTAACAAGCGATAGCCCTGACAAGCAATATCACCCAATAGTGGGCGAGTAAGTTACTGACATTTTTATAGGATTTTTTAGGATATGGAATATACAGAGATAGAGCATAAGTTATATGAAATCTTAGATGGCAAATACTATATTATCTATAATAATCAAGAGTATGTATCTGTTCCGAACACCATCTCAGAAAAAAATAGAGCAGGAATTCTTTACAATCAAGTACTTGAAGACATCAAATATGATTCGATGATCACATGGGATCAGGCAAAAATCATTTCTGAAAGATTAGGTTTCTGGACTTCTAAAGATGAAGAGTCTTTAAAATATCTAAATGATATGCTGGACAATTTGAAATTAGAATTGTTTTTAAATCATACAGATCCCACTAGGGTAAAGAAGTTAAAAAAGCAACTTAAAAGTCTTAAACATGGAATCAATAAATCAAATGATAATAAATATTCTATGTATGCACATACAAAAGAACATTATGCTTCTGTGGTTAAAAGAGACTTCTTAATTGGATTATCCATTAGAGATAAAAACAATCAAGTTGTTATGTTACCAGAAGATTTTTGGTTTTACAATAACCCTATGATTGAGATATTTAGTAATAGAATTATGAGTCAGAACATTTCTGTTGATCATGTAAGAGAGATTGCAAGATCAGAACCTTGGAGAAGTATGTGGCTTGCTCAAAAGTCTACAGTCTTTCAAAACAGTGCTTTTGAATGGACTGATAATCAAAGACTATTAGTATCTTTTTCTAGGATGTACGATAATGTCTATGAGAGTGCTGAATGTCCTTCTGATAGTGTTATTAAAGATGATGATATGTTAGATGGATGGTTTTTGAAACAAAAGAAAGAAAGAGAAGAACGACAAAAAGAAAAGTCCTTAGAAGATAAATTTGGTAAATTTAAACAAAAGGATGGTCAAGAGTTATTTATCATGGCAGGAAAAAATGATGTTCAAGATGTATATAATATGAATGATATGAAGTCTAGAAATATTATTAAATCTAGGAACAAACAAATTGATGAACATAAGGAGGTTAAACACGCACATCTTAAAGACGTACAAATGGATTTACATATGCAGGCTACTCAAGAATTGAGAGAGAACATGAGGAATAGACGATGAACGATGAACAATATAAAGAAAACTCTAAAAAGAGACTTCTTAACAATATAAAAAAGAAGTTTGATACTACTATAATAGGTAGTCTTGCTGCTTTTGAGGAAGAGTTTGGATATCTATGGGGGCATGGAAAGCATTATTCTGAACTAACCGATCAGGAATTAGAGTTTAGGGATATGTGGAACGATGTTAGGTCAAAGATTTTAGATAATGGGAATTTCAATTTGAGGAGTGCCCAATCAGAGATATCTCAGTATACATTAAGTTGGAATAGGTATGTTACAAAATTTAATTTCAGGAAACCGGGAGATTTGGAATGAAAGAAAAAAGAATATTTAAGGCAGAGATTAAAGTTGGTGAAAAAGATGGTGAACCAATTTACGAGGAAAAGGAATTTGCTGTTATCAGACCAAGTGTACAAATACAAAGTGAGGCAAATAAACTTAGGGAAAAAATCTGGAATCAAGCATTTCAAGAAGGTAATTTATTGAGACGACAACTTGATGATGAACTGAAAACTAGAAAACTTTGGAATACTCAGTTACAAGCTGAATATGATGAGTTACAATTTGAAGTTATTCAAAATACTATGAAGTTAGAAAAAGGTGGTATTAAATTAAGTGAAGCAAGAGAAATTGCAATTGATACCTCTAGGAAAAGACAACAAATGGTAGAGATGCTTGTGTCTCGTTCTGAACTTGATAATCATACATGTGAGGGTCAGGCAGATAATGAGAAGTTTAACTTTTTATTTGCTAATTGTTTGGTGTATAATGATACAGGTGAAAAGGTTTATCCTAATGGATTAGAAGATTATAATAGTCAAATAGAAACAGATTATGCTCAAAAGGGTGCAACTGAATTCTATTATTTAATGTCTGATACTGAATCTTTGGATGATCAATTACCAGAAAATAAGTTTCTCAAGAAATTTAATTTCATTGATGAACAAGCAAGATTTGTAGAGAGGTCTACAGGTCGTTTAATTACTGAAGATGGTAAGTATATTGATGAGGAAGGTTATTACATTCAATATAATGATGATGGAACAACTTACAGGGTGACTATTGATGGTCAAAAAGTTGATCCTAATTCTGTGCGAAATAATCCTACCAGTTTACCATTTTTAGATGATGATGGTTCTCCTATCGAAGATGAACCTAAACCTAAACCTAAAAAGACAACTCGCAAGAGAAGAACAACTAAAAAAGCAGAAACAGCAGAAACAGTTGATGCTGATGCATGATGTTATAAGTGGATAGTGACCGTGGATAGTACTCTATAATGCATTGGGTGTCTGCGGTCACTTTATGTTTATTTGGAGATATAGATGGCTTTTAACATTAATGCACAGATAGTATTATCTGGACCTAAAAATCTTAATAGCATTACTAAGCAGATCAGTAGTCAGTTAAGTAAAGCAACTAAGATTAATTTAAATATTGGTGGTAATACTAGTCAGCTTAATAATATTAGTAAACAATTAACTACTATTTCAAGTACTTTTACTAAGTTAAATAGTAATTTAAAGTCTACTAGGACATCTATTGCTGCATTAAATAGTTCTTTCAATAAGGCAGGTGCAGGTTTAAATAATCTTGGCAATGCACAGAAAAATCTTGCTTCACAAACTAATAGTACTAATCAATCTCTACAAAAACAGCAAGGTCTTTTAGCAAACTTAGCAGGTAGATTTGGTTCTGTTGCTAAACAAGCAATTGCTTTTGGTTTGATATCAAGACCTATTTATGATCTACAAAGAGCATTGACGAGTTCTGTTAAAGATGCCGTTAGTTTCCAAAAAGAAATTGTTAAGATCTCTCAAGTTACAGGTCAAAGTGTTAAACAACTTGATGGTTTAAGAACAACTATATCTAATCTTTCTACGTCTCTTGGTACGAGTGCGAATGAATTAGCAGAAACTGCTAGGGTTATTGCACAAACTGGTAAAACTGCACAAGAAACAGAGATTATTTTAAGATCTTTAGCAAGGTCTACTCTAGCTCCTACTTTCGGTTCTTTAAGAGATACTACCGAAGGTTTGATCGCTGCATTAGGTCAATTTAATTTGAGAGCAAGTGATTCAGAAGCAATTTTAGGATCACTAAATAAAGTATCTAAGAACTTTGCAGTTGAAGCAGAAGACTTGATCTCTGTAATTCGTAGAACTGGTGGTGTGTTTGCACAAGCTGCTGGTAATAGTAGAAATACTATAGGTGCTTTACAAGAATTGATTTCTGTGTTTACAGCAGTTAGATCTACAACTAGAGAGTCCGCTGATACTATTGCTGCTGGTTTGAGAACTATCTTCTCTCGTTTACAAAGAAGAGGAACTATTGAATTCTTAAAACAATTTGGGGTTCAACTAACTGATGCTAAAGGTCAGTTTATTGGTATCTTCCCTGCATTTGATGAATTATCTAGAAGACTTGATACTCTTATTAAGCAAGGTGACGCTCTTACATTAAGTGCTATTGCTGAAGAACTTGGTGGTATTAGACAGATTGGTAAATTATTGCCTGCTATTGCTCAGTTTGACAAAGCAAGGAAAGCACTACAAGATGCACAGCAGGGTGCTGTAGAAGGTTTATCTGGAGATGTAGCAAAAGGTTTAGATACTGTAGATAATAGGGTAAAACGAGTTAGGGAAAGTTTCAGTCAATTAATTAGAACTGTTTTTGAATCGGATGCTTTTCAGAACTTTACTAAGAATATTCTAAAATCTGCTGAAAACTTTTTAAAGTTTGGTAATAGTATTGTTGAAGCACTCGAACCAGTACTACCACTCTTAACAACCATTGGTGCATTTAAAATTGGTAGTGCTATCGGAGGTTTTCTTGGTGGTGGAGGAGTTGGCAAGGTTGTTGGTGGTGTAACAGGTCAAGCATCTGCACAGGCTGGTCAAGCAGCAGCACAAGCATCTCAAAATGCTGCTCAAGCGACTCAAGCAAATACTCAAATATTAAATACTATTAACACGACACTGACTAGGACTTCTAATCAATTAGCAAATATCTTCCAGTCATTAGAGGGTAATTTTAGAACATTAACTACACAAATGTCTAATTTAATTCAAGCTCTTGCTGGATTCAGAAGTTCTGCTATTAATTTTGCAGCACCTATTACTGGTGGTAGAAGAAAATCCGGTGGTGGCAAGATTCTTGGATTTAATAGAGGTGGTATGGTTCCCGGTACTGGAAATGGTGATACTGTTCCAGCAATGCTTGAATCGGGAGAATTTGTAATTAAGAAGAGTAGTGTCAATAGTATTGGTGCTGACACATTACAGGCTATGAATGAAAATCGTCTTAATAGAGGTAGTTCAGGCCCTGCTAGAAGACAACCAAAACCAATATCATCAATTTCTACTAAACTACCAAGATTTGCTAAAGAAACATCTGTTGGAATTGCCACAACTTCAGTGATTCCCGGTGGACCACAAGCTTCTTCTGTTTCTGTAAATAGAGATGTAGAACTGCCAAAGCAAGTTATAGGTGGTGTTGGTAGAAGTTTAGAGAGTATTTTTGGAAAAGACACCTCTAGATATTTAAAAACAATCTATAAAGGTAAAAAAAGTTTTGATTACAATACTATTGTAGAAGGTGTAGGGGATGATGAAGAAAAACAATTTGCAAGCATTATTAATAACGGTATTTCGGCAGGGCTTGATCAAGCTGTTGGCGAGTTTGCATCTAAAGTGTTCAAGATTGCTGCTCCAAAAACTAAGAAATTGCCATCTTTTTATAATACACTAGATCAAGGTTTTCGTGGTCAATTTTTTGAAAGTGTTATAGATTCTTTTGGTGGTCAACCATTAAAAGGTTCTGATTCTCAAAGACCGATTGATTTTACTAGGGGTATAGGTCAATTTAAATCTATCTATAAAACATTAGGTATGTCATATGTTGATGCAAAGATCAGTGCATCAGCGGCTGGTCTTGGGGCTAAAGGTTTCACTAAAGAGGGGACAAGGAACTTACGAGGTAAAATAGCAGGACAATTGGCATTAGAAACAATACCACAGTTACAATTGTTACAGGCACAAGAAGGAAAACAATTAAGTGGAAGAAAAAGAAAGAATGCTGGCGGTTCCATATCAGGAGAAGATACAGTTCCTGCATTACTTACTCCCGGTGAATTTGTCTTTAATAAAAAATCAGCAAGTAGAATTGGATACGGTAATCTTAATAGAATGAACAAGGAGGGTGTTCAAGGATTCAATAAAGGTGGAACTGTTGGATTTAAAAGATTTGGAATTGGTGGAAAGTCTACTGGTGGAGGATCAATTGGTATAGAAAAAATTGTTGCAGTCTTTGATAGACTTGCTGCCAGAATGGATAAGGTAGACAGTCAATTAGATGGATCTTTTAAAAGCGTTATAAATACTATTAGAAAACAAAAATCACCATTAGAGCAAGATCTTGCAGCACTGAGAGCAAACCAACAAGCATTTACTAAGAGTTTGCAACCCGGACCATTTGATAAACTTAAGCAAAAAATTAATCAGCTTGGCACATCTATTGCTCAGGGTGCAAAAGCGAGAAGACAATCATTTCTAGCATCTTTAAAAGCAGCAAATGCTGATGAAAAAGAAGCACAGGCAAGCAATAAAGCTGCGATTGCTGATAATAAACAAGCTAAAGGTCTTGCTGGTGCGAACCTTATAGGTGCAGCTTTTGCTATACAAAATTTAACTACCAGTTATATTGATGCTGATTCTGCACTGGGTCAATTTACTAATGCAGCATTTACTGCAATATTTGCACTTCAAGCTTTTGGTGGAATAGAAGGTATTAAAGGAACTGTTGCAACCGCATTAGGAGGAGGTGCTGCTGGTGTTGGTGCTGGTGCTGGGCTTATTGCAGGTGGTGCTATTGCTGGCGGTTTAGCGGGTAGTTTTCTTGGTAGTACTGCTACTGATGCAATATTTGGTAAAAGAGAAGAAATTGCTGGTGTTAGGGGTAAACAAGGTGAGTCTGCTGGAGATGCTGCTACTAGAGGTGCAGTCAATCTCGGTGCTACTCTTGGTGGTGCAGGTGCTGGTGCTGGTGCAGCAATCGGTACGCTAATCGCTCCCGGTATTGGAACTGCTATAGGTGCAGTGATTGGTGGTGCAGGAGGTCTTATTACTGGTGCCATTATTGGTGCAATAAATGGTCCATTAGAACAGGCAGCTTTTGATAGTGCAAAAGCAGTTGAAAAAAGTGGTAAAGAATTAGCATCTTCTCTTGACAGAGTTGAAAAAGATTTGAATTCTAAAAATCTATCAACTTTATCAGCAACTCTTGGTGATGTATCTACAAATTTTGAAGGTGGAGTTAAAGCATTTCAAGATAAGTTTGATAATGGAATTACTGTTGCTGGATCTCTTATATATGGTGGTTTAGCAGCAATTAATCCTGCTGCATTAGCTGCTCAATTAATAGATGCTTTTGCTGACACAAATATTTTTGAAAGTGCTTTAGAGGGCGTTGATTCATTCCTTGGGACTAGTATCTCTAATGAAAGTAGATCTTTAAATAATACTACTGAAGCAGTAGCTGCGTTAGGAAAACTAATTAATCCAGAAGATGTTAAACGTGCCAAAGAAGTTAATCAAAAGGCATTAGCACAATTACTAGAAGGGGATGGTATTTTTGGTGCGGTATCTGGTATTGATTTTAGTGAATCCTTCAAGGGTGAATTGAAAGGTTTAGATCCATTCAATAAAGCTTTAGAGGACGCTGCTTATAATGGTAATGAGTTAGCAAAATCATTCTTAGAAACCCAAAAGAATTTAGCAAAGGTTGCAGTACAACAAGAAGCAGTTAATAGGGCAACAATTGCCCAAGCAACAGGTAAAAAAGAAGATAAGGAAATTGTCTCTTTTCTTGCATCTGCTGAAGGAGCAAGTTTAGGAGAATTAGCAGTAAGTGGAGATACAATAGAATTTAAGAAAGCATTGGATGCTGCTACTAAAGATCTTGATGGACCAGTTAAACAAGCACTAATTCAATATTATTATGGTTTGCGAGATGCTGAAGAATCACAGGCAGAAGCCGCAAGAGCATCAGAAGAAACATCACGCTTATTGCAAGAATCGCAAGTTCAAATAGAAGGTTTCATTACAGGTTTAAATGAAGCTACTAATGCCTTGACATTTGCTGCCCAACAAACAGAAACTACCTTTGCTAATATTGGTAATACATTAGACTTACTCACTGGTGGTGGTAAAATTACAGCACTTCAGACCGCTGATCCGTTTGAGGCTGGTGCTGCTGGGCAAGCAGCGAGACAAGAAGGTATTGCAAGAGTAGGTAGAGCAACTGGTGTTGATGTAACTCCTATTCAAAATTTTCAAGGTGCTATTGATGAATTACCAGATATTGGTAAAAGAGTCTTACAAAAAGTTAAAGATAGTGGAGAAAATATTAGTCCTCAAGAAGTTTCAAATTTATTTATTGAAGAACTTGAAAAATCTACTGGTCCTCTCGGTGGTCAACTTAAAGCAGCGATTTCAAGTGGTATTGAAGGTGCTTCTAGGCAACTTGCAGGTGGTGGAGAAATTGGTGCTGATGCATTAAAGAAAGCAATTGACGACGGTAAATTAGTAGAAATATTGGATAAGGGTGGAGAGGCAGCACAAAAAGCAATAACAACACTAGTTGACTCATTAAATAAATTAAATGAAAATATCGCTAATCAAGCACAACTAGAATTTGATCAGTTAAAGAAGAATAGAGATTTTGAATCTAGCATTTTAAAGAAAAGAGCAGATTTAGAAGGTAAAATTGCTGCTATTGCTGGCACTGGTGCTGGTGGTGGTATTGGTGCAGCTAGAGCACAAGTTGAAGCACAGGCAGTTGCACAGGCAGGAACTGCTGATGCTGGTGCATTATTGGCAAGAAGAGGTGCAGCACAACAAGCATTAGGTCAATTTAGAAAAGCACAGCAAGAAGGCACTACAGGTCTAAGTGCTACAGAACAAGCAACACAGTTAGCAAATTTAACTAATGAACTTGATGGTACTACACAAGCACTAAAAGTATTGTCAGACGATACATCCCAACTTGCAGAGATTGAGAAAGAAGCAAATAGACTTCGTAAGCAGCAAGAAGATGCTCTTGGCGGTTTAGATAAAATTATTGCTGGAGTTGCTGGTGGTGATCAAGGTGCTATACAAGCAACATTAAATCAACAGAATGCATTACTTAAGGTATTTTCTGGTCAGCAACTTGGTGGTGGTGAACAACTTGGTCTTCTTAAGAGTCTTGGAGATGCAGACTTTGCTAATCTTGTTAATTTTGCTGGAGAAGAAGTTGGAATTGAAGGTGCTGCTGGAGAACTTAAGAAAAACTTGACTCTCGGACTTACACAATCATTAAGAAATACTCCACTAGGTCAAGCACTGGGTCCAACATTAGATTTACTTGTTAAGAAATTTAGTGAACCTGAGAAGACTATTGAAGATCTAGCAAAAGAAGCAAATGATATAGCGACAGAGCAATTAAATATTTTAAAACAAATTGCTGGTCAAGATGCTGTTATTGCTGCTGAACAAATGGCTATTGGTAGAGAATCATTAGCAAGTAATGAAGGAGTTGTACAACGAGAAGCTGCGAATGTTGCTGGTCTATTAGGTGGCCAACAACAACCCGGAACTCCTCCTGCTACGCCTCCTGCTGGTGCTCCTCCTGCTACGCCTCCTGCTGGTGCTCCTCCTGCTACGCCTCCTGTTGGTGCTGCTGGTGGTCCTACTCCTCAACTTCCGGGTGCTGGTGGTCCTCCTGCTGGTGCTGCTGGTGCTGCTGCTGGTGCTGCTGCACAACAACAAGCGGGACAACAAGTAGAGGTTGGTGGTAATAGGGTTGCATTTATTCCAGAGCAAGTTGGTCAAGATGTAGATATTGGTGCGTTACAGGCACAGGCCGACGCAGTTCAAGCACAAAAATCACAGGCCATAGCCGATGCACAAGGAGCAGAGGCGGCTAAGATAGCACAAGAAGAAGCAGATATAGAAAAACGACTTGCTGATTTAGGTCCGACAGAGAAAATTTCTAGTGCTGAAATTCGAGCACAGGGTAGAGCAGAAAGAAGACAAGAAGCAGGTGGTTTTGGCGGTAGATTTCAGAATGCTGCAATGGGAATGCTAGGGTTTGGACCTCAAGCAGAAGATATTTATGGTAGTAGTGGAGGAGCTATTGGTCAAGTAGGTGCTTTCTTGGGTGGAGATTTTAGAATTGGTGGTAGTTCACCTCTTGGATTTGGTGGTCCAAGCGGTGATGAAAAAGCAAAATTAGATGCACAGGCTAAACAGCAAAGAGAAGCAGAAAGGAAAAGATTACAGCAACAACAAGCAGACTTACAAGCACAGAAAGAGTCTAGGATTGCTAGTGCTGGAAGTGCTGCTGGTGCTTCATTTGCGGAACAAGAATTTGCTGCTGGGGCGGCTATAAGTTCAGGTATAGAACAAAATGAAAAGAATGCCGCAGCAAGGCAAAGAAATCAGCAGGGAGCAGCAGAGGCATTTGCAGAGAATCAAAAAAGACAAAAACAAGAGATTATAAGTAGAAGGCGTGAGGGTCTTTTATCTGCAAGAGAACGCACTGGTGCTTTTGCTGGTAGGGATATCAAAAATGAGTTTGGAGAACCTGATGCTACGTTTAGTGATTTCGATGTAGAAAGTGCTGATGTTTCTGGGACTGGTGGTGCCCGTAGAGAACTTAAGGCAGAGATTAGAAGAAGGCAGGTATTTGGGCAAACTGTAGAAGGTAAAGGAAAAACTGGTAGTATAAAAGAATTAAGGCAAAATTTAGAAGCACAAGGAGCAACAAGATCAGAAACACAAAGAGCTTTACGTCAAGAGGCTAGACTAAGACAGGCAGATGCAATTAGCACTAGGACAGACCCAGCAGCACAAAAAAGACAATTAAGTCTTACAAGTGGTGCTGCTTCAGTTAAAAGTCAAATTGCAGGCGGCACAGCAATATCTGATATTGATCCTAAAAACTTGACTAGAAAAGGTCAGTTAGAACTTGCTAGACAGCAAAAAGCAGCAGGTTTCCAAGGTCAACAAGAACAAAAAAGAAAAGCAATTCAAGCAAATAAAGAAGCATTACAGGTTCAAAATCAGTTTAGAAGAGGTGAGATTACTCAGGGAGAAGCAGAAGAAAAGATTAGAGGAATTAGAAAAAATCAATTTGGTAAAGACTCACAACAAGGACAAGCAGCACAACCAGAAGGTGCTGGTCCAACACAACAAATACAAGAATCAATTATTGCTGGTAGCGATCAAGGAGCACAAAGATTTGCTCAAGTATTTGAAACATTTGCTGCTCAGTTACCAGAGCAAATTAATGCTGTATTAGAACCAGTTCAATTAGTTGGAACTGATAGTATAGGTCAAGCACTGGCAGAGCAAATTACGCCAGTTATAGAACAGGTATTAGGTGGTTTCTTTAATAATAATGAAGTTCCGAACGCACGAACGGGCGGTGGAGTCCCAACTTAGGAGTAAAAAATGGCAACAGCGGTTACAATGACATATGGCAGTTATAGTTTTACACCAGTTCCTACCTTTACATATAGTAGAGGTGCAGAAAGAACTCCCGGTCAAGACTTTTGTCTAAGCACTCCTATATCTATTGAACTGAATGGTTTAATTGTTCCTACTGGTATTGATGGAAATTTAAGTGGTGGATTTGGACCTGTTACAGACCAAGTTAAAGAATTAAGTAGTACATTTGTATGTGGAAGTTGTCAAACATTCCAAGTGCAATGTGATGGTAGTGATGTCTTCAATGGTCCTGCTAGGGTTACTAATTTAAATATTAATCCTAGAACAGACGGAGATCCATATGTCAATACTGCCTCATACTCAATCAGTTTAGAAATGGTATCTATGACTGGTGATGATTATGATAATCAACCCAGTGGGATTACTGCCATTAGTGATGAATGGAGTTGGGAAATATTAGATGAAAGAGTTAAGGGTACTGTCAATACTCAAAATGTTTTTAACTCAGATTCATATGAAATTAATGTTGATGGTGCATTTACCATATCTCATAATGTAACTGTTACTGCACCTTTTCAATGTAAAACTGGTGCCGGTGAAGCAGATATTACTGGTTGGGAACAAGCGGCAGAATATGTGACAAATGAACTTGCTGTAAGTACTCCAGAAAATGGATTGACTGGATTATTTTTACCAGCAGGTTTAAGTTATTATAATCATTTCAGAACAGTCAATAAAAATGTTTATGAAGGCACAATTACATTAACAGATACATGGACAGCGAGCACAAATTCTGGTGCGTTGGAAGACTTCACAGTTAATATAGACGATAATCTAGATACATATCAAAAAACTGTTAGTATCAATGGCACTATACAAGGTTTGGCCACAGTAACATATCCCGGTGCATCTGGAACTACAAAATTAGAAAATGCATTTAATTATTGGAAGTCTGTTTCAGGTAGTATTTATGGTAGAGCAACTACTATTTATGATGGTAATATTGCATCAGATGGTGGAAATAGATCATTAAATAATGTACCTGTCAGTAGAGCTGTAGGATATAATACTCCGGGGGGAACTGTTACTTATAATTATACTTATAATGATAGACCTTATAATTGTGTTTCTAATGCTAGAGCAGAAATAATTAATATTACAGAAAATGATCCTAATGATATTTTTTCATCAGTTACTATTTTAGGTAGACAGCAGGGACCATTATTTCAAAATATTAATACTGTTGGAGCAAGAACTAGAGAAATTAGTATTGAAGCAATTTTACCACCAGATACTGGGTGTTTAAATGGTGGTCTTTTAAGTTATGCTGCACCTACTGGTTATGATGAATTAGTATCAGGATATGAGTCATATGTTACAGGAAATTATGATCAAGTATTTATAAATAGTCAAAGTAAAACTTGGAGTCCAAAAGATGGAAGGTTTACATTTTCTAAATCTTGGACTGTAGGAGAATGTTCATAGGGGAAATTAGAACATGGTATTGTCAACTTGTACTCCACCAAATGTATATGGACCTTTAAATCAAACTCTCTTCTTGGGTTTGACTGTTATGGATTTCACTGCCACTGTTGGTTGGAATGAACAGTTTACTACATTATCTATTAATTTAGTAACAGATAATTGTTCTGGAACTAGAGATTATATGGATGATGATTATAACTGGGTAACGAATGCTGAATTTGCTAGTGGCGATCCGGGTTTTAATAATGCTGAAGTTGGTTCTCCTGCTATCTTTAAAATAGGTGAAGTTAGAGATGATAATGGCAATATAACATATGCAGGTTTTGAATTTGCTGGTTTAATTCAATCATATAATATTCAAGATTCATCTAGTAATAGAAATATACTTACTGTAAATATGATATCTCCGGGTGTTGTTTTAGAAGGCACTCAAGTTATTGTAGATGGATATGCTGATGAAACTTTAGGTATAAAAAATATTATTAATGCCTATGGATTTCTAGAGTCATTGGGTCAATATGCTGATGGATTTGCTTGTCCTGATTCGCAAGGTTTTGGTTCTCCTGCTGGTGGGTTTGGTTTTGCTAGAAAAACAGATCGTGGTATACCTTGGGATATACTGAAAAAATCAGTTCAAGTTTTATTAGGTGGTAGATATACTCCCGGTAGTCAATTGTTTGCAGAAGCTCCGGGTGTTATGACATTTAGACCGGGATTATCAGAAAACAAATATGGTAGTATTACTTCAGATAAATTTATTATTGATATAGAAGATGTTCCTGTTGCTAATGATATCAATTATAGAATTAGTGGACCAACATTAAGTGTACTAGAATTATTATCTCAAGTATGTGATGATGCAGGTTGTGATTATTATGTTGATTTTCTGCCAACTAAAGATGCGGGTACATTAGGTCCATTAGTAAATGTTATAAAAATTAGAGTTGTTTCTAGAGTGGCACAGGCTACAGATGCAGCACTACAAGATATTGCGAACTTCATCAATTCTCAAAGTGGTTTAGTAAGTCAACAATCTATTGGTCAAGAAATGAGAGCAGAGACAACTGCTGGATTTATTATTGGTGGGCAAAAAGAACAGTTGTATGAATCGTTTGCTAGTGCAGATCCAAATACTAGTAATATTTTTCCATATTTTGGACCATCAGTAAGTCAAGCATATTGGGGATTATCTCTTTATAGTGATCCTCAATGGTATATGACTATTGATTATAGTAATGTGCAGTTAGAAACTGCTTGGACTGTTCCAGTAACACAGGTTGATACTGAAACAATGTTATGTGCTGCTCTTGGAGATTTCCAATCATTTTGGACATGGGTATTTTCTTATGGACAAGGCACTCAACCATGGTATTACGCAACAGTTATTTTAGGTATTAGTCCTGTAGCATTTATTAATGACGTAAGTAAAGGAACTTCTGCTAATAAACCAAATACGGGTAGAGTATCTAATTATAATGCAGATAGGACTTCAGCTAATTTTAGAGACTTAAATAGAGCATATGATTTTCTACATCAAATTGCTGAAGAGTATTATGGTAAAGCATTTTTAGTAACTGTTCCATTTGTTTGTACTTCTAGAGATACAGATACAAATAAGTTAGTTTTAAGTGATGAACCTACAGATCGTGGTTGGAGAGAACCCGGATCAACAAGTAGTGTTGTAGGTGGTAGTTTTAGTAATGGTCAACTTATGGGTCTAACAGTTGGTTCTTCTACCACAGATTTTTTTGCTGATGAACAAGGTCGATTAGAATCATTTTTAAGATGGGATTTTGGATTTCAAAATTTTGATAATAATGTAGCTTCTACTCAAGATGGATTTTTAACTATTCCTAATGACAGTGCAAATGTTTCTTTCTATATGAAAGCAACTGTCAATCCCCAATGGTATTATTTTAGAAGAACTTCTGCTTCCCCATTAGAGATAGCAGCATTACTTACTATTAGTACTCCAGTTAAATTGTACAATCAAATTATTGATCAAAATTACATAATGCATCTTGGTAAGAACTTTAGAACAGGAACTTTGCCAGTAAACATGGCCGCAGGTCTTTTAGCATCTATGAGTCCTACAGATGATGTCAATGCTGCATCAACACCATATTCATTCCCTTATGGTGCTGTATTTCCGATTAGAAGTAATACTAGAACTTATGGTCCTTGGTATAAGTCTGCTACTAATTCTGTTGGTAAAGTTTATACTGAAAAAGATGAGGGATTTGTTCCATGGGAATATGGTGGTGCATCGTACATGACCCAAGGAGCACAATTAAGATTAGCTAATAAAGTAACAGATATGGAAAAAGGTGAAAGAGGATCTGTAACTGTTGCTGGATATCCTGTCAAACAATTAGGATCAGCATTATCTGATACTCCTATTTTGTTAGGGGCAAGAACTTTAGATGTTTATCAAGCTAGTCCATATTCATATTATTACATCAATATTGGTGGACTAAGCACTAAAATATCTCAAATTACAGATATGACTGTTAATATTGGTCCAAATGAACTCACCACTACTTATACACTTAGTTCTTTTACTCCACAGTTTGGTAGATTTACCAGAGGTAATGAAGAACGATTAAAACAGTTAGCTCAACAAAGATTTAGCACTAATAAAAAATTAAGAGCTTCCCTATTGCAGGGAGGATCAATTAATAACTTTGCACAAAGATTATTTCAAAACTTTGCCAATAGTTTAAGCACTACTAATTATGCTCATAGAAGTTCTCCATTGTTTTTTAGTGGTAAATATTATGGTTCTGAAGCAAATGGTATGCAAAGAAAACAGGTTGGTGGTTTAACCGATGGGCAACTATCTGTTTTTTCAGATTATAACAATGCTTCTTTAATGAGTATGGATGGATTTTTTAGACCTGTTCAAAATAGATTTTCCACTATTTCTGGTATACCTGTAGAAAACAATGCTGGATATCCCAGTTATGTCAGACAACCAACATTTAGTGAATCTCCTGCTGGACCATTAGATAATTATACTGGCGTTATTGTTAATACTAATTATTTAAGATTTTTATCTAATCCATCAGGATTTGGTTATCATAGCGAGGTATTTAACGCACAGGGTTCTGGCAGTACGTTAGGTCATGATATAGAAACAGTAGCAAGGGGTACTCAAACAGGTTTAGCAGTTAGTGATTCTGGATATTTAGGAATACAAGATAATACTACTAGTGGTTACACTGCTGATTATAGATATATGGCTATGAGAGGACCACTTGTTATTCATGGTTGGGGATACGATTTAATGGGTAAACCAATACCCAACTCTGGAGAATCTACACCATATTATCCACCTGTAGGTTCACCAACATCAGGATCTCCATTTAGTGGTAATCATAGAACAGACTACCATAATTTAACAGATTATTTTTATGAAGATTGGTTAGGCAAACCTGAAACTTGGCCAACTGCACCAGTAGATCTTAGATATGATAGAAGAAGAGGTGTCTGGACGGTTCCAAATGATTTTAGAATTTACCTTGCGAATTTAGAAACTGGTTTATCAGGTGTAGGTGATACTTGTAAGGCAACTGTTTACAATGCTGAAGATGTCTATGACGCTACTGGAGGTGCTTTAACTGGTGCTGGAGGAATTTCTACAGCAGAGATTACTGTCACAATGCCACTTAATGAAGTTATTGATGGTGATAAAACTTTAGTATATTATAGTCATGAAAGTGGTCAATGGTGGCCTATTGCATTTTGTTGTGGAGGCGGCACTGTAGATCCAACTGGAGATCCAACTGGATGTTTAATTGGAGATACATTGATTGAAACACCATATGGAAATGTGGAAATTAAAGATTTAGATATTGGTGATGAAGTTATTACTCATCAAGGAACTGGTATTGTAGAACAAATTATGTCTGCTATGGTAAATGAAACCTTAGAGATAGGATTTACTGATAATACATATATTAGATGCACCACATCACATCCTTTTGCATTACAAGGCAGAACAGAAGACCTATTTGATGAAGCACAGTATGTTCAGGCTGGATATCTTTATGAAGGTCAAACTTTATTAGGACCAAACGGAGAAAATAAAATTATTAAAGGAACTGCTTTATTAAAACAAAAAAAGAAAATTTATAATCTTACTGTTTCTAATGGTCATACATATATTAGTAATGGAATTTATAGTCATAATAAAACTCCTGCTCCATGTCCTGCGTGTCCAGATCCTGCCTGTTCATGGGAATGCACTAGTGCAGGTTGGGTTTTAAGTGTAGATTGTGTGCAAGATAATCATCCAAGTGGTAATTGTGTTTGTTATAATCCTTGTAGCGATGCAGAATGCACAAGATTACAAAATGAATGTGGGTGTAATACTGGGCAATCAAATGATCCAAGACCTAGATGTGTAACTGCCGGATTATGTATTAGGGATTGGTGTGATGATACAAGACCCGGAAATTGTCCAAATATTGATTGTGGCGGTAGTGGACCAATACAATAGCATAAGGAATTTTTAATGGCTAATGAAAGATATAGTGGTCCATATAAGGACTTATATAGAAGTGATACTTTTTATACTGTTAGTGGAAATGATACAGGTAATATTACTGCTGTACCGGGACCGATACAAACAGTTGGTGCTGTGCTGCAAGAAAATGTAAATGGTAATACTACATGGACACTTGCATATACAGATGAATATGTCAGATGGACAGGTTCTTATGCATTATTTACTGGCGAAGCACCACCATTGATTACTTCTTGTGTTTCTACTGATGGATGGCAAAGTGGTACTGATGAGAATTGTACTCCAACTGGGAAATATTTAGAAGGTCTAAAATATGTAAATGTTAAAATTGATACTCCAATTCAACTTGCATCTGGCACTAGATTATCATTACAGCATTATGGTGGTCCATTATGGAATGTTTATAAAATTGTTGATTTTGAAAAATCTCCAACATATACAGTGACTACTGATAAGATTTTATATTATTATGATAGAGTTTTGGCTGATGCATCAAGCAGTCAACTTGTGTTACAAGTTCCGTGGACTGGTTATCCCATGAGTGGTATAGAATGCTTTACTGTGAAAAAGATTGATTCATCTGCTAATGCAGTTGTTATTTCTGGTTCTGGAAGTTATAGTATAGATGGGCAATCTACTTATACTATTAATAATCAATATGAAAGTGCTACGTTCTGTCATGCAGAAAGTGGTAATTGGTATGTATTCTAATTCTTTTTAGGATTCATAAAAGATAGGACTCCATTAAGGAACTTCTGTCTTTTTTTACACCCACACTCTTCAATGCCTAACCAGTTTTGTACTGCCTCTGGGGTGACTCCAAAAGTATTTAATACTTTAGCAACTTTGCTACCGATTTGAATATCTTGAATAGAATCTTGAGGTAAAACTCCATCTTGTTCTAATGCTTCTACAACCTTATCTAGTTTCTCTTCTTCATTAGACATAATAAACTCCTATTAAAAAAGGGGGCGATTGCCCCCTTCATCAGTGAGAAATCTTACAATGGTGTTTGAATTGTTTCTCTTTAATTTTTCGTGACTGTTTATCAAGTAATAAGTATTCCCCCGGATGCCACATTTTAAATCTATCTAAACTATCTGACACTTGAGAGATACTCATACAACGACATGGGAATTCAACCTCAACTGTTTCATCATCTTCAATATGGACAACCTGCCCAAAAGCGAATTCTTGTCAGTCAAAAGGTGGCATTCCCGGTAAGGGTTCTCTA
>Ga0255768_10001997_pt1 | contig 20655 bp, 29 predicted proteins | sample 071ome_33_FD_179983 | JGI IMG/M metagenome (GOLD analysis project Ga0255768, IMG submission 179983) | Coastal salt marsh microbial communities from the Groves Creek Marsh, Skidaway Island, Georgia - 071412AT metaG (version 2) | ecosystem: Environmental > Aquatic > Marine > Intertidal zone >...
ATTTTGACTCCCCGACGGCCCGCCTTGAGGTGACCGATACCGGGCGCGAGGTGTGGGCATATGACCTCCCCTGCATTCCGCTTGTAATCCCGCAGTTCTCGGACTTCGGGCGAATTCTGTCGCTGTTTGAACTCATCAAACGACATCATGTTGACACGTTTGACTCTGACACAACTTACAGTTCAGGACAGAAAAAGGTCGAAAATTTCGACGCTACTGACATTTTGGCTCACAAGGGGTTCCAATTCAAGGCCCATGCGGCTAATGCCGGAGACTTGCACTTTTCCACCCTGCCCCGCCCGAATGAAATTGGTTCTTCGACCACCTATCAGTCCAACGCAATTGTAGGTAGCACTCAAGGTTCTCGTATCCTCAAAGACGTCAGCGCACCTACGGCTACCGCATCCTACCTCACTTGGGGGTCAACCGCCTACCCCGGTATCCCGATTGCTCCTTCGGAGTCGTTCTTTGTCGAAATCACTCGAGCCTCGGAACTCTACATCATTCCAACCGCCGCGAATTGCAAGTTGTATTGGATGCCGGTCTGAGGTGATGAAAAATGTCCGAAATCAGCGGAACACCAAGCAGGAGCAAATACAACCTCAAACAGTTCACGACTGTGTCCAATGCCTCTTCGGCATTGCTCGACATTGGTAGCGTGGCAGGTGATGTTCAAACCATCAGCGTTTCTGACACCAACTCTCCAAGCCATTTCACAGTCGAGACTCTTTCCGGAGGCTCGGGCTATACCAATGGAGACTACACAGGACAAGCCACCACTACGACCGGTTCGGGCTCAGGCATGACTGTCGATATTTCGGTTGTCGGCGGAACCGTCGTCTCGTGCGTCATCAACGCACAAGGTTCAGGATACGACCCGAACGAGGTAATCACCATTGACGGACCCGGTGGTAGCAACGCTACGTTCACGATTGACGATACCGACCTTGACTCAGCGCGTTCGCAGATGCATGACATCATCCATGTGACCGGTTCATCGAATATCTTCCTCGCAAGCAACCCTAACCTTCCTGCGTCGGCTCCCGCAAACATCCTAAGCGGGTGCCGCGTGTTCAAATTGACCGACGGCACTACTGAAGAATTCTACCGGGTCTTCCTTTACACGCATGACAACCACGGAGTCACGGTCGGCACAGGAACCACGAAAGCAGAACTGTATGCAGGGACTCGAGATGTCTCCATGAGTGCGGCCAACAACATCTTTGCCGAACCCCTCGTCGTTCACTCCAAGCCATCGGGCACGAAGCACAGGGTCGTCACGGGCGAAACAGGAAACGCATTTTCAGGCGTGTCCATCGCCGGAGAGTCCGCTTTGTCTGGTAGCGGGATTCTCAGGTTCCCGGTGGACATTGTTTCTACGGCCACCACCGACTTGCAGGTTGGAGACGAAATCGTTATGCCCGAAGGTGTAAAAGGTGAATTGACAGACTTTTCCATCGCAGAATGGGGGTATTATTTCGCTCTCGACGAAGACACTCTGATTTTCTACTCTGACATGCAGTTCACCAAGTTGGCCACCAAGCGTCCGCTCATCAGCGCAACCGACAGAACGTTCCAAGCACTCGGCTATGAGGGTGGAAACGTTAGCGGGACTGACCAATTTGCTTCAGGAGTCACGGTGAACCCGAACAGCATGACCCTCACCGGCTCATATACGGAGGAGCAGAAGGTTTCGAGGAATGTCACAGCAATTGAGTTCTACACTACCGCCGCAGACTGTTTCATTCAGTTTGGTAGGAAGACGACCGGAGTGGCCTTTCTCTCCGCCGAAGGAGACTATACCTCCGCTCCAACCATCTTCGTCGCACAGGACCGTCCGACTGTCATTCCATTTGATACGGGTTCGTATTTGGGCTTCCGAGCCAAATCGGGGACCTCTTCCGACACTCTCTATTGGAATTACGTGAGGTGATGTTCGGGTGGCGAACATCAACGGCAATCTGTCAGGTAAAGGTGCTCTTGTCGACACCAACAATGACGGTATCGTTGATGGGTTTGCTCACACCATCAAGAACTCGGGAAACTTCTCCACTTTCTCTGTGACCAATGGCGTTCTTTCCCTCGCCCCCTCTGCTTCAGGTGCAAGCATCGGTGGGGCCGACACCCAAGTGCAATTCAACGACGCAGGCTCGCTGAACGGCGAGTCAACATTTACTTACAACAAGACGACCAACACACTCACCATTGCTAACGTCGTCGTCAGCGGGGACCTTACGGTGAGCGGGACCACAACCACCATCAATACCGCTACCCTTGATGTTGCTGACAACATCATCACGCTCAACAGCGACCTCGATAGCCTCACCCCTGCATCTCAGAATGCTGGCCTCCTCATCAACCGAGGTTCCGACACGGATGTGGAGTTTGTTTGGGACGAAACAAACGACCGATGGGATTTCGACGGCCACACGCTGGCGTCTGTCGGCAAGGTCCAAGCGGCAGGCACGGGGGCCGTCTACACCTTTACGAGTGACACGGACACAGGTATCGAACACACCGGCACCGACCAACTCGGGCTTCTTGTAGGCAACACTCGTGTTCTGATGGTCAACGCTAATGGTGTTCACATTGCACCAGCCGGTGCTATGGGGGCAGGTAGCAACCAAGCCCTCCTTGTTGACAACATTGCCATTGACACAAACACCATTTCCTCCGCTGACACGAACGGAAATATCGTCCTCGCTCCTAACGGCACCGGCGACGTTCAAGTGGACGCAGACACCCTTCGTGTGGGCGATTCCGGTAGTGACGCAACCATCACCACCAACGGTGCAGGTGATTTGACCATCAGCACCAACGGTGGGACTGATAGTGGCTATGTCAAGGTCGAAGACGGAGCCAACAACAACATCCTCGTCATTCCTAACGGAACCGGCAAAGTCGGTATTGGGCAATTGACCCCTACGGAGATTCTCCATGTGAATGGAAACGCCATCATCACGGGCGACCTCACCGTTCAAGGAAGCACGTCCACCGTCTCAACGACCAACACTTACGTTTCTGACTCGGTTATGACGCTCAACAGCGGAGAGACGGCAAACGGCGTCTCCGGCAATGTAGCGGGCTTTGAGGTGGACCGTGGCGAGAACACCGGTGTTGACAACCCACTCGCTCGCTTCGTCTTCGATGACTCCGATGACAAGTTCAAGGCTCAAATGGAAACGGGTAGCGGGACAGGAACATATTCCGCCACGGGGTTCGTTGCTTCGACCATCGAAGGAACCACCGGGACTTTCTCGGGAGACCTCGCTGTTGACACCAATGTTCTGAAAGTTGACACCGCTAACAATCGTGTTGGCGTGAATATCGGTTCCCCTACCGTTGCACTCGATGTTGCAGGTGCCGTTAAGGTTTCAACCGACATCGAAATCACGGGAAATGCTGATGTCGGTGGCCGTCTTACGGCGGAGTTGACTACGAAGGTTGACAACACCACCGGTTCCAACATTCCACTTGGAACGCCCGTCTACATTTCAGGGACCCACGCAAGTGGTCGTCCTTATGTCGCCCCTGCCGATGCAGACGGCTCAAGCACGTATCCCTCGATTGGACTTGTATGGGATGTTGCTGGTATCGCCAACGGGGCTTCGGGATACGTTGTCACCTTTGGAACCGTAGAAGATGTTCCTGCGGCAAGGTTTGTTGGTAGTGACCCGTCTGTTGGCGACACGGTCTACATGTCCACCACGGCAGGCTCGATTACCGTCGACCGCCCGTCCGCCACATCTGCCAAAGTGCAGAACATTGGCCGCATCGTCAAGACGAACGTCAGCGTTAGCGGGAACTCCGGAACGGCACACATTCTCGTGCAGGGGCCCGGCAGGACCAACGACATTCCCAACGACGTTGGCGACGAAGACATTGTTGCCGCCGCATCTGCTGTGAATTACACCCCGGGCTCTGCTACCGTTGAGGGCCATCTTGCCGGTATCGACACCGCTCTCGGTGCAATTTCCGACACGGATGACCAAACTGCCGCAGAAGTCTCCGTTGCGGCCTCGCCCTCAAACTACACCGCCGCTACCCCTGACGTTGAGGCTCACCTCGCAGGGATTGACTCAGCACTCGGGTCTGTTGACACCGACACAGATACGACATATTCGCAATCTTCTGTCGCAAGTGGAGCAAACGTCAATCTCCGGCTCACGGGTAGTGACGCCACTACCGATGACATCCTCATCACCGCTGGAACGAATATCTCCTTCAGCGCCGTCACAGCGAACGGTTTCACAATCGATGCAACCGGCGGCGGCGGAGGTTCCGCTTCGGGCGTTTCAGGAGCCGTTCAATTCAGCGATGGTGCCTCGGGCTTTTCCTCCGATGATGCGAACCTTCACTTTGACGACGCAAACAACCGGCTCGGCGTAGGGACGAACTCTCCCGACGAAACCCTTCACGTCAAGGGGAACGTTTTGATTGAAGACCCCAGCCCTGACGGACTGAGTGACCACCTGCTCGAAGTCCGAACGGCTTCTTCGGCCACTCCCGACAATGCCCGAGTTCTCGTTTCAGCAGACACAGATGCTAAGTTGCCAATGGTCAATTTGCGTGACATAGAAGCCAACAGCGGGACATTTGCCGTCAACTACTCCGCCTATCTTGCCCTTGACCGTGCTTCTAACATCATCACCGGTTCGGCTCAAAATGACATGCTCATTGTAAATGGCAACTACAACAAGAGCATGCACCTGTGCACCAACGGCACATCAGCCGGGTCAGTTGCCTCCGCACGAATGACGATTACGGCTGGTGGCAATGTTGGTATCGGAACCACCGCACCCGCTCAAGAACTCCATGTTGCAGGTGGAATCCGGCAAACGGATGTCACCTCGGCAGTTCTCGTTGCTAACTCAAATGGTGACCTCGTGGCCGCAAGCAACCTTACCGACGTTGCATATCTTGCCGCGGGTCAAGCACAAACCGACGTATTTACCCCGACCATCTCTGCTCCGAGTTGGGCGGGAGCGCCTCCCACAACCATTCAAGAAGCAATCGAAAGGATTGCGAACTTCGTCGTCACCCTCGGTGGCCCGCCACAGATTCCTTGAAGGCTGATACGAACGTGGGAGAGACATGGAGAACCCCTTCGTGGCCCCTTACAAAACGGGCTTCGTCAGCAACGTTCCTCCCGTCGAGGAGGGCGCAAGTGGTTGTGTGGAATATCCGTTCGAATGGTTCGACGGCAACCCCGAGGACGAAGACCGAAACGGATACGGTGTATCCCTCGAAGAAGGCAAACTCGTGGTTGGCGGCAAGAACATTGTCGGCGTGACCACTCGTGTTGACGAATACGACCCAAGCAAACAATGGGTCGCTGTTGGCGGATGCATTGATGTTCGCGCTTCGCACATTGCAGGAAACATCGGATACCTCGATTCGCACGGTCGAGTGTTCAGTTCCAAAAAGCCGTCTCCCCGGGCCCGGGGACGTCGTGTTGTCGTTCTAAGCGTCGATAAGGAACCCGAAGTGACAAAGAATATCTTCCAAAGAATCAAGTGTGTATCCGAAGGGTATGCTCGTGTGTTGTTGTGGTGATAGTGAATGGCGTTGATACAGAAGATGGAAGCACCCTCCGGGGTCGTGCTTGAGAATGGATACCACAAGGTCGTGGAAGGGACCCTGAAGTGGATTGAATCAAAGCGTAGGTGGTATCTCCACTACACGGTTGCACACTACCTTGACCGTGCCGCCCGCAAGAACAAGAAGGAACCTGTGTTCTATTCGACGTTCCTGATGAAAGTGAACCTCACGGACGATGCTACGGGCAACCCCATTGCCCAAGCCTACGAGCATTTGAAGACGATGGAAGGCTTCGAAGAGGCAGGTGACGTCTGATGGGAACCGAAGGAATGGCAAGAATGGTTGGACCCGATGGTGCAACCAGCAAAACCCATGCAAGGAAGATTCTCAAGTTTGCAATCAAGCAGTTCAAAGCCGCAACAGCGCGGCACAACCTCGATGACAAGAAGACGGGCATTGTAGGCAGGAAGATGTATCGTGAAATGTGGGGCTACGACGAATTGTCTGCCGAAGTGCAATGGGTCGGCCTCAACTCTCAATTGGTCGTTATCTGTGAATATTTCCTGCGGTATCTCGACACGCATACACTCGCTCAGACAAAGAAGCATTTCAACAAACTGTCCAATGCGAAGTTGAAGGACAAGGACTTCCGAGAGGTCCACGAACACCAAATGATGCTGTTTTACCGTCTCAATGAAGCAATTGAGGGCGCACTACGTTGAATCGTATGCGTCATTTGATGATTCCGCGATAGACCAAAAACAAACCAGCCGCAAAGGTAGGGACACCAAGGACTGCTTCGTCAGGAGCGCCCATCCTATCGAGTCCGAACATTGCAAGAAGAATGCCAAAGATTGCTTCTCGGTCGCCTTTTGACACGTTCATGGCAATACGAGCGCCCTCGTTGATTTAAGCGTATGCGTCATTTCGCTTATAGCCAATGCGAAGCCTACGGATACCATGGCAGAAGTCACGGATGCGAAGCAAGAAGGTCGTAAAGTCACGGCCCAAGAAGTGAATATCATCGCGGCAAAGGAGATTGCGAACCTTGTTCGCTCTACCCTTGGTCCAATGGGTATGGACAAGATGCTCGTCGGAAACGACGGTAGCATCACCGTCACGAACGATGGCGCCACGATTCTTCGTGAAGTCAACATCACCCACCCCACCGCACGCATGATTATCCAAGTGGCCAAGGCTCAGGAAGCAGAGTGCTACGACGGAACCACGTCTTCCGTCATCTTCGCAGGGGAACTGATGAAGCAGACGGAGGAACTTCTCGGAAAGGGCATTCACCCTACCATGATTGTCCGTGGTTTCAAGCAGGCCGCAAAGAAGGCTCTCGAACACCTCTCCACGCTCGCATACGAGACGGAGGACACGCTTCGAGAGGTTGCCCTCACCGCAATGACCGGAAAGTCCGCCGAGGACGACGGGGACCATCTTGCGAATCTCTGCGTGGAAGCCGCCACTCGCTCCAAGCCTACCGATGTGAACATCGTTGTGCGCCCCGGAGCCCCTGTCTCTGAATCCTTCTTTGCTGACGGGTGCATTGTGGACAAGTCCAAGATGACTCACGCCATGCCCGACACCGTCGTCGGCGCAAAGATTGCTCTCTTTGATTGTGAGTTGTCTGTGGCTGAACTCGGTCAAGGTGTCAACATGTCGTTCAATGACCCCGCTCTTGCTCAACAATACATCGCTGAGCGTAAGAACGCCCTCAACGACCTTGCTGAAAGCATCATTCAAGCCGGTGCTAACGTGGTTCTGTGCCTCAAGGACATTGACCCCGTTATTGCAGAAGTGTTCACCCGAGCAGGCGTCTACGCTTCTCGTCGCGTTGCGGCATCTGACCTTGAGTCTGTGGCCATCGCTACCAACGCCGCCATTGTCAGCAACCCCGAAGACCTCGAACCCGCCGACCTCGGTTCCTGTGAGTCTGTCGAGGAGAAGAAGTTCGACCTCTCTCCTCGTCCTCTCCTGTTCTTCCACGGCGTTCCCAACGACGAGGTTTCGAGCATCATGGTGTTCGCACCTACCGAGCACCTTGCATTCGAAATTGGCCGTGCTCTTGACGACGCTGTCGGTGTCGTCCACATTGCTCACAAGGACAACGCCGTTGTCGCAGGTGGTGGGAGTGCATACATGTCCATGTCCCTCGTCGTGAAGGATTTCGCCGCGTCTGTCGGTGGCCGTGCACAGTTGGCGGTTGAAGCCTACGCTGAGGCATTGGAAGTCATCCCTGCTACCCTTGCCGAGAATTGCGGCCTTTCCCCGATTGACAGTCTCCTGAAGTTGCGTGTAGCACACGCCAATGGAAACATTCACGCATACATTGATGCCTTTGAAGGAGAAATCTCCGAAAAGACTGATGTGGTTGAACCCATGCGAGTGGTGAGGACCGCCGTTCAAGGCGCTACCGACACCGCCTGCATGATTCTGCGTATCGACAACATCGTCACGGCAAAGGAGCCTGACGAGTTTGGAGTGTGAAAATATGACCGAAGAACAGACACAACAACCCGAACAACCCGCACCGACGGTGCGTGATGTGACCTTGCAAACGCTGAATTCCCTGACTTCTCTCCCGATTCGGGCAGTCAGCATCGTGTTTATTCCTGAAACCGGAGAGTTGATGCTGAATCATACTCAGGGTATGCCAAGGCACGAGATTATCGGTCTGATGGAGGCGGTGCGCGATGAGACAAAGAAGTGATGCTCTCGGAATGATGTCGAACCCACTTGTTGGGACTCTTCTCGACATGAACGACCCTGAACTTAGCGAGGAAATGATTCTCGCTCGGGAAGAACAAAGAGAACACGAATTGCGGCTTCTCGGAACCTTCCTGTTCCAAGCGTTCTTCCTCGCTCTCTGTATTCTTCTGTATGAGCGTTGGGAATGGTCTCAATTCAACAGTCTCTATGAGGCAATGGTGTTTTGGTTCACCGCTTCATTTGCTCTCCAAGCAGGATTCTATTTCGTGTATCGTGCCGGCTTCGAGGACTCCAACAGTCACCGCAAAGGGCTTCGTCGCATGCGACAGTCCAACAAGCGTAGGTTGGCCATGCTGAAATATCAGCAGGAGAAGATTCAGTTGGAGCAGGTGTTGAACCAACAACTGATTGGTTTTCAGCGCACCTTGACCGACGCCAATTCTGATGGAATCATCACCCCACAGGAGAACACCATGTTGGGAAATCAATTGGCCGAGGTCATGAAGACGATGCAACAGTTGCAAGGCACTCCCGCCCCTCAACAGAAAGTCCTGACTCCCGCAGACGTGGGCCTCGGCCGCATGGACATCATGGGGCTTCCGATTGGCCCGAAGTTGACCGTCGCATCCATTCCCGATGGAGGGTTGGCGAGTGGTCAAGCCTCCTTCCAAGGCGGTCCCCCGAATCCACACTTGAACCTCCAACCGTCAGGGACTCGCGAAGAGCAGGTCATTCAAAACGCTCAACAGATGGAGGCCATCAACGAACAAGTGTGAGGTGCGGCGTGAATACCCGTGAGGGTAAGCCGTGCCAAAGGAGAACCAAGGGAGGTGCCTGTTATCAACATCAAGGCTCGTGACACCGTTTCTCCCAAGGAGTTCGCAAAGACGCTTTCAATGACTTCGCAGATGCTTCTTGAATACCACGAAGAATGGGGGCACCATTTGGCTCACGAAGTGACGAAACTCCTTTGGGTGCTCTCCGACTTGATTTACGCAGAAGACGAGGACGGCAAGAAGATGTTCTTCCTTGACCTTTCCCCGTTCACGGAGGAGGCTTGATGCATGCCCCTTGGATACAGCATCTTCAGAACCAATGACGACGAACAACGCGAAGCGATGTTTTCGCAACAACAATTCGCCTCAGAAGGTATCACTTGGCACATACGGATGCTGAAGTTGCGATATTACGGCTACACTACCTTGTGGGTAGCAGGCACCGCTTGTGTTGTAGCGTTGCTCGATTACACCATTTCCCTGTTCACAGAGCACAACGGTATTCTTGGGTGGCTCATCACTCGATTCTTCGGGTGATGGTATGGCGGGTGAAATCCTCGTAGCACACGGAATGTGGGAAGTGTTCCGAGGCTCCAAACAATACGTTCCTCACTCTGTTGGCGTATATGGGGCATCCATGACCGGTAAAACCACGCTCGATAGGCAGTTGACCACACAAGGCGAAGTCCGGCCTCTCGGTGAGGACGACAGGACTCACCATCGACAAAAGCGAGGCAAATACATCCTGCCCCCTGCGACCCACAAAAGGATTCGAAGTTCCGGCCTCAAGAAGACCGTGGTATCTCGGGATTTAGGAGGACACGTGGAATACCACAGCGCATGGTTGAAGGACATGTGGGAGAGGAAGGTGAAGACCATCGTCGTGGTTCTTGACCATCGCCACTTGGAAGACAACGCATGCACCGACAATCAAGTCGCTTTGTCGTATCTGATTCGTAGTCTGCGAAATCAAACCCGCCCAAAGGGACTCGGGCTGAAGAGGATTTTTCAGAGGCACTACATGCCGAGGAGAATTGTCATTCTGATGAACAAAGCCGACCTTTGGATGGACGAGGAAGGGTTCGAATTGTGGGAGAAAGGGTTCATCGTCAGACACACGGTATTCGATGCATTCCGTCAATCCTTGTATGAATTACAAGAGATGAACGTCCCGGTTAGGGTTGACGCTTGTTCTGCTTCCATCGGATGGAACGTCGACGAGGCTATCTTCCGCGGACTAATGGATTTGTGACCGATTGATTGATTTCCATGTGTATGTTGCATAGGACGGGGAGAACATGGCTTACCAAGATGAACGTATGCTCAAAATGATGGAGCAACTTCCACAGAACAATGAATCAGGATACAACGCAGTTGTTCCTGTCGTGGAGTGGGAGTTCTCGCAAACCGGCGACCCTGTGAAGGACCGTCGTCGCAATATCAAGAACGCTATCAAGGCCCTCAAGCCCGTAAAACGATGGTTTGCCGTCCCCGGATGGGGTATGCTCCCATTGCTCGGTAGGGCCCAATGGAAGTTCTCTGATGGGAACCGATGTGTCATTGACGGATGCGATTGCTCAAGTCTCGACTACGGAGAGTTGTGGAGCACGTATTTCCGCGATGAACACACGGGAATCATTCGACCTTTCCGTCCTTGGACGAAGGTTCTCCCGGGCCAAGGGACTCAACTGAGCGGGACGTATTGCCCCCAACACATGCAACTCTACCATTTCCTGATGACTTGGATTGAACAAGAAGCCGCCGAAAGCGACAAGGGGTTCTTCAAGCGCATGAAGGCCAAGGGCGTCGCCTTTGTTCCGATTCGTCGAGAAGAGGTCAAGCACTCTGACCCAATGATGTTGAAGTGGGAACAGGCATTCATTGAAGCACAAAAGGACGGCTTGCCCATTGTCCACTACAAGAATCCCATCACAGGCGAAAACGACATCACCATGATTGTATTCGACAATCGTATTCTTCGTTCTACACCCGAAAGGGCGAACACCATCTCAGGAAAGACGTTTATAGACAACGCTCAGGAGACGGAAGTGAATTAAGCGTATTCTACATGGGGTGGAACACATGGGACTATGGGGAGCATCAAATCAAGGTAGCAACGGCCTCATGCCTAACGGCATCGGGGGCGGTCCATCACAAGAACAAAAGCAACTTTTCGCACAAGCCGCACAGGATTCCGGACTTGCCGCTATGGGCATGGGAATGATTGACCAAGCGACCAGCGGGATGTCGAATGAAAATCAGGTGCAGATGTTCTACAACCTGATGGCTACGCACCCGAATGAGGTCGTTCTGTTCTTCCTTCACTACCCTGAATTCATGAAGAATATCTTCGAAGCGTTCCGACTGATTGTTCGTCAGGAACTCTTCACCATGTTCAACTCGGACATGATTCCACAATTCAAGGTGGAAGCCGCCAAGGCCGCCGAATTGGGCTATTCCACCATTACGCAGGAAAACATCGACGCCGCCATCGCCAAGGCAGTTCCTCTCCAACAAATGCAAATGGAAGTCTCGCAAGCAGACATGCAAGCCATGCAACAAATCAACCAAGCGGGCATGGGTCAAATGCAACAGGGCATGATGAACCAGCAGATGATGTATCAGCAACAAATGCAACAGCAACAGATGATGATGCAACAGCCGCAACGGCCCGGTATGGGAAGCGCGATTAGCGGTTTCGGCGCTTCCCTCATTCGTGGAACGCTTGGTTTGCCCCCTGCACAACAGCAACCCATGATGGGATACCAACAGATGCCGCCACAGATGTGAGGCGGTTGAATGGTAAGGTTCCCCGAGCAGGACCCAAGGCAACTCCCTGAGTTCCCTTTGACTTCTACGCAACAGCGATGGAAGTCCAAGCAAACGGAAGCCCTTACCGCACGCAGGACTTGGAAGTCCACTCAAATGGCTCTCGTTGCCCTTTGCATGCCTTTCAAGACGTTCATCGTCCGTGAATTCGGTGAAGACTACCTTGCCGGCATGATGAAGGAATTCGAAAGCGTTGACATCGGAGCAACCAATTCTGCTACGTTCAGCAACGCCATCAAAGTCCTCACCGGACCTGACCGTGACCTCTCGGCCCCATCAGCCGATGACCCGGATTACGAAATGAAACTCGCACAATACGAGGTCGACGTCGAGCAAGCCAAGTCCTATGTCGGGCTGGCGATGCCCGATGCAGAAACCGCATCTCGTATCGTGACCCTCGTTGTCAAGTTGCGAAATTACGAAGCATCCGCTCTCGAAGCAGAGATGGATTCAGTTCAACTCGCCATCAACTCTCTTTGCAACGCAGAAATCCCTACCGCTGGACTTCTTCGCTCCGTAGCCGCAAACGCGGTCAATTACAAGGATGGGGTCGTCTCAGACCCGATTGATTTCGCTCAGTTCGGAACCAACAACGACGACCCATCTACGTGGCAAGGAACAAAGGCATTCCACCGATTGCTTGTCACCCCTTGGCTCAAGGGATACAAGAAGCAAGAATCCATTGGAGAAGAGTATGCCACCTATGTGAGATTCCGCAACAATCCGCTGGCTACCGCCGCGGAAAAGAGCAAATATTCGTGGACATGGGTATTCCGTCTGTATTGTGAGCGCGTTTTCAACATCAAGTTTGACAAATTTGGCTATTACCGCGAGCATCAAGGAGGTCGCTTCTATGTCGGACCCGCCCTCCTGTTCTACGCAAAGGCGTATGGCCGAATGGCTGACCCTCTGCAATTTTGGTCAACCCATAGCAAATACCGCCTACACGCCACCAACATGGGTAGCAGGGGTGTCGTCGTTGAGTTGTCCGAAGTGGACGCACGCATCGGAGCCCCATCAGGCAAGACGGTCGCAATCGCAACCTTCTCCTCCGGCACGACGGGTTCTGCGGTTGCTACCGTGAAAGCCATCTTCCCGTATCTGATGGATGTGGAAGAAGGCAACAATCCTACGCTTGACAAGTTCATCGGAGAGAGCATCGCACAACGTCAAATCGCTCAAGCGGGAGCAGAGTTCGCAAAGCAACCTGCTTCTGCTCGCGCAGGATACCGCTACGTTGCTTGCACGAAGACCGTCTTGGCCTTCCCGGGAACCATCCTCTACCACCCTGAATGGGACACGATGGTCATGAGTTCTGCGAATATCAACCCGTTGCTCAAGGAAGATAATCCTGCATTCCAAATGTGGACTGCGTATTCCAAGCGGAGCAACAGTTCCGCATATTCCCGCTACGCGGTCACGTTGCGTGACAAAATCACGGGTATCGATGCGGAGTCTACATACCACAACTTCCTGAGTGGACCTTTGAAGGTGGAGCATTCTAACCGTGGTATGGACGGCAATTTCTCGTGGAATGGATATTTCGACAACAGGGGAGTTGACCCACTCATCAAACAATGTGTCCTTGGTGTTCCTTCGCCTCACAAAGATGCCCGCGTGATTACCACCCTTACGATTGCGCTTGTCCCGGCCCATTTCGATGCCGCTATCCGTGAAATCGAGAAGGCCCTGCAAGGAGCCGCCGGTAGCACCGAGAAGAAGACTTGGCGGGTGGGAGGTCGAGTGACCGATGTTCCAACTGACGAATGGACAAATCTCAGCAATGCGTTGATTGCTCTCACTTCCGGCCATTGGGCGATGGAGGGGTCTTGGCTACGAACCGGGGACTTGCGTAAGGATTACGGCTACAACACCATGTTCTCAACGATGGGTATTCCGGTCACTACCACCTTTACCGCTCGACAAGAGAACGCCAATGTCAACCTGCGAGGAGCGATTGATGTTCTCAAGCAATACGGGTTGTGGGACCTCAGCGGTGTCAAGACGGTTTTCGAAGGTGCCGTGAATGACCTTGACGACATCGCCAATGTTGTCTCCGACTTCAAGAAGGCATATCCTGACATCTCTGAACTCGTGATGCCTGACACATCCGACCCAAACAACCTCGTCATTGGCGCAAGGTCGCTTCACACGAATGTCACCTCGCTTTCCGTCGCACCGATTGTGAACATTCCGAAAATCGCCAATGGCGAATATGGCTCCTACATGGTGCGCCGAATCCCAATCAACACCAAGGGAGTTTCAGGCAAGACCTACCGATTCGGTGACCGCTCATCGGCCATGTCCAACCTCATGCTCAGCACGAACACCTACGACATGCAAGTGCCCGGCGGCATGAGTGGCGTGGGTGTTGTAGCGGGTGTTAGCGGCCTCATGATTGCAGGAATGCTAACGTATGCTGGCTACAAGGCGATAAGCAATTGAAACGACAGCACTAAGATGGGAAACGTATTCGGTGGTAATGATGGACCTCGCTTCGCAGACACAGCGGCATCTCACGATGCGGGCCTTTGGGTCCACTCCAAACGGCTCCCAGCCCCCATATCACCCTTCATTGGGCTCTGCTTTTTCGGCATCTCGCAACAAGTTCCGTAGTCTCGGAATGGTCGTCGAAGGTGACGCCGCCCGTGTTGCTTCCGAGAAGTCTTCAACCTCTACCGTCACGGCGGATACCGGCCTTGACTACGAGGGTCTTTCCGGTCCCGCACAGCATGTGCTTGCAATGCATCACCCCAAGATGGCTACAACGGGCGTGACCGCCGGTCTCGCCGCCGGCGTCTTGTTGGTTTATGCAGGTCTCGACTTCCCCTTCGCTGAGAATGTCATCAAGGGCATCAAGAACATCAAACTCGACCGAGCCTTCCGTAGCGTTGCTCTCGTTGGCGGTGCGGTTCTCATCGGACAAAACATGGGTGGTGCCTGATGGCGTATAGGGCTCCTCAGACGTTCGGCAGGAAACTTCCTCCGGGTCTCGGTGAAATCAATCTCGGGGCTACCCCCGAAGAACCCATTGACGCCGAAGAGTTCGACATTGAGGATGACTTCGATGCACCTTCATTCGGGAGTGCATCTGTCCCCAATCCCAAGCCTGTTGGTGCCGCAAAGATTGGTCAGTTCAAGCAACTCGGCTCTGCCGGTGGTCAAAAGATGTCCAACTTCTTCCAACACCCATTCACTCATCTCACGCTCGGCTTTGTTGCCGGGTTGATTGTGGCTGACATTGCTTCTGACCGCTTCGTCATGCCTGTCCTCAAACACCCTGCCGCTACGCTCGCTGTGACGAGTGCAGGCACCCTCGGTGTGCTTTCGGTCGTTCACAGGTGATTTCATGGTTAAGCCAAACGAATTCAATGCTCAAATCGCTCGCACGATTGGTTCCCGAGCCCGCATGACGGCTGTCAGGAACAACATTGCCGCCCTTCGCGGAGCATCCTATTACCCGCATGAGCAAGACCGTCTGAACATGGAAGTCAAGGCTTTGGGGGCATTGAGCAAGGAAAACACCGAAAGGCTCGACAGAAACGACGACGGCCGTCTTTCCTTTTTCGAGCGAGTCACCGCCGCTCCCTTTGCTCCTCTGCCCGTCCTGTTTTCTGAAGGGACCTTCGATGCCGAGAGTCACGCTCAATACCTCGAAAGGGTCTCTGAAATGGATTCCCTTACGGAGAGTGAGATTGGCCGACTACGTCTGCTCAATGAACTCGTCGACCAGCGCAAGCAGATGTATTCTACTTACGAAACAAAGGTAGACCGATACAATCGTGCTGTCAATCAATTGAACAGTTATGACAAAGAAACTCGTGCGGCAATGAATGCTTACATCAAGTCGATGAACGCACTCAGAGATTCAGGGAACAATGCTTACCTGAATGTTCCTTTCAACGCCGAAGACCAGCGGACATACAACGAAATCAATGCACAATACCAAAGAGAGAGTCAAGAGATTTCTTCGTTGAAAGATGAAATCAGCGGGCTCGAAAAAGAGTTGAATGGCCTGAGAGAATCCATTCAAAAGCAAGATGCCGCGATTTACGAGGCGGCCAAAATGGCTGGCGTAGACATGCCGGGTATGGGACAGGTTGCTAAGGACTACCTTTCCGGCTCCCTTCCTCCCTTTATCATCGGAGGCCTTGCGGCTGGTTTTGTGCTCATGATTATCGGTAGTGCTCGTGGACCAATGGCCCCACAGCGTGCTCGCCGTGGTAGTGCAATGGACGTATTCCTCGGTCGTTGATAGGCGACCTACCGGATTGTCTATAAGTGAGAGGGAACTCCCTCGCCATGATGGACGAAAACGTGAGTGCGGCAGTTGCTAACCTCCTCGAAGTGTTCGAGGGATATCTGATTGAGAAGTATGGATTGGTGGATGTTTCCGGCAACGGACCTTCCCCCAAGTTCATCTCTGCTTCGAACATGTATGATGCGGTCAAATTCGAGTCTACCGGGGAATCTACCCCGCAAAAAGAGGCCGGTTCCGAAGCAAAAGAGACGAAGAATATCTCCCAAGAGGAGTCGGGGCTTGTGACCCAAGCCTTGGACACCGTTTGCAACATTGGTGCGTGGAAGGGAACGACCCTCCGTGAAATGTGGGAAGACAATGCCGCCGGTGCTGAACACGTCAAAATCATCGCCAAGTCTCAACTCCCTCTCGCAAAGCAAGCAAAGGTCGTGGTGGCCTTCTACGAGGGGGAGGAAGTTTGAGAGGCAAAGCCGCTGAAATGGTTCTTTGCAAGGCCTGTGAAAGCCTTTGGCCTGAAAAAGACCTTCGTGACCACAAGTGTCCCATCTGTATTGGGAGGTTCAATCGATGAGTCTGTATGACAAGCCGTTCCGTGTCGAGTGCTTTACCGAGCGAACCGGCTGGCTCCTGTTCGCACTTTCCGATTCCATCGAAGCCGCAAGGGCCAAAGCCGCCCATGCATTCATGAACACCAAGCATACGCAGGTTCGTATTGTGGAGGTCTCACAATGAGCAGGGCATGTGAATTGTGTGGATATGCTGGAAATAGCGGGATGCGCCATACCAAACACACCGTTTGTTCTTCCTGTATCGACAAGGTAATTGAATTCGCCATCACCGCCGGTATGAAATTCGAGAAGGTGATGGTCGAATGATTTTGGAGTCTGTCGTTTGCCTCGGTAGCCTGATTCTCTTCTCCTTCATCATTGAATATTTGACCCGCGACAAGGATACGCCCGGTCACCCTATCGTGACCGAGCCAAACAACATGCTCAAGGAGGAAGAGTGATGTGCGGAGCCATCCCTACGCAATGTGAAACCTGCGGTAAGTGGTGGCGAATTACCAAGTTGTGTGATTGCGATGAACACGAGAAAGAGCAAACGAAATTGGCTCCTTGACTGTGCTTTCGAGGTCCTTGAGGCCGAAAAAGGCAAGTGGCTTGATGCAGACGCGATTTCGGAACGCATCGCAATGCGATTCCCTGAACCTCAATTCTATTGGAACAACAGGTCGGCGTCAAACATCTTGCCATCGCTGAAGAAGCGTGGTGTGGAGCAATCGAAAATCAACAACAAATACGTCTACCGAGTCCCTTAACTTCTGAACCTCCTACCGCTCACATGGTTGGGCGACTCGAGGTCAGGTGCATGTGCGGTTTGTGGGGTAGATTGACTTCCAAGGGCCGTGTTTCTGAAGACGGCAGGACCGTCTGCACGTTCTCCTGTCATTGCGATTCTCCTTCGGTTGACTTCATCAACCCATATCGCGGCTGGGACTGACCACGCAATCGTTATAGCCCTTCGGAGCATGGCCTATAACGAAAGGGATTACAATGTGGTATCTGCTGATTGAATGCAACGAAAACAAGCCGAACGTGCTCTACATGTGCCGTTCGAAGGAAGAGATGAAGAAGTTCACGAACGCCTTGTCGAAGGCCAACGCGAACTACGACGGCGAATTGTCGGTGGTGACGTTCGATGGCGAGTGATGGATGGACCCTCGCAAACGTCTCCTACTCGATGCTCTCCACTTGGCTCACCTGCCGAGAGAAGTTCCGTCTGAAGTATGTGGAGCGCCTGAAGGAGCCTGACGGCATCTATTTCCCACAGGGAAACACCATCCACGCCGCTCTCTACGACTTCCACCAAACGCCCACCATCGACAACGAGTTGCTCCTGTCCATGGCTGAGGCCTATTGGGCGAAGGAAATTGAAGGCAAGGAATTCTACGACTTCAAGGGCAACCGTCTGACGGCTGACGACATCGAGGAAGCATACGAGGACACCCTCCGTTGGCTTCGTGGGTATGTCGACTCCGTGAAGGCCGGCGACTTCCCGCTCATCAACTTCGCAACGCCTCCCGAGCAGGATGTTTCTGCTCCGGTCGAAGGCACCCTGTTCCAAGCCCGCGGCTACGTCGACTTCTTCCCGAAGGATGTCACCATCATGCCTACGGGTGAAATCCTCATGGATTGCATGGACGGCAACGTCCACATTGGTGACTTCAAGACGGGTTCCAAGAAGTTCAACGCATGGAACCAAGTGAAGGCTGACATTGACCTGCAACCGACGGTCTACGGGTATGTCATGGGCAAGAAGCCCATGACCTTCCACTACGTCGTCATCGAAAAGACGGCTTCCCATGAGAAGCCCTCCCTCAAGCACATTGTCACCAAGCGCGATGAAACGGACTACGCCATGTTCGAGCGCATCGTGCAGGAATTCGACCGCTCGGCGGACCGTCTGAACCAATACGAAAACGGCATCTTCTTCCCTGAGCCCACGATGGGCTTCGGGAGGTTCTGCTCCAAGTTGTGTTCCTTCAAGGACGTCTGCTGGCAAACCAACTTCGCCAAGGAGGACGTTGAAGGTGGCGACGATTGAGGAAATCACCATCATTGGCCTGCTGGTCATTCTGTTGATTTTCGCTTTGCGGAATCACCTCATGGTGAACGCCATGGGGCAGATGACCTTTGGTGTCGGTAGTCGTGTGCTCGCTCTTGTCGAGAACCTCGAAGAAGAGATTGAGAAGCATGAGACTGCTGAAAAATTGAACAACGCATGGAATGAGTGGGATGACACAGGAGCACAATGATTCGATTGGGTGGGAGGACTTCTCCTGCCCTGACTGCTACACCCGTGATGATGTAGTGGTCGAAATCGTCGGTGAATTGGTCTTCAAACATATTCGTTGTTGCGACTACATCATGGTGGAGGTTGCTTGATGTTGTGGGACCCGGTGTTCGGTTGGGATTGGGATAGGATTCGCTTCCTCTCATTCGCTCTCGGATTCTTGTGGTTCTTCACAGGCTTCATCACCGCTACGGATGGAGGTTCGTTCTTTGACCCGACGATGTATGCATTGGCATGGGTCCGAGGGAATGATGTTCCTGTTCTCATCGCCTTTGCGATTCTGAGTGCAGGAGCGTTCGCATGGTGGAGAAGGGAGGTTGGATTCTGATGGTCGCCGTCATGTATGCCTACAAGGACACCGAGAAGATGACTCTCGATATCCTTGAGCCCCTGCTCAACCTGTCAGCGGTCAATCACAAATTGAAGGTCGAAGGAGTGTATGCAGATGGATTTGAAGTCCCCCGAGGAGGATGGAGCGAACTTGTCAACGATGTTGAGCGAGAAGGAATATCCCATGTCATCATCGCGAACTTCACGAAGTGGGATGCCGAGCCGAGCGCACTTCTGCGAGATGTGGGCGGTCTCGTTAATGCCGGAGTCACCTTCGTGGTGGCGCAGGCTCCGTTCATCAATGGCGGCGTTATTCACGACGCAGGGACGCTCGCCCAAGCGATGATTGTGGTTGAATCTGCTCAATATTACCGTGATGTGAAGGGCTTGCGTATCCGTGCAGGACAGCGTGTGACGGACAAAAATGTAGGCAATACGCCCTACGGCATGAAGAACGTGAACGGGACCCTCGTCATTGACAACGAGGAAATGGAGAATGTTCGTCACATCATGCAAGCACATCTTGCCGGCATCTCGGCAGGTGACATTTCCCGTGCTTTGGGGCCCTTGTTCAATTACGACAAGGTCTACCATGTCATCCAATATTGGTCTGACAAGGCGGGATGGCGATGAAAGCAAAGAAGGTGAAGACTGTGATTCCGGAACCGAGCAAAGATTCCATGTTGGACCGACTCGGACTCAAGGACCTCAGCCTCAACATCACACTTGCTGACAACGCTAAGGAGGCCGTGGATGACCTCCGCTCCACCATTACGGAGGAGACCAAAAAGACGCGACACCTCATCTTGTGGCTCGCTATCATCCAAGCGACGGCTACCGTCGTTTCCGCATCAATTGCCCTTGTAGTGTAGTGGATATCACTTTGGCTTGCGGAGCCAATAACCCCGGTTCGAATCCGGGCAGGGCGCCAACTCGGCTTAGATTTGTGTTGTTTAAATACTGTCGAGAAAAGATGTTCCATAGAAGATATTCCTTGTTTAAACAACCTCTTGATTTCGTGTGTCGAGATTTGAATCCCCCACGAGGGGATTTCAATCCGCATATGCGAACTCAAATCCTATATCACCAATGCGAAGCATGGCCTGTCCAATGAAGAGGGAGGAAATCCGCAAGATGGTCAAGTCCATCAAGCCGAGATACAGGAAGATTCTCCTCGTGTTCTACTATTCGCTCGGCTTCTACAAGGATGGAGAGTTGCAATTCTACAAGGGCGGTTTGACCGATAACATCCCGAAACGGCTATACGACCTACGCTCATATGTGCAGAAGCGCGGCTACACCGTGGACTTTGAGCGGGACCCGCATATCTTCTTTTCATGGAAGGCGGCC
>Ga0255768_10002002_pt1 | contig 20621 bp, 9 predicted proteins | sample 071ome_33_FD_179983 | JGI IMG/M metagenome (GOLD analysis project Ga0255768, IMG submission 179983) | Coastal salt marsh microbial communities from the Groves Creek Marsh, Skidaway Island, Georgia - 071412AT metaG (version 2) | ecosystem: Environmental > Aquatic > Marine > Intertidal zone > Salt...
TGTGCAAAACAAACATGGTAAAAGAAAACAACGCTACTGGAGCGAACAAGCTTTTCAGCGCCATTTTTACGCCAAAGAAAATGACGAAACCATAAAGCATCGCGGTGAAGAAGTCTTTCGCTTTCGTCGGCAACGACTGAAACGCCTTTTCAGTTTGCGCTTTCATTTTATTCGCAGTGGCGTTCGCAGAACTTTTTGCGTTCGCGAGAGGCACGACGGTGAGTGCAGACGTGACCGTCGCGATAAGCAGAAACCGCGTCGCCATCGACGAGCTTTGGAAAAACTGTTCGTCTTCGTCTTCGTGATTATTATTATTGTTGTTGTTGTTGTTCCAACCACCTCCTCCATCACCACCACCACCAAAATTTCCTCCTCCACCAAACTCGTCGGTAAGCATCTCGTGCGGAGTGCTGCTGCTATTATTGCTGCTTCTACTACTTCTACTACCACTGAATTTCCCTCTTCCGCTATCCTCTAGAAATATGCCGCCTCCTCTCCCGCTCGTAGCTTTCATCATTGTTGTCGTCGATTTCTTTCTTTCTTTCTTTTCCGTTTTTAAAAATGTTGACTTCGACTTCTTCTCGTTCCAGGCGCAACGACGACGTGCACTGCTCGTCGTTATTGTTCTCGCGCGAAGTTGTTGTTGCGACTCTTGGAAAGAAGATGTCGCGTGGCAGTGGAGCGCACCGCGAGTAGTGTTGAGCGATATTAACATGTTATTTTTGTTAGTATTTATTTCGAAACGCGCAAGTGTGTGTTGTGTTTTGTTCTGAGTGAAGATTCTAAAAGTAAAATAACGTATTACAACTCAAATTTAAAAACAGCGGATGGATACACCCCCAAAGTCCTCGGATACAATGCGGGAGGAGAAAACGCCTCAAAAAAGTATTTACACTCTCACATCAAAACCGGAGACTCGACGAATACAAAACTCTCTTCTCATTTACTGTTCTTGTTTCGCGTCGCCTGGGCGGTTGAATCGTCTCTGCGGTCTTTGTCCTTCCTCTCGCCCCGCCTCTTTATCCGCTAACGCCTGCGCCATGGTTCTCGGCTTCGGCCCTTTCAACTTTCTCGGCGTGGATTGTTTTCGCTTCAAAATGTCTTGTTTGTTCTCAAAGTATCGTCGTCTTCTGACCTCGTTGATGTGACCAGAGTTCATGACTTGTTTACGAAAACGTCTCAACGCAGCCTCTCCGTTTTCACCTTCGCCGACGTTGATTTCTGTTTGGTACGCGCCTTTGAACGCAAAGGCAACGCCCGGGGCCGATTTTTGTTTCGGTTGTTGCGCGACTGTAACAATTGTGGAGAGAGAGAGTAATGGTGAGCGACTCGCTCCGATGCGCGCGCTGAAAGAGCGATAAAAAAGAGAGAAAGAATGCTCCGAACATTTTCAGAGAGATGAGGAGGAGGAAAAGAAGATAGAATGTTGAGGTTTTTACGCCTCCCAAAATTTCACGTTTCGCGCGCTCGATCTCACACGCGACCGCGGAATCGTCGATCTAACGGCGTTTCCAGCTACATAAATACCATCTGTACGCGTGAAAGACGTTCCCGAGCTCGAAATCGCATCCGGATGTGCGTTTAATGTCGCGATATTTACACTCCCACTCTCTCCGATTGGTGTACGCGAGAGGTAAAATCTGCACACACACAAAAACAAAAAAAATCGCGCAAATTTTTACGCGAACTTGAACGCGCAAAAGAAAGCACGCGCGCGAAGCGACGATATCAATTACCTCTGTTGTTCGCAGACGTGGAAGAAACCGAGGTTCCAACTAAAGATGCCGTTCGCATGGTTAAGCCTAACATGTTTGCAGAACTATAGTTTTTCTTTTTCTATTTTTTTTTGTTGTGACGACGCCGTGTGCACAACCACGTGCTTTTGCTTTTGCTTCCTTTTTTGGCCAAAGAGGCCACTTTCTTGGAAGGCTGAGCGAGGAGGAGCCAGCCGGGTGCTTTTTTGCAAAGAACCAAAGGCAACACGAAAAAAAAAGTCAATTCAAATGCGTCACCCAAGTCACTTCTCGTTCTTTTTTTCTCTTTCAAACGCTAAAGAAGAAGAAACATGAATCCAGGCTATGGAGGAGGCCCGGGTGCGGGTCAAAACCCGCAGGACAAGAAGCGCATTCGCGAGGCGGAGATGCGTAAGCTGTACGCGAATTCCTGGGCGGTGGAGTTGATGAAAGCGCCGTGCGCTCGTCCAGGATTTTGTCTCTATGCGTCGCTTTGTTCGCCTTGCGTTGCCTGGCAACAGAGGAAGAAACAAATGTACGGGTCGTTGCAAGGGTACACATGTTGCAACGGAGGAAGCTGCATTTCTGGCAGGTGCGGAGAGCAGAATAATCCAGAGTTATGCTTGGCGTGCGAAGTGTTTTGGTGCTTTCCGAGTAGCGTTGCGACGACGAGGTACTTAATCCAAGACGAGCAACGTGTGATGAACACTCAGTGCGATAACGGCATCATTGGATTCATGTTGTTGATGAACCAACTCGCGTGCATCTTTAGAGTGGCGGCAATGGTGTCAAACGACGATTCTATAGAGCAAGCTGCGGACATTTTGGATTGTATTTCCGATATGACGTATTGCTCCGTGTGTGCGTGCATGCAAACGCAACAGGAGGCGCAAATTGACTTCAGGAACGAGAGCATGACGCCGCAGCAACAAGTGTTCCAAGCTCCGCAAGTCCAACGAATGGCGGCATACGAAACGCAACCGGGAATGTATGGTGCCGCGCCGCCTCAGCAACCACAGCAACCACAACCACAATTCCCAAAGGTTTAATTAATACATTTTTGTAATGTGAGAAACATTTATACTTTTACATGTGCTAAAAATTTTACGCTACTTTACACTTGGTCTTCTTCGTGTCTATTTTCCCAGTCGTGACTATTCCGTTCATTAGTTTCTCGCTATCTGTATACCACGCGAATCTAGGTTTTCCGTCTGCTCCTACGTCACCTTTGTAAAACGCCAATCGGTCTTTGATATTATTAATCACTCCCGCGTGCCATTTGAAGTGATGGACGGCAACCTTTGCGTCGCTAAAGCGCGATTGAGACCATAATTTGGTGCTTTGGTGACTATCGTTCGGTGTAGAACACTGCGCGCCGGCTGGGAGAAATGATAAATTATCGTGCGCGGCGCACTGATACTTGTATTTCTCCGGGTACTTTGCATAAGGCGTCAAATGATAGACGTCTTCTAAATCGCCATCGCCTCTCCCGGGCCCGCTCAAATACGCTTTCGCTCTCGCCGCTCGCAACACTTGATGATTCCCTCTGTCCGTTCTCCAGTACCCTTTATACGCCATAGTCTTGAAATCTCTTCCGCCGGCGACAGTTTTAATAACCGAGCAGCGCAAAGGAAACTGCTGAAACATCCCGGGCTCTTCTTTCAACTTGCTCAACTCGCCGCTTTTGGAGACTCGATCGACGTACGTCCCTCTCACTTCGTTGTACCCTTTCTTGTCCATCTCTTTCAAGAAGTCGATGACTGACTTCCCACCGTACGAGTGGAACTCGTCGTTATCTGCGTGGACGATCCAATCCGTTGGCGGTACTTTTTCTAACAACTGCATCCGGTGCTTATACATCACTTCGCTCGAGTATTGCGTCAACCACTCGTGGTAAGGAATTCCCAGATTGTCTAAAATCTGCGCGCACGCGTCGAACTCTCTCGTTCGAAACCCAGATTTCGAGTTAATCACGACTAAGAAGTTTTCCGGTTTAATCCCTAAATCGGTGTAGTGATGGACAAATTGTTTTAAGAGGACGGCGCCGTCGTAATCGGCAGCCACGGAGGTGAAAATCCAAACTCGGTTCGAATAGTCTTGTCTCGATGACGATGGTGCGGCTTCCACGGCGTTAAAGTGAACAATCTCGTTCTTCTCTGCTCCACCCCCTTTATTATTATTATTATTATTATTATTAATATTCGCATGCGGTGACGACGATGATGATTTCATGTACGCGAGAGCAAACGCACAGACGATGAGGAGTTGCAGACATCTTCGTGTGGCTCCTCGTCGTCCTTTTCGTCTAGACATGATTATTAGTTCTTCGTCGTCGCGTTTCATTTGTGAGGACGAGGAAAAAGCTGAAAAAAAAATACAAAAAGCGAAAAAGGACTAAGGACAAGACGACCAAGTCGACAAGAGATTAAAAGGAAAGGACGATGCAACCAACCGGAAAGTAAGAGGGTAACGACGAGGATTGTGATAATAAGAACGTACAATTCGTTAATAGTATGTCGTAATTAATATTAATAGTACAGAGTTTTTCTTTAGATCAACACGCCGCAGCTTCGACTGTGGTACCAGTCGTCCCGTTTATGTCGTTCTTAACTGTGTTATCAGAAACCGGCGAAGGTAATTCGTCTTCTTTCTTGTCATGGTCTGTTTCTGTTTTTACGTTCACAGCGGCGTCGGTAGCGGCGGCGTCTTTCGTGGTGGCGGCGGCGGCAGCTTCTTTCGGAGCGCCTTCTTCGTCTTCGCCATTTTCAATCGGTTGAAATTTTTCGTGCGCCTCTTTGGCGTCTTTTTGTTGTATGTCTTCTTGCTCTTGCATTGGAAGAACGTCCAATGGAAAGTGGTTGCGCCATCCCAAATTCTCAAGCATTCTTCCGTACCAGGAAGAAGCGAGGTTTGGCGTAATGGTGACTGGAGTCGAGAGTGCACTCGTGCCTGCGCGCGGATCATTCAGCTCGTTTGCATTCGGATGTTGTTCTCCTCCTCCTCCTCCTCCACTCTTTTGGCTCGCAATATTCAGCATCGACGGACGACGGACGAGCTGATTATTCAAGCTATGGAACGCAGGAAGGCCAATCACCGGGGAGTTTGCGCGCCAATCGTAAGAGTCGCTTGGGATTCCGGGCATGGATAATCCAGCTCTCGCTCTGTTCAAATTTTCCATGCTCAAGGACGACACCATTCCTCTCGAGTCGTTCATAGTGCGGTCACTCATATTGCTCATGGTAGCGTTGTTATGCGTAGGGTTATTGCTGTTATTGTTGTTGTTGTTGTTGTTGTTGTTATTATTGTTGTTATGGCTACTACCGAATCCGCCATGCGCGCTCGATTGATCGTTGTTCATTGTGTAGTATTCCTTGTCGAATCCGCTCGCGCTCTTACCACTCTTAATTCTTTGTAATTCCATTAAACTCGCCTGAATGAGCGTTTCCAAACCAACGGATTCGGACCCTCCCGAATCTTCTCGATCTTGACTTGGTCCTCGACTTGGTCCGCGCACGCTCTTCCCAAGTTTCGTTTTCGTTGGAGACTTTTTTGGTCGTTTAATCGCATTTTTGTTTGTCATTTCTTTTCCCGTGTTGTTTTTCATGTTGTTATTGTTGTTATTAATGTTGTTCATCTTGTCCTTGTTATCTTGCGAGGATTCCATGGATTCATCGCAGCTCATGGTTTCTAACACCTGACTCGCCACTCTCTTCAAGTTTGCTTGCTTCGCTAACTGATTTGACGATTGTTTTCTCGATCCCATGGGCGAAGATAAGTTTTGCGCAGCGGCGACTGGACTCGACGCCTTCTTCGGCGGCGACGACGCCGGCGGCGCTTTCCCATTTTGAGCTAAAGTTCTTCGTAACGTTGAATTAAATCGGTTTTTTACTTGGTTATCGGTTCTTCCAGGCATCGAGCGCGAAATCACCGCCCATTTATTTCCATGAATAGCGTGCGCGGCTAATATCTGCGCGTCTTCCTCAGGAGTGAACGGTCCTCGCTTCACGGTTGGATTCAACTGGTTACACCATCGCAAACGGCACGATTTCGAGCTTCTTCCTGGTAATCGTTCGGCAATTGCCGTCCAGTTTCCTGGTCCTCCTAATCGTTGGATTTGTTCGCGCAGTAACGTGTCCTCCTGCGTTGATGTAGATGAGAATATACGGAAGTGTTGTCAGTATTTTTTTTCTCTTTTTGGCTCTCCTTTTTTGTCCTCTCGTCGCTTCGAAACTGAGTAGCGAACACAAAGATAACAAAAACGATAAGGCCGAAAAGGGGAGGAAATTTTGAAACAGTTACGGCCTCCGCGTAGGAATTTTCACGCGCGCGATAGAGGTCTTTGCAAACGACAAAATCTAAATCGCGCGCAAAAATATCACGCCAAAACGTTTGAACCGCACGAAAATGAAACTCGCTCGGCAAAACTCGCTTCGCGCGATGCTAAACGAGCGCACAAACGATTCGCAAAAACTCGTTAGAAAGAAAAAAATTTCCAAAGCGCGACGCGACGGTTGTTGGCCTTGAAACTAACAAAAAAAAAAATGGCGAGGAAAACGTACCTCGAGCGTCCACGCAGACTTGACGTTCTTCTCCTCTTCCATACTTTCGTCCGGATGAATGTGTGTTTCAATGCGTGAGTGGTGTTTCAAGGTGAATTAATCCTCGCGTCGCAGGTGAAAAGGCGTTTTTCAAACGTGCGCGCGCGAAAGAAAAATTTGTGAGGAAATCTCTGGAATAACGAACTTCCTGTGGCTGTGAGAGCTTCTTGCCTTCTTCTTTTGGGACCGCGAGCATTTTTTCGAAGTCATTTTAGGCCTTTTTAAAGTATTTAGGGTTTGCATACTTTTTTTTTTTGCTTGCCGCCTTTGAAAATTCAAAAATCAAAAGTGTGTTTTTGTGTGTGTAAGCGTTCTCGTTCGCGATACAAAAGCGCGCGCGCACGCACGCACGCTGCACCGCGAGCTTTTTACGCGCACGCGCTATAGACGCGAATAGGTTGAAAGCAAGAACAGAAGCACGTTCGACGACGTGATTTTCCAACCGTAAAAAATGGGTCGACGACGATCAAACTCTTCCGCACAGAAGAAGAAGAAGAAAGACGAAGATTTCAACGAAGACGACGCCGAAGAAGAGAAGAAAGGACGACGCGATGATGACGCGAAGAACAAGAAAGGAAAAGAAGAGGACGTTTCTGACACAGACGAGGAGGAATTAACGCGAGGGCGTCGTTCTGGTCGTCCGCAACGAAGCACGAGGAACGCAAACAGAGGGAGACGTGCTTGGTTAGGCGAAGATTCAGACGACGACGAGGACGACGACGAACAAGGAGAAGAAGCTGAAGAAAAAGCAACGCGCGGAAAAGGTCGTCCGAAGAAAAAAGTCTCGTATAAAGAAGATAACGACGACGACGACGAATTCATCGTCGACGAAGACGAAGAGGAGGACGACGATGACGATTTCATCTCTTCCGAAGAGGAGTTGGAGTCAGACGACGGCGAGTTTGCAAATATTCGAAGGAGCACCCGAGACCGCCAAAAAATTCAAAGGTTGAGTCCCGGTAGAGTAGAAGCGATGAAACGACGACGACGCGGGGAAGACGATCGTGCGAACGCTAAAGTAATAAACTACAATGAAGACGACGACGACGATGATTTCGATGATTTCATCGACGACGACGACGTAGAGGAAGAAAAGAAGAAAAAGAAGGACGGCAGAGGTCGCCCGCGAAAAGATGGTGGGGGAAACGACAACAACGCGAAGAAGAGCGGCGCGTTCTTTAGCGCAGGAACGCCACCGTCAGCACCAAAAAATGGCAGAAGACAGTCGGGTCGATGGCTCGATGATACCGACGATTCTGACGCGGATGGGTTCGATGCGTTGCACCCGACTGCCGCTCCTCAAAGAGGAGTAGGTGTTGGAAATACGAATAACATCGACATCTCGCGATTCGATGCGTTGTTGGGTGCTCCAGGATATACCGCCGATGGGGCAGGTCCAAAGAAGATTGGCGAAACCAAGGATGCAGAAATTACTCCATTGACGGTAGATCCTTCGTTGACGTTCAATGCCGTAGGAGGCTTGGATAAATACGTCGACGCTCTGAAAGAAATGGTGTTTCTTCCGTTGCTCTATCCCGAAATCTTTGAACGTTTTAAAATGACGCCGCCTCGCGGAGTGCTCTTATACGGCGCTCCGGGAACTGGTAAGACGTTAATCGCTAGAGCGTTAGCAGCATCGTGCTCTCGCGCCGGGAGCGAAGTTTCGTTCTTCATGAGAAAGGGCGCCGATGTTCTTTCAAAATGGGTCGGTGAATCCGAGAGACAGTTGAGATTGTTGTTCGAGGAAGCTTCCAAACGCCAACCATCGATTATTTTCTTTGACGAAATCGACGGTTTAGCGCCAGTGAGAAGCTCTAAATCCGACCAGATTCACAATTCGCTTGTTGCGACACTTTTAGCGCTGATGGATGGTTTAGATAATCGCGGTCGTGTTGTTGTATTAGGAGCGACGAATAGGGTAGACTCCATTGATGGTGCGCTCAGAAGACCGGGAAGGTTTGATAGAGAGCTTGCATTCCCTCTACCAGGCTTGTCGGCGCGGGCCGAGATTTTGAAAATTCACACTCGAGGTTGGAAAAAGCCTCCTTCGATGAATTTAATCAATTATTTGGCACAGAAATGCGTCGGATACTGCGGTGCTGATTTGAAAGCGCTCTGCACGGAGTCCGCTATCGCCGCTTTACGACGACGATACCCACAAATTTACGCCACGGACAATCGATTGAATCTCGATCCTTCGCAAGTCGTTCCCGGACGTGTAGATTTTGAAACAGCATTAAAACAAATCGTTCCTGCCGCACATCGAAGCGCAAAGACATATTCTGCTCCACTGTCTTCATTGATTAGTCCGCTTTTAGGTAACACGCTGACGGAAATCTTAGAAATCGTTCGAGACGTTTACCCACCAGCGGCGTACATTTCCAGTGACGCATCTTCAAACGATGAAGACGCGAACAACGCGAACAGCGATATCTTGAAATCGACGACGGATCAGTTAGAAATCGCGTATTACGACGACTCGGACGACGAAGGCAACAACCTTCTCCTCACCGAAGCAGCTACCGCGGGTAATAACGTCGACGACAAGATTACTACAGGTAAAACGAAGAAAAATGCGTTGAAAATCGCAGCTTCTGAGTTTATTCGCTCGCCGCCTTCACAAAATCCACGATTGCTCGTCTGCGGTGAATCTGGTTCCGGTCAAGCGCACATTGCTCCAGCGCTCTTGCACGCGTTAGAACAGTTTGCCGTACACGCGATTTCCTTACCTGCGCTCTTATCGGATGGCGGTAGATTACCTGAAGAAGCTTTGGTTGCGGCGGTGACAGAGGCAAGAAGAGCGGCGCCTTCGATTTTGTACCTTCCACATATTCGCTTGTGGTGGGAAAGTGCCAACGCGACGTTGCGCGCGACATTATTGACTTTGTTAGACGACATTCCTCCAAATTTACCCGTCATGCTCTTGGCAACCGCGGATTGCGAGCGAAACGAGTTGGACGAAGAGTTGGCCGAAGCCTTTGCGGGTGAGCAGCGCTCGTACGCGTTGACGAAACCAAAAGATGCGGAAAGAAAGGAATACTTCGAAGCTATCGTATCAGCGGCATTGAAAACGGCTCAGAAACGAGACGAACAAATGAAGAAGAACGACGGCAAAACCCTGGCTTCTGCGAAAATTGGCTCGAAGAATGTCGACGCGGCCGCGGTGGAAGAGCAGCTAGAAGTCTTAGAAAAGGCGAAAGATGCCGATGCAGGTGCGAACGCCACTTCTGCTGCGAACAAAGACGAGGCCGTGGAAATGAGTCCAGAAATCATTCAAGCTGAGGAACAGATGTTGAGGAAACAACGCATGTTCTTGCGGGACATTGTGACGCGTTTACTCTTTAAGAAGCAGTGGTCTAAATTAGCGGCTCCTATTACTGATGCCGAGCTCGACGGATACTCAAAGACTGTGCAATCTCCGATGGATTTATCCACGCTACTTTGGAGAATTGATTCGAGTGCGTATTTAACCATAGAGTCGTTTCTCAAAGATGTGCACTTGATTGTCGTAGCAGCCATACAGTATTGGGGAGAGGATTGCGAAGATTCCAAAGGACGCCAGTTTGTCAGTCGAGCGTACGCGTTGGAAGATACCATCACGGAAATGTGCCAACAGTTGGATAATCGAGTGATTGAACGGTGTGTAGCGATTGCAAAGCGTCGCTTGGGCGAAGTTGAAAATTTTGAAGATGCTCAAAAGTTGACGGGCCGGAAACGCCAGAGATCCCCATCTCCGCTCCCGGCGGTTCCCGAGGAAGACGTGGAAATGAAAGAAGAAGAAGAAGAAGAAAAAGAAGCGCCGTCGAACTCGAAAGAGAAGGAAAATGAAGTAATTATCGCGGCAACTTTTGATTTAGTGGACGAATCCACGATTGCATCCGCGAAAGAGAATGCAGTTACCGCACTCGTCGCGAAATCGAACTCTCAGACATGTTCTTTCTGTGAAAATTTAGCTGGCGTGGTGGGAAGAAAAGTCCAAGGCGAATTCGCGAAAATAAAAACGCGCGATAACGCGAGCTGGGCAAAAGCCGTAGTGAAAATATTCAAAGAATCGAAATTTTAATAAAGCTAGTAGATGGACATTATTATTCATAGCAACTTTCACATCGCTTCTCTCTCTCTCTCTCTCTCTCTCTCTCTCTCTCTCTCTCTCTCTCTCTCTCTCTCTCTCTTCTTCTTCTTCTCTATAAATCTACGCACGAGTACTTTTTTATTCTATTCTTTGCTCAACTCTTTGCTTCTCTCTGCGGCGGCTTTTACCGCGTTGATGAACGAGTTTCTCACGCCCCCTTTTTCCAATTCGTGCACTGCCGCAATCGTTGTCCCACCTGGCGACGTCACGTTATCCTTCAACTGACCTGGATGCGTCCCTTTCTCCAAAACCATCTTCGCCGCACCCATAACGGTTTGCGCGGCTAACTTCGTAGAAACATCTCTCGGCAACCCGCACAAGACGCCTCCGTCGCTCATCGCTTCGATGACTTGGTAGATGTACGCCGGTCCCGATCCGCTCACTCCAGTCACCGCATCTAACAACTTCTCTTGCACCATGACACATATTCCAACCGATTGCATCAACTTCAGCGCCAAATCCGCTTGTTCGTCCGTCACAAATTTGCCTCTCGCCATCGCTGCTGCGCACGCGCCGACTAAACACGGAGTATTCGGCATCACTCTCACCACGGGAACATCTCTGCCAATTATCGCCCCTTCCAACGTTTCTAAAGTCACCCCGGCGCAGATGGAAATCACGATTTTATCCTTCGTCAACTCCTTACTGATTTCATTCAACACAGCGGCTGCTCCATACGGTTTCACCGCGATAAATATCACGTCCGAGTTCTTCGCCAGTTCGCAGTTATCTTTACACGCCGTCGCGCCGAACGATTGGAACAAATCCAAACGAGGTTGCCACGGATCCGTGCAATAAATGTTCGACCACGGAACAATTCCGGCGCTGGAGAGGCCTCCTCCTAAAGCCTCTGCCATCATTCCCGATCCAATAAATCCAACTTTTGTGTTGTTTGCGCTCATCGTTGCTATAAAAAAGAGAGAGCTTTTTGCTGCGTTTTTTTTGAGCGATGTTTTTTGTTTTCTTTCTTCTCGCTCAATTTTTGATGTTTAGGGTTTCAATGTCGGTTGGCTTGTTGAAAACATTTTCTCTCCTTTCGGGTCTTCAGTTTTAAGACAAAGAACAAAATATGGCGGATACTTCGATGGACTACTCGGAGTATTCCGAGAACGAGAACAGCCCGATGGTGGCACCAAAGGTAAATATTGCATCGACACGCGACGCGCATCGTTCTTCTTTTTCGTTTGTGAATTACTATTATTAGTATTATTGTTATCGTTTTGGTTTATCGTAACATCGCGCGCGCGCGCAAGAGAGAGAGAGAGAGAGATTTCTCTCGGTTTTTTTCTTTCTTCCCCCCCAACAGAAAAAAAAGATTTGCGCGCGTTCATCTCTTGGGCGCGCGCGCGCGCGCGATAAATTGTGTTCACGAGACGTTCTTTCGCATCCCCTCTCGCATGAGATGAGCGCATTCGTCGAGTCTTTGAGCGCTGTTCATAAATAACACGTATTCTTCATCGAGGGATACGACGCGCATTCGAAAAAACAGGTACTGACAACAGACTCGTCTGATTTTTCCTCTTCTTCTTTCAAAACTCAATATAGGGGAAGAAAGCTGCGGGCGCGAAGAAAGCGCCGCTGGCGGACGGCAACGCCGGGACTGGTAAAAAAGTCGCCATCGAGGACATTTACCAGAAAAAAACACAACTGGAACACATCTTGTTAAGACCGGACACGTACGTCGGATCGTGTGAGAAAGCGGAAGAGATGGCGTGGGTGTACGACGCCGCTTCTAACAAGTTGGTGCAGAAAACTGTCGCGTTTACGCCGGGTTTGTATAAAATCTTTGACGAGATTTTGGTCAATGCGACGGATAATAAAGTCAGAGATCCGACGATGAAAGAGTTGCGAGTGGATATTGACAAGGAGAAAGGGACAATTTCCGTCATGAACGGTGGGAAAGGGATCCCGGTGGAGATGCACAAAGAGGAAGGCGTGTACGTACCGGAGCTTATTTTTGGACATCTTTTGACGTCGTCCAACTACAACGACAACGAAAAGAAAGTCACCGGTGGTCGTAACGGTTACGGTGCAAAGTTGGCGAACATTTTCTCGCACGAGTTTATCGTGGAAACGTGCGATGGTAGTCGCGAGCGACAGTATAAGCAAGTGTTCAAGAACAACATGAGCGAGAAAGGGGAACCGATAATTACCAAGTGTAAGAAATCCGACAACTGGACTCGAATTACGTTCAGACCAGACTTTGAGAAGTTTGGGATGACTGATTTGGAAGATGACTCCATCGCGTTGATGTCGAAGAGAGTGTACGACGCCGCGGGTATCATCGGGAAGAATACGAAGATCTTTTTGAACGGCGAACAGATCAAAGTCAAGAGCTTTTCGGATTACGTCGATTTGTATCTGCAAGACACGGAGAACGCGCCAAAAGTTTACGAAGCGCAAGGCGATCGTTGGCAAGTGTGCGTGACGGTGTCGAACACGCAACAGTTCCAGCAGTGCTCGTTCGTGAACGGTATTTGCACCATGAAGGGTGGGACACACGTCGCCAACATCGCCGACGGCATTGCGGGCGAATTATTGAAGAAGATCCAAAAGAAGGAAAAGTCGTGCAAGAACTTGAAGGCGTTTCAAGTGAAGAACCACTTGTGGGTTTTCGTGAACTCGCAAATCGAGAACCCGGCGTTTGATTCGCAAACGAAGGAGACGCTCATTACCAGAGCTTCGAACTTTGGTTCCAAGTTCACCGTTTCCGACAAACTCATCAAGCAGTTGATGAATACGCCGTTGGTTGAGAACATCATGTCGTGGGCACAGTTCAAGCAATCCAAAGACTTGAAGAAGTCTGACGGTGTCAAGCGATTGCGATTGACTGGTATTCCGAAGTTGGATGACGCGAACAACGCCGGAGGACGCAACTCGAAAGACTGCACGCTGATTTTAACCGAAGGGGATTCCGCCAAAGCGTTGGCAGTTTCTGGTTTATCCATTGTCGGAAGAGACAACTACGGGGTGTTCCCTTTGAGAGGGAAGTTGTTGAACGTTCGCGACGCTTCGTTTGATCAGGTGAAGAACAACGTGGAAATCACCCACATCAAACAGATTTTGGGTTTGCAACACGGCAAAACGTACGACGAAGATACCATCAAGACGTTGAGGTATGGGAAGTTGATGATCATGACGGATCAAGATCACGATGGTTCGCACATCAAAGGTTTGCTGATCAACTTTCTTCACGCGCACTTCCCGTCTTTGTTGAAAATACCGGGTTTCTTGTTGGAATTCATCACGCCCATTATCAAGGCTACGAAGGGCCAACAAACGCGTGTATTTTACACGATGCCGGAGTACGAAAACTGGAAGCTTGCCAACAACGACGGTAAAGGCTGGGCCATCAAATACTACAAAGGTCTCGGTACATCCACGGCAAAAGAAGCAAAGGAGTATTTTGCTTCGATTGAGTTGCACCGCAAGACGTTTTGCTGGGAATCCGACGGTGACGGAGATTTGATCGACATGTCCTTCTCCAAGAAGAGAGTCGAAGATCGCAAAAAGTGGTTGTCCGCATACGAAGAAGGGACGTTCTTGGATCAAAGCGGCGAGACCGTTCGATACGATGAATTTATCAATAAGGAGTTAATTCTCTTCTCCTTGGCGGATTTAATGCGTTCAATTCCATCCGCCATCGATGGTTTAAAACCTTCGCAACGGAAAGTTATGTTCGCGTGCTTCAAGAGAAAGTTGAAGTCGGATATCAAAGTTGCACAATTGAGCGGTTATGTCTCCGAACATTCCGCCTATCACCACGGTGAAGCGTCTCTTGCGTCTACAATCGTCAACCTCGCGCAAGATTTCGTTGGGACGAACAACATTAACTTCTTAGTCCCGAGCGGTCAGTTTGGTACGCGCTTGCAAGGCGGAAAGGACCACGCGTCGCCGCGTTATATTTTTACGCGTTTGGCGCAGTTGGCCAGAGTTGTATTCCCGGAATGCGACGATGCGTTGTTAAATTACAATGACGAAGACGGTCAAAAGATTGAACCGACGTATTACATGCCGGTTATTCCAACCGTTTTGATTAACGGCGCCGAAGGTATCGGAACTGGATGGTCTACTTCGATTCCAAACTACAACGCGCGAGACGTCATCAACAATGTTCGCGCGATTTTGAACGAAGAAGAGCCAACGCAAATGATTCCGTGGTACAGACACTTCAAAGGTGAAATCACCGAAGAAATCTTCAAGGGTGAGCGAAGATTCATCGCCACTGGCTCGTATCACATCCGAGACGAGTGCACGTTGGAAATCACCGAGTTGCCGTTGCGCACCTGGACGCAAGATTACAAGGAGTTCTTGGAAGAGCTCATCGCGCCGAAGGATAAGAAAGCTCCGTTCATTACCGATTACAAAGAGTACCACACGGACACTTCGGTGCACTTTGTCATCACCATGCCTCCGGCGAACTTGGCCAAGGCTGAAGAAGAAGGCATCGTGAAGAAGTTCAAGTTGGCGACGAAAATTTCGTGCTCCAACATGCACGCGTTCAACGAGAACTCGATCATCACCAAATACGACTCCGCGGAAGACATCATGAAAGCATTCGTACCCTTGCGATTGAAAGCGTACGGAGAGAGACGTCAAATGCTCATCAAAGTTGCCGAGTCTGAACTCAAACGTTTGGCGAATAAGACGCGTTTCATCTTGGCGGTTGTCGAAGGCTCCTTGGTTGTCAACAGAAAGAAGAAAGCTGAGTTGGTTGAAGAGCTCGAGATGATGATGTACGATAAGTTACCAAAGACAAAGACGTCCGCATCTGCTGCGGCGGCTATCGTCCAAACGGACGAGAACGATATCGCGGCGGATGAATCTGATGATGCCAACGCGTCCTACGATTACTTGCTCTCCATGCCTTTATGGAACTTGACTTTAGAGAAGGTTGAAGAGTTGGTCAAGGAAAAGGAAGAGAAGGAAGCTGAAGTCGCGTCGTTGAGAGAAACGACAGAGAAAGACTTGTGGTTCAAAGATTTGGACGCGTTGGAAGAGAATTTGGATCAACTTGAAGACGACGACGCCGCGGCTGAGGAAGAGATGCAAAAGCAAGTGCGAGCGGCGGCAAGAAACAACACCAAGGCTGGACAAAAAGCGCTCGCGAAGAAGAAGAAAGCGATCAAGAAAAAAGCGATGGACTGGGACTCGGATGCTTCAGAGTCTGAGTTCGACGACGACTTCTCGGACGACGACTTTGAAATTACTAAGCCGAAGAAACGCGCTCCGGCGAAACCGAAAGCCGCAGCGGCGTCGAAAGCGGCTCCCGTTGCGGCAGCGCCGAAAGCAGCTCCTGTTGCTGCTGCCCCTGCACCAGCGGTTGCTCCTTCCGCAGATTCAGACGACGATGATGTTCCGCAGTTATCCTTGGCGGAGCGATTGTTACAGAAATCTTCTTCCGGTTCCGTACAAGCCAAGCGTCAAGACTCGTTCAACTTTGATGCCGTTTCAAAGATGGTCAACGAGGTTGCCAACGAGAAACCTGTGGCGTCTGCGGCGGCAGCGGCAGATAAGCCAGTTGCGACAAAGAAAGCCGCTGCGCCGAAAAAACCAGCCGCAGTTACTAAGAAACCCGCTCCGGCGAAGAAGAAGAAAGCCGCGGACTCGGATTCGGACGTGTCATTTGATGACGATGAGGATGTCGTCGCGGATGTCGCGCCAAAACCGGCGCGCGCGGGGAGAAACGTCCAACGCAAATCTTACAAGGTCGACGATTCCAGCGACGAGGAAGAAGAGAGCGATTTTGAAGACGGCGACGACGACGACGACGATGATTTCGACGACAGTGACTTTGAGTAAAGAGAGAAAGAAGTGAGGAGGAGGGAGAAAGTTGAAAAAAACAATTTGTAAAGAGAGAGAGAGAGAGAGAAAGTGTACCACGACGACCACAACATTTTATTTTAACACACACCCATCAAAATTGTGAAATAACAAACTATATCATCACACGTAAATATATCGACACGCGCGGAGAGCATGCGCATCGCCTCTACTCCTTCCGTCTCCTACTCCATCCTTTCTTCTTCTTCTACTTCTCATCGCCGTTCTCCCTGTCGATCGACATCGCAAAGAAGAAGAAGAAGACGACAAAGAACGACAGCTCCTCGTTGCGGTGGCGACGGCGACGACAAGAAGGACGGACAGAAAAAAATTTTCTTCGCGTTTGGTTTCGGCTATTGCGCCATTGGCGTCGCCAATCAACTCGTGAAGAAGGAGAACACCAAAGAATGGGTCATCGTCGGCACGACGCGTTCGGAAGAGAAAGCAGAGGCGTTGAATCGTCGCTCCGACGGTACTTGGTGCGAAGAAGTTTTCGCGTGGAAATCAGACGACGGGGAACCGTTAAATGAAGAGTGCGCGAATTGGTTGAAGAAAGCAGACGTTGTCTTAATTTCCACTCCACCGAACGGAGATTTAGATCTAGACCCGATATTATCGACGAAAAAAGTTAGAGAAGTGTTAGAGAACGCGGAGAAGCGACAGATGTTTATTTATTTGAGCTCGACGGGCGTGTACGGAGGCCATCGCGGAGAGTGGGTGGACGAAACGACCGAACCGAATCCAGATTCTATAGTAGCTCAACGAAGATTAAACGCCGAAAAGGCGTGGACAGAATGGATCGTAAATGGCGAGAAAAAGAACAATTATAAGTCAACGTTGCGAATATTTCGTCTTGGTGGGATTTACGGCCCAGGACGGAGCGCTATCGATATCGCCATAAAACGTAAAAGAGAGCGACAGTTCCACGAGAAGACCGCCGGTAAGAAAGAAGCGGTTGCACAAAGCGAGGATAATAGCGGTAGCAGCAGGAGCACGACCACCAGCGATGATAGCACTGACGCGAAATCGCTATCGCCGACACAAATATCTCGGAGGAAGAAGATGTACACGTCTCGGATCCACGTGGCGGATGTTGCCAACGCGCTCGTTCGATGCATCGAAAACGAAATTTTCAGAGAGGAAGAGGAGAATGCCGAAGTGGACAACGAAAGTCATCGCATCTCCATATACAACGTCGTCGACGATTACCCTTCCTCTCGCGACGAAGCCGTCGATTTTGCCGCAAGTATTCTCGGTTACGACGAAGACTTCGTCAAGAAGAAGAAGAAGAAGAAGAACACTTTTACAAGTTCGAGTGAAACGACAGATACAAATCTCCTCCTGCCGAGTAACGGCGAAAAGCGAGTCAAGAACGAAAAGCTCAAACGCGAAGTGTTGTTAGCATCGTCATCATCATCATCACCGCAATCATCCGCGTCGTTACTTTTTCCCTCGTACAAAGAGGGTCTGTTAGCCATTCGCGATGGGAATCAAATCCCGTTCGATTGATTGCACTTATAGGTTTGCGTGCGTGTGTTTGTGTATGTGCGCGTGTTTAGGAAGTAAAGTTTAGTGTAATGCTCACAAACAGACAAACGCATCCATTTCTTCGCCTCAATCCCTCAACAGCTCAATGCCTCAAAATTCGCCCACACGGAAGAGCCCAACACACGCGAGCCACAAAAAAACTCCAAAATAAGAAGAGGAGAGAGATAAAAAAACTCTCTCTCTCACTGTTTTTGACTCACTCACTCGCGAACAACGAAACGATCACGGGATAAGAATAACATGGAAGAGAACGTGGGAGGATATAGTCACGCGTTGAGTTGGCGCGACGTCGCCAAGCAGCGTGACGGAACGAGAACGCTTTTGGGGGATTTCTCTTCTTCCGATGATGATGATGCTTCGAGCAACATCATCGAATACGGACGTTTTCAACTCGGTTTATTCCTCTCCGGCGTGTTCATCGTCGCTTTATACGTGTACGCGGAGTTTTTGCACTACGTGAGAATGAAGCGAACGCATAACGGTGTGTATAACAAAGGGTTAGCGGAAGACTCCATCGAGATGCGAATGGCTGGAACGAAGAAGTTTGATGTCCTATTGGAAGGTAATACTCCAGGAGAAGGCTCATCAATGAGTTCTAACTCCATGCAAGATATGAGCGACGAGGAGAAGAAAAGGTCGTTTGCGAATTTCACGGATAGCTTTGGACGACAGAATTCACAGAGTGCGAACATGAGCGACACCATCGGTGCACCTTCATCCAATGGAGGAGATAGTGGCAACGTAAAGTTTACACACATCTGCGCCATGCGGATACTTCAAGGCGACGCGGATGCCATTGAGAGAGCGAGATTGGTTTTGCGCTCTTGGGCTGAGTTATTCTTCATTTTGTTTGTGTTCTACGTGTGTGACCGAACGAATACGTTTCCCGAGAGAACAAAGTCGTATTCGAGAGACTTTTTCATCGCTATTTTCGTTACGTTGGCGGCATACGGGTGTTACCAGACGTTGCGACAAAGTAAGACGAGTGCGCCGCTAAACAGAGAGCAAACTGAGGAATGGAAAGGATGGATGCAAGTTTTGTTTTTGCTCTATCACTACTTCAAAGCTTCAGAGATTTATAATGCGATTCGTATCTTTATCGCTGCGTACGTCTGGATGACTGGGTTTGGGAATTTTTCCTACTATCACGTTCGCAAAGATTTTTCGGTGGGCAGATTTTCGCAAATGATGTGGAGGTTGAACTTCTTCGTCTTGTTCGTGTGCATCGCGTTAAGGAACGATTACGTTCTGTATTACATTTGTCCCATGCACACGCTGTTCACACTCTTCGTTTACTTTTCATTGTTAATTTTCAAGGAACATAACACGTCGACAAATATGATAACGGCGAAAATGGTAATTTTGATAGTCTTGGTGTACGTTATTTGGGAAGTGCCGGGCGTGTTCTCCGTCTTATTCAAACCGTTTGAATGGTTACTATCATACGCAGATCCGAAAAAACCAGATGTTGATCCCATGCATGAATGGTTCTTCCGCTCTGGTTTAGATAGATATGTTTGGATTTATGGCATGGTGTGCGCGTTTTTACACCCAAAGTACGAAGCGTTTGTGAGATGGGTGGATGAGAAACCAACCAAGGAGAGAACAATAATTCAAGCATTAATTTTAACCGTCAATACGATAGTAGGATATTGGTGGTATAAGACGTATTACGTTTTACCGAAGTTGGAATACAACGTCGTGCATCCGTACACGTCGTGGATACCGATTACGATATTCATTATCTTTCGAAACTTCAGCTTGACGATGCGAAGTTATTTTATTCACATTTTTTGTGAGTGTGGGAAGATCACCTTAGAAACTTACATTTCTCAGTTTCACATTTGGTTATCTTCTTCGGTGCCAAATGGACAACCCGGAATGTTGTTGGGATTATTACCTGAAGACTATCCGGTGCTAAACTTCATGCTTTGCACGGTGATTTACGTGGGCATTTCACAGCGAATTTTTACGCTCACGAACGATTTAAAAGTAGCTTGCGTTCCGAATGCAAACAATAGATTGTTGAGTTTACACGCGTATTTCGGGTTGACGTGGTTTATAGGAATGTGGATTGCCGGAAGTGCGTTATTAATGGCTATTTAGTTAGTTACCGTTTTGCATTTACATACCTAGTAGTAGTTTTGTGATTGATATTACCAGTACTCTTTATTATTTTATACGTACCTGGGTACAATCCTCAACCCGCTTTGCCGATGTGTGTCCTTCTTTTTCTTCTTCTTTTATTTTTCAACAAATATACTTTCTACTTCATCTGCGTTCATATTCGAACGAACTTCGTGTGGCGAGGCGACGAAAACGGTTGCGAATGGCGATCCGAACGCAATATCCTCTCCACCATTTCGCAATGACGATTTGAGAATGCGCGCGAATTTCCTCCTCGCGTTCGAACATAGTCTTACCGAAGGATTCGCCAATTTGTTTGCTCGAAGAATCTAGCCGCGTGCGTTGCGCTTCTTCAATCTTCTTTACTATATCATGATGACTATTCTCAGTCGCTTCATCAATAGCGGTTCTATCGAGCCTGTTTGTGAGCGATGCGTTCGAACCAAACTTCAAAAGTACTTGGACAGCTTCCACATTACCTATTCGACACGCCACGTGAAGCGGCGTATCCAAGCTCGTATTTCGTTCGTCCGGACTCGCTCCGGCAGCTAAAAAGTTCTGCAATACACTGTTATTCAAACTTTGCACCAGCTCGCACAATTTTGCTCCTAATGGCTGACCGATTGCAAGCAATGAAGACTTTCTCGCGAACAATTTTAG
>Ga0255768_10002013_pt1 | contig 20564 bp, 33 predicted proteins | sample 071ome_33_FD_179983 | JGI IMG/M metagenome (GOLD analysis project Ga0255768, IMG submission 179983) | Coastal salt marsh microbial communities from the Groves Creek Marsh, Skidaway Island, Georgia - 071412AT metaG (version 2) | ecosystem: Environmental > Aquatic > Marine > Intertidal zone >...
CGCCACTTGCACGACCGCCTAGTGTCCAATCTTCTGAGTCTAGGTTATAGTCACCGCTTGCTGTAATTGATGCAAAACCTGCACCTACAGTGTAAGCACCTTGAACATTTGAAATGTCTGAGATGTCTGTGTTCCAGTCTGTAAAGCCTAGTGCAATCTGTGCATCGCCTACAGATACTTTAAGTGATTCTGCCATTGCTGGTGCTGCTAGTGTTGCACCGTTTTCGCCTTCAACAAATACACCATCTTGGTCACCAAACGATAGTGTTGCACCTGCAACGTCTGCACCAATTTGCCATTGGTCTAGTGTAAAAGTGCCGCCGTCTACTGATTCGACATTGAATGAACCAAATGCTACATTACCTGCACTTAGGCCTGCACCTAGTGTAAGTGTTGCTTCTTTATCGCTGTTAACTTCAACTTCCATTGAGCCAGAAAGCATTGCACCTGCTGGCGCTGGGTTAACAGTGTCTGCGTTTGCTACAGACGCAACGAACGCTGCGGCTGCTGCTAAAATAAATACATTGCGCATTAATTTACCTTTCGTTTATTTTTTATTATTGCGTAGAAAAGGGCAAGTGATCAGCTTGCCCTTTTGACTTTTTATTTACATACTTAGAGCTGTGTATAACCCTAAATAAGAACTATTCTTAACTAGAAAAGCAATAAGTGTTGTATCTGTGCAACACTAAGATAGGTTAGCTAAAAGCTCTGCAAATTTCTTTTTTGATTTGCCTTTCATTTTAGCATTTCGAATTGCGTCTACACCTTCTTGTGTAAGATCGCCTACAACTACAATACCAATCATACCCATTGATGCGTGTGGTGTGCAAACATAAACATACACACCTGGATCATCAAGTGTAACCATTACATCTTCTGAGGTTTTTGACTTCTTAGGTAGATCAACACCATCTGGTCCTGCAATGAATTGTATGTTATGTCCTTTGTCTGTTGCTACAAACTGAATCAAGTCTCCTGGTTGTACAGCAAGAATCTCTTCTGAGAACACCATCTTGCGTTTCTTATCTTCTGGATCCTTGTTCAACATCTCAACAAAATATTGAGCTGGAGGTTGAGTTACTTCTGTTTTATTAGCAAGAGCGGGTGACGCCGTCGCTAAAGCGGCTGTAAGTGCCGCTATCAAAATTTTTTGTTTCATAAAGATAGTATAACACATTTTTTTGTTTAAGTCAACCACTTACATAAACTCCTTGTTGAGGTCTATACCAATTCTTTTGATTGTGTATGCGTCCTAGTAGGTCTTTAATTTCTTTTGCTTCAGACATTAATATTTCAGGATCTTCGCCTTCAAGTATACGCTGACTTCTGCGGTTTACTTTGTTGTTGAGTGCTTCTTCAATAATTTTTATATCTTTAACTGATAGTTCAAATTTTGTATTTGGTTTCAATGTGTGTCTCCTTTATACAAAAGAAAGCACCCGAAGGTGCTTTCCTGCTATTTTTGGTAACAAGGTATAACTACCCCGCGAAATAAATTCGATTAAGCTGCTAGTGCAACCTCATCAAAAAATACTTCAGGTGCAAAGTTTTTGTTTGCATTTGTAGTGTTTGCTGATTTACGGTCTCGCCTACCGGTAACTCCACGTTCTCTCTTACACTGGTCGATCCTAGTTCATCCCCATCATAAACGCACTTTCTTGGCTCGGTTAGGAGTTGTGTGCTGCATCACACCTATTATGCAGATAGGCGAAATGCGTTTATGGTGGAGATGCGCGGTACTGCCCCGCGGTCCCATATGTCGTTGATTGGCTTCAACGTTACAGTTTATTTATACTACCACTTGGCTACTGTTGTCAACCGTTTTTGTGAACGAATAGCATCCATAATACGAAGTATTTGTTTCTTTTTGTTACCAGGACGATCATAATGATTTTTTGACGCCCAGGTTTGATCTGCTTCTAGTTGTTCAGCAAACTTTTCACCTAACAACTTTTCTAAGTAAGTGAAGTCTGCTTCACTTAACTCCTGTATCTTACGTGATACCATTTTGTCTTTCTTTCCAAGCTAGTTCGAACTGTTCATCGTAATCGTACAACGGAGCGCCATTACATCCATCAGCCCATAGGCGTCTGAAGTATCCATTTGCACTTGCTACAACTGTTTCGGGGGATGCGTCAAGGTGGCCCTTGACTAAGTAAAATAATCTGTATTCTTCTTTAAGATCATTTCTTAACATAACGTATTTACAAAACTATTAGTAGTTAGGCGCTAACATTAATCCGTTTCTTCAGATTTCTTTTTCTTCTTTTTAGTTCCATAAAAGCCTGTGGTATATTCTACTTCATCACTTCTTTTATATTTTTCACATTTAGTAACTTCGTTATTTTTTAGCCATTCATCGATTAATTTTTTATCTTCATCATCTAATGTTCTTGGTACTGGATTCATTTTTTATCTTTCAAAAAAAAAGGTTGTAATTTTAAACTACAACCTTTTTGGTTTTACATTGCGTTCTTTTTTTCTTGTATTTCTGCTCGACGATTTTTAGTTAGTTTTCCTAAATCGCCTAGTGCTTTGCGAGCGCGAGTAGCTGCCGCCTTTACACCTTTTTCTTCGAACGTTTCGTGTTCTTTAAGATAGTTATTAAATGCCAATACGATTTCTTCGTGTGTTGGTTGTGTCATACATTTTCTCCTGTAATGATTTTGTATATTTTTTTCCAGTCCCACACACAAATTGCATCACCGTGATAATCTTTGTTGTGGTTATGGTTTATCAAAATACCGTTGAGTCCTATACTTATGCCAAGGTCAACGTTTTGTGGTTTATCTTCGATCCAGTAACATCCTGAATCTCGATAACATTCAAGTGCTTCATCTTTGTCTGCACCTGTATCTAAATAAACATATTTTTCAAATACTGTTGGTCCAAACATTTCAATCAAGTTCTTTGTACGCAAATGCTGTGCATAATAATCGTCACTCAAACTTGTAATTGCGTGAAACACATATCCGTGATCTTCGTGTAACTTTTTTACATACTTGATAGAATCACGTAATGGTGGAAGTTTACGTATCCACGCACTTTCGTTAAACATACGACACAACTTTTTTGCTTCTTCTTTTGCAATGCCGTATTTAATATCCATATTATAATTGCCATCTGCAACTATTTTATAACCGTGTTTACTCATCCAACGATGAAATGCATATTCCCAATCAAATAGAACACCGTCGCAATCAGTTAAAATAACTTTATTTTTCATTGAGCCTCTTTCTTTGCCTTATTCTTTATGATAATTTACAGTAACACAAGAAAGACTATTTGTCAACCTTTTTTAAGAATCAGCTACAAATACATCCGGAGAACCTTCAGCTGTAGAAGGACCACAATGTGAACCACCTGGACAAGATCCGTCCGGGGCAGCTGGGTCTGCTGAATGATTAACAACTAATTTGTTATTGACATAAACCTTTTTTGTTCCGGATGCATCAAGATTGCCGGCGCCGCCTGTGTTAGGATCTTGATCGACTGAAACAAGAAGATTATTTGCATAGACATTGTCTTGGCCAGTTACTACTGTTGTATGACCACATATTCTTAAATCAGAATGTCTATGAATTGGTATTGTCATTATGCCATTTGTATCCCGGTTGTGCTGCTCACATACTGTTTAGCCATTTCAGGATCAGTTTTGTGAATTACAAGTACTGCATTTTTATTTATATCTACTTTTGCATCAGGATTGATTGTAAATGTAAATGGTCCTAATCCAATACCTTGTTGTGTTGCCATAATAGCCATTGGTTTTTGTACTGTGATAAAATTACTATCTTCTTCTACAAAACGAGCAACTAATTCTTCTCCTGCTGTAGTTTTAATTGTAATTGTATCTTGTGCCTTGTAAGGTGTTTCTAATAACATAATTTTTACCTAGCTGATTGAATGTCCTGTTCCGTTATAATTAGTGTCTTCTAATTCTTGTATTAAATTGTCTACACCGCCTATTTTCTTTCCGTTCATAATAATTTGTGGAAATGTACGTGCGTCTGGAAATGTTTCTAATATTTTATCTCTATCAAAGTCTGTGCCGAGTTGTAAATATTCAAAAGCAATATTTCTGTTCAATAATATTTGCTTTGCCTTTTCACAAGAAGGGCAAGCTGGTTTCCCCCAAATCTGTATTGTCATAATGAAAACCCTTTCAGTTTATCTTTGTCTACGTCTTGTTTGATACCGCCTACAATATAAGACTCAACTTCTGTCTCTTGAGGAGCAACTTGTAATCCTGAGCTGCTTAACCAATGTGTAGTCCAAGGAAGTGGATTAGTATTTACAGGTTGATCAAAAATAGCATTTAAACCTAATGCCTTTAATCTACGATTAGCAATATATTCTACATATTGGTGCAGTAATGTGGTATTCAAACCAATCATTGAACCATTTTGGAATAGATATTCAGCCCAATCTTTTTCTTCTGCAACGCATTCACGCCACAGTTCGTAAACTTCTTCTTCACACTCTTTTGCAATCTTAGCCATCTCTGGATCGTCTTTGCCTTGAGCCCAAAGTTTAAGAACGTGTGTTGACAGCGCCAAATGTTGTGCTTCATCCCTAGCGATAAGACTAATAATCTTAGCACTACCTTCCATTAGCTTTAGTTCCCCAAAGCCAAATGTACACGCAAAACTTACGTAGAAACGCAATCCTTCTAAGATATTAACAGTCATCATAGCAAGGTAAAGTTTCTTCTTTACTTCGTGCATAGAACCTTCGCCGCGATGCATAAAAGCATCAGCTGCTTCATTAAATGCGTCATAGTGTTTTGTTACACTTACAGCTCGTGCAATAATTTTGTCATCATCAAGAATTGTGTCAAAGACTTCACTTGGATCCGGATACACATTTTTCATAATATGTGTATATGAACGGCTATGAATAGTTTCAAAAAAGTCCCAAGTAACAATACAACCTTCTAGTTCTGGTAGCGATACGTATGGCAGGAATGCCAAACACGGACCACGTCCTTGTACACTATCTAACAGTGTTTGATACTTTAGATTAGCAGTAAAGATATGCTTCTGCTCAGGACGGAAGTTAGCATAGTCTGCACGATCTTTTTGCAGTGACACTTCTTCTGGTCGCCAAAAGTAACCAAGCATAGTTTGATTCAATTTGTCAAACACAGGAAATTTGAATGTGTCATATCTCTGTGTGTTTTGTTCTGCTCCAAAAAACATTGGTTGTTTTGTGAAGTCAACTTTTTCTTTATTAAAAACTGTCTTTGACATTTTATATCCTATATAATTAACTATTTACAATAGTACACTCTATTTTTTAGTTTGTCAATACTAAATTGCACACGCTTCGCACATTTCGTCGTCTTCAACAGACAACGGTTGTGCTAGTTCAATTTGTACTTCTTCTTTCAGATCACTTGGATCTTCTTTGTAATCATAAGTGTTTTGATAGTAACTAGTTTTCCATCCATACTTATAAGTGTTTAACAAGTCTTGCATCATAACGCTCATAGGTACTTCGTTGTCTGGATACTGTGTTGGATTGTACGACCAGTTACCTGAAATAGCTTGGTCAAAGAATTTTTGCATTACCGCAACAACATTAATATAACCTTCATTTGATGTCATATCCCAAAGTAAGGTATAAGAATTCTTTAGTGTTTGAAATTGTGGAACAATCTGTTTAAGAGGCCCTTTTTTCGACTTCTTAACGGACAAGTAACCTCTAGGTGGCTCGATTCCATTTGTTGCGTTCGACACAACGGAACTGCTCTCCGAAGGCATTTGTGCGGACAGAGTTGAGTGCCTAAGTCCGAACTCTTTAATATCAGATCGTAAAGATTCCCAATCATAATTTAACTTGTTCTCCACAATAGTATCAACGTCTTTCTTATATGTATCAATAGGAAGGATACCATCACTATACTTAGTACGGTCAAAATAATCACAAGCACCACGTTCTTTTGCAAGTGTGTTTGATGCTTTGAGCAAGTAGTATTGGAATGCTTCTGATAGATTATGTACTAGTTGCCAGGCAGCAGGATCTGCATAATTTGCTTTATTTTTTGCAAGATAGTGTGCTAATCCAATATAACCTACGCCCAACGACCGACGGGCCTTAGTTGAAATTTCTGCTGCACGTATTGGATAGCGTTGATAATCAATAATTTCTTCTAGCGCACGAACAGCAAGATCGCATAGTTCTTCTAAGTCAGTTAGATCACGGATAATACCTACATTAATAGCACTTAGAATACATAGTGCTATTTCACCATTCTCATCGTCGATATGCTGAAGAGGTTTAGTTGGTAATGTAATCTCTTGACACAAATTGCTCATAAACACTGTGTCTTTAAATGAACTATGAGTATTGCAGTGATCTACATTCATAATATAGATACGTCCTGTTTCTGCACGTTCTTTGATTAGTGCTGAAAACAATTCCATTGCATCAATTTTCTTTTTCTTGATACTTGTTTTGCGCTCATACATTTCGTACATCTCTTTAAACGCATCAGGATCACCAAAGTATGCTTCGTATAATCCAGGCACATCGTGTGGCGAGAAAAGAGTTATTTCGTCTCCAGATAAAAGTCTTTCATACATAGTTTTGTTAAGCTGGATTGAATAGTCTAGTTTGCGTACACGATTATCTTCTGTACCTTTGTTGTTCTTTAGTACAAGAATGTCTTCAATCTCTTGATGCCAAAACGGGAAATGTGTAGTAGCACTGCCACCACGTACACCATTCTGTGTGCAACATCTTACAGTTGCTTCAAACTTCTTTAGGAATGGAATTATACCTGTGTGTGCTACTTCGCCGCCTCTGATCTTCGCATTGACTCCTCTGATGCGCCCTGCATTGATGCCGATACCTGCTCTTTGTGCAGTGTATCTACCAATCGACATATCACTAGCGAAGATACTATCAAGGGTGTCGTCGCTATCAACAAGGACGCACGAAGCAAACTGTCGAACAGGTGTTCTGACTCCGGCCATAACAGGTGTTGGAATGTTGAGTTTAAAAAGCGAGGTCGCATCGTAATATCTCCTTACATAATGCATACGTGTTTCTTTTGGATAATTTGCAAATAGTGTTGCTGCAATCATCATATACATAAACTGCGGAGTTTCGAAAATCTCTCCAGAAGATCTATCTTGACAAAGGTATTTGTCTACTACCTGACGTAAACCTGCATAGGTAAAGTTTTCGTCACGCTTGTGATGAATGTAACTGTCTAATCTTGCAAGCTCGTCGTCGGTATACTTTTCTAAAATTTCAGGATCATAAACACCACGGTCAATATTTTTTTGAATCATTTCAAATAAACTAATTGGTTTATATTCGCCAAACACTTGCTTGTTAACGCCATAACTTAAAAGTCGAGCTGCGGCAAATTGGTAATTAGGATTGTCTAAGCTGATAAGATCGTTTGCACTTCTAACAAGAACTTCTTGAATTTCATTTGTTGTCATTCCATCAAAAAATTGTATATTAGCATTCATTTCAATTAAGCTACTGCTTACTCCTGCTAAACCCTCACAAGCGTGTTCAACTACTTTATGAATTTTATCAATATTCAAGTGTTCTTTAGTGCCGTCGCGTTTGACGATCATCGTTCCGTTAGACATAATTCTTCCTCTTCCGTTAATGTTTGATATTTATTGTAGTGGGGGCATCTTATATTCAATCTCTGAGTAGGCAGTGGATGGTATTTTACCTTTATGAACATAAGTGTCTCCGTTGAATCCGATAACAAGGCCATTTACATAGAGTAGATAATATGTACTACAATTAGCATTGTCTCGTACAATATGTATCTCATACGATGCCTGGGATAAAACATCTGATAACTGCAAGGTGTAACAAATTGCAAGAATTTTAACAAAGGGACAATAATTATTTTCCTTTAGTAATTCCCAAGGATCAGGCCAAGTGCTTTGAGTATAAGGATCTGCTGCGATAGTTACAACTGGTGCTTTATTATACAAATCTATTGTGTCTTGTATAGGATCGTCAGAATGTTTAAGACTATTTCGGAAGTCACTCCAGTATTGTAATCTATCTTCGTATTTTAGGTTAAACATCTACTCACTGTTTAGTTGTAATTTTGTAAGTGAATTTTGCATTATCTCCACTAGTAGAGTTTAACATAGTTATGGCGGCTGTGTCAACCGTTGTATCTGCATTTTCGTCATAAAGTTCTGCATCGAATCTTAAATTTTCAGAAAATGCACTATCACCAGTGTAAACAAATTCATCAACTATCTGAATGTTGTTATTTCCTGGATCAACATTAATTTCAATTCTTCCTGTTCTTCCTGCATTTACTGCTGTGCTTGCATAAACATAATCGATAATAAAAGATTTTCTTGCGTTTGCAGGTAGACGTAATATTTTTTCGTAGGTATTTGTATTTCCTATTGACAAATCGTAAGTATAACTAGATGTTGTAATATTACTGCCTGTTATCTCAGGAATGTAAGGATAATTGTTTAAGTACAAAGGACTAAATCCAAGAGTTTCTGTTCTTGTAAAATAGTCTCCATCGGAACTATTAATTGATTTAAAAAATGCTATATTAGCAGTTTGTGCATTACCATAGTTTCCGCCGTGGTTGCCTACATTATAAAAATTATTGTTACAACTTTTGTTATAATATCCTTGAACTATTTTAATACCTTCTTCATAGATATCATCAAAAGTACAATTTTCAATCAAATTGTTAAGAGGTCCTGATATTTGTCCCTGTGTACCTACAACAGAAGCTGCACCAAACAACACACTTACATAATTATTTTCAAAATTAATGGATCTAAAGGTATTATCTTTAACATCATAATCAGAATAAACGCCTTCACTATATCCATTAATTGAAATGTTTTCAAATATATTATTATTAGAGCTAACAACTGAACTTAAACTATTCATTTTTATTGCTGCACCTAGTAAAGGGTCATTTCCTAGTTGCCAAGTTCCTACTAATTTTATGTCTGAAAAAATACTATCCTTACAACTTTGTAAAATAATACCATCTACATCGTGATTAGATCTTATAGTTAACCCACTTATTTCTATATTTCGAGGTTGGTTTAATGTTGTACTAGTAGAATCATTTGCATAAGATCCTGGAATACTATTTTCGTTAACAGTTTGGAATGCAGTAACTGATCCTGCATTAATTATAGTTTTTTCTGATCCTGCGCCTCTGATAATAGCAAACGGAGGTACATAGATTGTACTTGTAATTTGATACTCGCCTGCTTCTAAATGTAACACTACTCTTGAGCGTGGAGTTCCTTTATTGGCTGCATTTAGATACAATTGATCAACTGCTCTTTGTAATTCTTCTGTTTGATCAGTACCGTCACCTGAAGCGCCAAACGCTCTTACACTGACAATGTCATCTAATCGATCTTGTAATGTTCTTAGTACAGGATTGTTTGGAGAATCACCAGTTTGTACATAACCGTCAACACTTTTATATGAATAAGAATTTGCAAATTGGAATAAGTTATCGTGTTCACTTAAAAGTTTAGTGTTACCTACATACGGTGCGCCTTCTGATACTGCACCATTTCCTATGTAAAGCTCTTGCGAATCAACTGACCAACCAAACTCGCCAGAAGCAAGCTGCGGTAAATTTGTTTTTCTTCCTCTTCGGATCTGTATTCTTGATATTGATACGACAGCCACGTGTGTCTCCTACATATTAATTATATGTATTTATTCAATCAACAACTTCTTTTTTAATATACCTTCCACGTGATTGTATATTCATAAGCTCATCCTTTTCAATCCTTTTGTATTCGTTATGTATTAGACTAACGTCATACCTAACTCTGTTTATAGAATAGGCAGAATCAGACCATAATCTATCGCCTGCTGGTGTTTTAAAATCTATAGGGTAAAGCATAGAGCAAAGTAATGAAGAATTTGAATGAAAATAACCTTGACTGCCATAGGACATTATCTCGTCATAGTCTCCACATATATTATTCCATCCGTGTCCAAATTGTGGGAAAATATATCCTGATGCTTCATTAAATTGATTTTCTGGTCCGTGTGCTAAACCTACACTATGACCTATCTCGTGTAAATCTGTATACTGATCACACCTACTCATAGAAGCAGGAGGCTTACCTTCTCTAAAAGTTGTGTTAACATTTGCAACACCGCAGGTATTAGGATATGATGTGCCGTATCCTAGTACAATATCAACTGGATAATTTGTTGTCATTAATTCTAATTCCCGAGCTGAATGCCAATGAGCATAATACATTTTTGTAAGAACAAAGTTGACATATATCCTAGAACGTGAATAAATTTTATTATACTTTTCTATTGTTTTAAGCCAATAATTCCAAAGCTCATTATCTTGCGGAATTTCTTCCAAAATGCCATTAGTAATGTTGTCTCCGTATGTTTTATGAGAAGCATATATTAGAATACCTAATTCCCAATTTACTACTTTATTATCATCTTCTCCGTAGTATATAAATTCTTGGGGACTATCTTGGTCATATCCTTGACAATCTATACCGTTGTATCGTTCGCAAACAGGTTCTTCCTCTATACGAAATTGTATTTCTTCTTCTCTTAAAGTAAAAATACCATCTCCTGTTTGGCCGTCGCCATAAATTGCAATAGTATCTTGATTAAGTCTTATTGCTTTGCCTATAGTTGTAGTATGATGTACCATATCCCAACGTTCAGTTCGACCAAGCATATCTTTATAATCTACTTTGATTATGACAGGATCAAATCTATCTCCATATTCTTTCTTTGTAGAAAGTTTAAGATATCTTTCGTATCCGCAATTTGTAGATTTTGGATCTTTTTCTACTATTTTATTTCCGTTAAAATCTTTATAAACAAACCATTCTACACCAAGATAGTCTTCTGAACAACCAGAATTAATAAGTTTATATCCTTGACTTGTTGCAAGTAATTTTTTAAAAAGTAATTCTGGATTTCCGTAAGCTGCTCCGCACCAAAAACCTACAACAAAAAATGTTAAAAATAAAAATAATTTACGCATACCTTTCATAATAATCATACACTCTATTCCACCATTCTTTTTCCCATTCAGCAAATTCGTCTGGCCAAATATCAAACTGCTGGTATTCTCCTGCACGGCTGCACATAAAAACGTGTCCTTCACGTATGTCAGTGCCGTGTACTTCGTTGTGTGCAATAGCATAGGCGGTTAATTGTAAAAAATAATCAACTACCCATTCTTCTTTCTTGGGCTTGTTAGTTTGTTTAAAATCCATTATGCAGGGCTGGCCTTTGTAGGTGCCAACTAGATCTGTAGTACCTGCATAGATGTTTGGAACATATAAAGGAACTTCGCTGCCCCATATTTCGTCTACATCTACCATTGCTTGTTCTTTAATTTGTGTAGCCATCATATGGGCTTGTTGAGCATAAGGATTACTGCCGGGATCAGGCCAGTCACCTGTATCAATATAATCTTCTAAATATTTGTGCATTCGTGTACCCACGCCTGCTGCTTCAGTTACAATTTCTTGTGCTTTCTTTTCACCTACACGTTTTCTCCACGCAATAAGGTGTGTCTTATCTTTTGTTGCATCAAGTATTGTTGTTACACTTGCAACAGGAACACTTCCAGGTGCAGCATATTTTCTTTTTCCGTTTTCTTCAACTCTTTTAAGTTTTTCGTAGGTATATTTTTCAGTTATCAAGCTCATCATCTATATCTTTTAAATCTAAGTATTCCCAATCGTATTCAGTAAAAGGATCTACACTAAAGTATGGGTCTACGTCTGAGAATGGATCATCAATACCTTCTACACGTTCTACTTCAACAATCATATTACGAAGTATATTTTCGATTCCACTCTTTAGGGTGTGGTAACTTCCTGCACAACCTGAGCAAGCACCACTTAGTTCTACTAATACAGTACCTTTTTCAAAGTTAATAAAATTGACTGCACCGCCGTGCTGTTCTACTGCCGGTGTTACATATTCGTTGATAACTCTGATAATGTGTTCTACAATCTCGTTGTGAGTGCGTCCAGTCATACGACCTCCTAGTTTTTATATACTAGCACATAAATTATTGATTGTCAAGTGTTTTACAGATCTTTAAGATCAACAGCATTTTTCGCCATTTTTGCCACAGTGTCTTTAGGACGACCTGGATTACCAGGTAATCCTTCTACATCATCTAATTCACTTGTTTTGAACTCGATTTTATCTTGATCAAAGTTTTTAACTAGTTGCTGAAGTTTTGGATCAGCATCATATGCTGCTTTGAATATTTCGTAGTTAAACTGGCCACGACCTTGATTCTGCATAAACTTGTCTAGTTTAGCCATAGATAAAGCGGCTACTCCGGCCGCTTTCTGTTGTCTTAAGACATTGTAAATGAAGTCGCTATCTACGCCTTCACTTACTTTTTTTTTGAACTTTCGTTCATATTGCTCCAAGTTTCGGCATTTTCTTTGCCGTACTTCTTGATAAAGGCTGCTTTAGACATTTTTTCTGCATCTGCCATCATCGCACTTTTAGTAGCACCTTCTTTGATACGCTTGCCTTTAGGTGTAGCTGACTCACGCTTTTCACGGCCGGCTTCTTCTTCGCCGCCTGCTGCTGCATCATCTGCTTCAAAATCGTCGCCGTCTGGTTCAATATCCATATCCATATCGTCGCCGTCAACAGTTGGCTCCATATCCATATCGTCGTCGCCCATTGTGTCCATTGGCTCAGCTTCGCCAGTTAACATACCAACACCTTGTGTAAGTGTTGCACGAGTTGATTCCATTGTAGCATACATTGCTTCTAGAGCAGGTTTGACTGTGTTAGTAAATGATTCGCTTGCTTCTGATCCCATCTCATCACGGATAGCATCTGCAAGTTCTAGCATTGACTCTGTTTGCATTTCAGCTGTGTCTTCCATCCAACCTGTAACACGGTCGACCATATCTTTAGCTGCCATTACTAGTTCTGCTTTATCTTCTTCGCCTTCATTTACTTGTTCAATTGCTTCGTCAATTGCAACTGTTACATCATCACGCTCTGACAATGCAGCATTAAGAACGTCAAGGAAGAGTTTGTTTTTTGAATATTCTTCTTTTTGAACTGCATCAAAACTTTCTGTTGTTTCAACATTGAATACTTTGGTGCGTAATTTATTACGAACATCTTGTAGCTGTTCTGTAGTAAATTCGTCAATATTAATCTTTGCGCCGAAGCGTTTTGCAAGACTTTCATTTAGCGTCTTTGCTGTGACAGGTTTTGTAAATTCTCTAATGTTCATTATCTCTTCCCAAATGAATGTTTATATGTTATTTATCTCTACGAAAAAATATAATTGTCTAAAAGACTCCTAACTTTCTCCGATTCGGATATTGCAATATCTAAGCGAGTTTCGGTTATTTCTCTTTTTACAGGATCTTTAGATGTTTTCATAGAATGTTTGTAAAACAATGCATCGTTATAGTGCTTGGACATTTTGTCTTCTAGTATTAATATTTTTTCTACTAGGTCTTTACCTTGTGCAAGATTTTTTGCTATTGCAAGGGCCGAGCATTTAAATACCGTTCTAGCAACTTGTTGATTTTCTTTTGCGTCATAAATTAAAAAACCTTTAGGGCTTTTTCTCACTACAATATGTTTGATACGAATAGAATTACCTTTAGAATAAGGAATAGGCAATTCTTCTAAACCTTTATTAACTATTTCTTCTAATTGTTTGGCTATGTATTCAGAATTCATTAGGCATCACCATAACTATATCGTTGTAAAGTATTTTACTTATTACACTTTTTCGAATAAGGTTATTGATAATGACTTGATCTCTTTCGTCAAATGAACTCAAGGGAACAGGCTTTGTTATATTTTCTAACAATGACCTTTCTTCGTTGGAGACAAATATTTCAAAACTCGATATAAGTTCGTTTAGTTTCATCTTATTGCTGCCAATTGTTGCTGTAAATTCTTGAGTTGCATTTGGGTTGCTTTAATTTGCTGCTGGAGCTGCTTTTTCATCATATTTTTTTGTTTTGGATCAGGTGCCATCTGATCAGGAGCTCCCATTTGCTGCTTTGCTTGACCCGCTGGTTGTTGTCCTTGAGGAGCAGAATTAATACCTAATTCATTAATTTTCATATTCTACCTCCTCTGCCACTTATTGCGCCTTTGCGCTTACGTGGTTTTATCCTTTTACTTCCTACATTAATTTTTGATAAACGTCTTGTAGTAGGACTTGTTCTAAATGTTCTTGCCCTTTTAATATCTAAAGTACGGCCTTTACTTCTTCTAGTTTTCTTTAAGGTCATACTAGCTTTAATATTTTTTGGTGCATTACAAGTTGCTGCTTTTGCTACAATTCTTCCTTTTCTAGGACCACTTGTGCAACGATACTTACGTCCAACGTGACTTTTTGTTCCGGATCGTCTTTTATGTCCGAATACAGTTGTTACACCTTCTGTAATTTCTCTTAAAAGCATTAACGCTTCCTTTTATTTAAAGCTTGTACTCTACGACTTGCTGGGTTTATCTTTTTTGTTTTACGTGCTTTTCTAATCATTTTTGCACCTAGTCTTGCCTTTGTTCTTTTAAATGTCATTCTCTTTTTTATATTTGGTGCTGCAAAGCACTGAGCCATTTTAGATACGATCCTATTTTTTCTAGGACCTGAAGAACAACGGTACTTGCGCACAACCTTCTTACCAGATCTTGCCCAAGTTTGACCTTCTTCTAAGTCATCGATATTTTGGTCATTAAAAAACTCACGTAGTAACATATAGTTATTTATGTGAGTTAGGATAGGTTTATTAATATAACGACGATTGTTGAAAGAAGCCCGGCAATAATAGTTCCTGTTGCTCCTATCAAAACTTTTGTCATAGATTGCTGACCTTTTGTAATTAGGTCCGCAAGATCGTCAACTTTTTCTTCAACTTTAGTCAGCCTACCTTCTAGCACCTCATAACGCTGAGCACAAAGATCGACGTGAGCTTCTAAGTTCTCTCTTTCAAGTTGAGTTGTTGACACATTATTCTCCATAATCATAAAGTAAACTCGTAGTTGGCCTTTTTATATAGTCTTGTAATGTGCCTGGTTACTTAAAGTAACACAATTATTTATCTTCAGATTCAAATATTATATTGATTTTATCAGGATTTTGCGTATCAAAAACTGAAATATTCAGCAAAATTTCTTCGTCTAAACCTGTTATCACCGGCACCATATGAAAGTCATTTTTTAAAGTTTCAATATTTAGTGCATCTTCATATTCTATTTCAAATGTATAGTACCAGAATTTACTTACATTTAAGTATTTTTTACCAAATTCTATGTGGTTAGGTAGCGTATCTTTTACAACAGGTGCTTTTATGTATGTTGGATTGACCCTTAAACCTATCGTCTGTAAAACTGTGAGAAAGTTTTGTTGTTGACGCATAAGTTTAGGATCCTCGCCTCGTCTTGCGCCAGTTTCAGTTATGTCAACAAGTGTATATAAACTAAATCTCATAGTGTATTTACAGACATAAAAAAAGAGCCCACATAAATGTGAGCTCTTTGGTGTGCCTAAGCACGGTCCCTAAGGTAGTTAGGAATTATGGGTTGCCGTCAAAATCGCAAACAACTGTAAATGCTTGACCATAAGGTGTAGTTGCGTCACCGCCACCTTGTAGAGCAAAGTGCATTACACCTGCGTTGTTAGCTGTACCAGCTACTGCTGCGATTGTGTGTCCAGCTTGCTCAGCTGCTAGACGAATAGCTGTTAGAGCTGCGTCATCTGCTACTGCTGCGTCTGTTACGATGATTTGTGTACGTGGACCTAGGCCGTTACCTGCTTTTGCCACTGCGTTATTTGTTACTTCTGCCATTTTATTTCTCCTTTTATCTAATGGCAAAACGCACTTCTCTTGCGTTTTGTATAATATTATTTATCAATAATAAGAAAAAATACGTTTTATTAGCGTTTTTTTGCTCTGGAATGTAGAGTTCTTAGGTTCTGCACAAAGGCCGGCCCTGCTTTAACAATATCATCAAGCATTTCGATTGCAGGCAAATATGCATTTACCATACTTGCGCTTGCTGCTTTATTATTTTTTGCAGAATCTAAAAATTTCTTTGTAAGTGCAAGGTTTTTATCACCTACCAAATATCGATAGAGTGCAAGATCTCCTTGTTTAGTTGAAATGTCTGGAATACTTACACTAGGTTCAGGATCATTTACATTAGCCTTTTCTAAATTTTTAATTGCAGCAAATTTTTCAAAATCCTCTATTATATCAGAATTTCGTAACTTAGCTCTTACTGCAAAAATTAATCTAGTTACAAGTAATCTTTTTTCTGATCTTGTTAATTTATTAAAATTTGATAGGTTTCGTCTTATTGCCTTGTAATCAGAATTTGTAATACCTAAGGCGCCTTCTAGTTTTATAAACAATCCAGAGTTTTGCATCGGTTCTCTGCCTTGGCCGAGATATTGAATATATCTATTTAGGTCTAAAATAGGTAATTTTGTTTTTCTTTTTAATTGCTTGGCTGCACCCGGATCTTTAAGTTTGTCTTGAGCACTATCATCACCTACAAGGAAATAGATAAAGTTATATAAGTCAGTGCCCATTATGCGATAAAATTTATACAGTTCAAATCCTGATGTTTTCTTTGCATAACGTTGCACATAATCTTTAAAATCAGAATACTGCCGCATTGTCTCCAAAGCCATTAGAGTTAAGAATAATCTTTCACCACAATCAGTGTACGTCAGCTTGCGAGAGCTGCCGTTATCTTTTGTCATTCTTGCCTCGTGTAGGTCTTTGATAAATTCCATTAACGACCTCTAGCTACCATATCAGCTTGACGAGCTGTTTCATCGTCGTCTGGAGCATCCATATTATCTTCTGGTTCATCTTCTGGTTCAGGATCAGGTAAGCTAACTGCACGAGCTTGTTTAGCCTTAGCAATAATATCTTCTAGTTCTTCCTTATTAACTCCTGCTTTCTTGAGTGCTTCTGCAGGTGTTTTTGCTTGACCATCAGGTAGTTCAGATAACATTGTGCCGAGCATACTTGCCTTGTTCCATACTTCATCGTCTGGCCATTTTACACCTGACGCTGGTTCTAGTGAATTTGTTATTTGTTGTCCTAGTCTGCGAATATCTGCAAACTTTGATGCGCCACGATCGTAAATTGAATCACGTGGTCCTTCTGTAACTTCATTAATTTTCATATCTATTTCCTTAATTTGGTTGCCATCTTGTACGTGGCACTAGTTTAGTTTTTGATCCAAGGGCAACGTAACCTTCGCCGCCTTTTTCGCCTTTTGTAGTTGCCTTAACGTCTGCGTCAGCATCGTCTAATTGATCTATGATATGATCCTTAACAGACATAATTTGTTTTACAAGCCCTAGTATTGCTGCTAGACCGTTCGTTTGTTTATCTAGTTCTGCTAGTTTTGCTTGCTGTCCTTGACTTACTTTTGATGTTTTCAGCCAGTCAAAAAACCCTGTTTCTAATTTATCTAACTGCCTTGCTCTAGTCATTTGATTAACATAAGTGTAAATGATTCCTGCGGGATTACTTAAACCTTTTGTTCCTTGCAAGAATGTATCTACTGCTTTAGAGCTACTTTGCACTCTTTTCCTTATGCTGTCAACCTCTTTTGTATTCACTTTAGGTTGATGTGTGACATATGTTTGTCCTAGCACTACTGCGTCTTGAGAATTAAGTTCTTTTACATCTTTAATAGGTGTGCCAGACTTGCTGCCCCACTCGTCAAACTTTGAATGGACTACTACACCGACTTTTGAACCTGCTATGCGTCCACCAAGAGGGCTTCGTGTATCAACTGTGTATTTGACATTGTTGGGTTCAAATTCTACTGCGCCATCAGTAGTGCTAAACGGTTTACGAGGACTGTATAGTAAGTCACCATACACATATCCTCTAAAATTTGGAGGTGTTGCTGATTTCATTATGTTAAACACTTCAGCCATTTCTTGCCCAAAGTCTTTGCGCCAAGGTTCTTCTTCGGCACCTTTACCGCTGTTTTGAATAAAACGGTTTAAATCTTCTGCACTTGTACTTTTATTACGTCCCCAACCGTTCTTGCCTACAAGAACAAATTGTCCATCTGGCTCACGCCCCCAATAGATAGTTGGGTTACCGTCCCACTTGATAGCAACATCTCCTGAGTCGCTTCCTAGTTTCTCAAGTATATCAGCAGCTTCCATTCCGCCTTGTGATCCTTTTACAAACACAAGATCCTCTAGATGTTGGTACTCACGACCTACTTTTGCTGCTTCTGTAAGACTCTCACCTACTAAACGACCACGCATTGGATGTGGAGTTTCATTACCTCCAGGTTTTGATTTTTTAGGCGCTGGTTCTTTTCCTTTGACTTTATCGGCTTTCTTTCCGCCGCTTTTAATTTCAAAAAATCTCATTTTACCAATGTACTCGCTAATGTTACAATTCTATTTAATTGACGATCAGCAAGAGTTTCTACTTTTACTTTTGCTTTGTTCCAAGGATGCTTTGGATCTTCGTTTGCATCTAGTTCTGCTGCAAGTTCTTTTGCTTTAGGACTTACTTTAACCATTGCTTCAACTGATCCTAGATCCTTTGCTGACGCATTTCCGCCTAATAATATTTTAGCAATCTCGTCTAGGTCACTTGAAATTAAACTGTCGTCTTTACGATCTAGCAGACCTTTGTAGGCACTCCATTTCATACCTTCTGGATGCTCGTCTGTCATATTGTTTTTTGCAAGGTCTGCTATAAGAATTTGTTTGTGTACGCCTTTGTATGGCGAACCTTTTGGAATATCGTGTACGTGAAACTTTTGTGCTGTTTCGCCGTTGTCAACTACCATAATGTCAACCTGCTGTGCAGAGCCACCTACTTTAGTCTTTACGTGTACACTTGTACCAGTTTTCTTTGTGTCAAAGCCTGCTGCTTGAAATAGTTTTTCTAATTCTACCCTAGCATCTTTTGGAGTTTTTACATTAAATGCTTTGAACAAGGTGCCTGCATCAATAATCATATCTAAGTCACCTGAACGTTTACCTGGAGTAGGTGTTGCGCCTGATCCAATTGGTAATGCTTTTGCACCTGTTTTAGATACAACACTATTAATCTGCTTCATCATATCGCCTATGATAGCGTGGTCAAAATCTTCAGTTTCATCTGGCCAAATATTGCCGCCTTCATTCAAAACTGTCATTTTTCTTACCTTCAATTATACGGTTCATAGATCTTTTAAACTTTCTAGGATCGCCACTTTTAATACTATTTAGAAATCTTCTTTCTAATTCAGATGCAGTATCTACATCATATGAAGAATGTATCCTACTGAGAAGATTAATACTACTTTCTATAATATTATTAGCAGTAGCGTTAATAAGATAATCTTTATCTCTGCTACCGTGAACTGTATTAAGTTCTTCTAGAATTGATCGTGTACGTTTCTTCATTTTTCATTCCGTATAGTAGTATTGCGTGTTTATTACTGTATTTAGTGTCTTTCAATTATAAATATTACAAACACTGGAGGGTAAACTATTGTCAATATCTAAACTACGTTTTGAGGAACGTTCGCTATTGTTTGCAAAACTAGCAAAGATAGCATATAATAACTTAAAAAAGGCAAAAACGCAAGCAGAAAAATTAGGTTTTACTGAAGTAGAATTTTACAACAAAGATGGCGCACAGGCATACCGATTTGCAAATAAAACAGATATGGTAATTGCGTGTCGTGGTACTCAACCAACAGAATTTAATGACATTAAAGCAGACCTAAAAGCAATGCCTGTTGTAGCAGAGACCATAAGCCGTGTGCATCAAGGATTTAAAGCAGAGGTAGACGAGTTATGGCCAATGGTAATGGCAGATCTTATGTCAAAACAACCAAAACAAGATTTATGGTTCTGTGGTCATTCATTAGGTGCAGCAATGGCAACTATAATGGCAAGTCGTTGTTTGTACAATACTAAGGTTCCTGATCCTAAAGAGCTATACACCTACGGTTCACCTAGAGTAGGCTGGAAGAAATACTGTGTACATCTTGGTGTGGAACATCATCGTTGGGTTAATAACAATGACATAGTCACAACCGTACCCCTACGCATTATGGGGTATACACACCACGGCACAGAACACTATCTAAATGCCTACGGTAATGTACGTAAGATCACAGGTATGCAAAGATTCAAAGACAAGATGCGTGGGCTATGGATGGGTCTAAAGAAAGGCGGAGTAGACAGCTTTTCAGATCATTCTATAGACAACTATGTAAACTATCTAGAGTTTTACGCTAAAGGCAAAGAAAACTCACAGCACTAAGGCTTACGAATACGACGATTGTATTCTAATGCTTCTTGCAGTATAGACAGCTCAACGTTATCTCGTTGGGCTGTTCTTATGAGTGCCTCTACATCTTTAGGGAAGCAGTGTCCACCAAATCCTCGTTCTTTAGTTACAACACTATGACTATCTCCTATGCGTGGATCTATCACAGTATAGTGTGCAACTGCACCATAGTCTATTCCTAATGCTTTACACAGGTCATACATTTGATTAAAGAATGCTACCTTT
>Ga0255768_10002016_pt1 | contig 20557 bp, 12 predicted proteins | sample 071ome_33_FD_179983 | JGI IMG/M metagenome (GOLD analysis project Ga0255768, IMG submission 179983) | Coastal salt marsh microbial communities from the Groves Creek Marsh, Skidaway Island, Georgia - 071412AT metaG (version 2) | ecosystem: Environmental > Aquatic > Marine > Intertidal zone >...
ATCATCTACATTGATCTCTAAAACGGGAAAACCTAATTTCCTTAAGCAATAGTCAATTAACTCCTGGCGTGATGAGGGTCGTGCCATGAATAAAAAAATACCCCTAGTTTCCTAGAGGTATTTATAAATTATGTTATCAATGGTTGATTTGACCATCTAATCTTTGGTTTATTATTTTCAGTCCATTGATCAGTCATCCATCTGTGGACATATAATAAGTCCTGTCTACTGTGTTGAAAAATTCTATGAATAGATTTTCTATTTTGTAAAATTTTTTCATCGTCAGTTGAACTAATTAAAAGATCTAATGCTTCAATGCTAGCTGATGGATGATAGTACATAAGTTCTCTAGCTTGTTTTGTTTTATCATTCCAGAATTTACTATCTTTAAATATAGATCCATATTGATAGTGGAATGCCAATTCTTGCTCATAACCAATAATAGACTCACGATATGCCAAATTAACTTTATTCATTTCAAGTTGATCAGGTCCAAAATGTAAATATTTTGAAATCATGGTTGCCATCTCACTATACATTAAAACTGAATAAGCCTGTAGAGGTTCATTGAAAAATAATCTACTGCCGTTAGCAGCAATCCTTTTCGATTCCAAAAGATACTTAGATTTTTTGGGAGTCCATTTAAATACTTTTCCTTTTTTACCTCGTTCACCCAGTTTTTTTACTACATCATTTTCAGAAATATAATTTGTATTAAACAAGTATCCCTTTCTCATAATATTTTCTTTTGGGAATGGAAGATTAAACTCCCAACCATCTTCAGTGGCAAGATGTACTGTCAAATCTTTAGATTCTAACTCATCTGTTACCATGAAATCACTGTCTCTATACAAAAATGCCGCATTTACAGTATGAAATTGTGGGGTAATTAAAAGATTCGGATCATAGTTCCATCCAGTACAATTTACTACTAGATCATATTCTTTACTATTTACATAAACCTTTGATCCACGTTCTTCTAAAGTTGTTACTTTCTCGGCATAATATTTGACACCAATTTCTTCCAACTTCTCGTTCAAAAATTTATTTAAAACTACGGTATCAAAATGAAAAGATCCAATTCCATTATTAGCATCTGGGGGATCTCCTCCAAAACCATGAACCCATGGAGTTCCCTTACCCCAGTTAATAAATGTTACTCCTCTTTTCCTCGAAATTAAACAATCATTGATCATATCCTCCATCTTTAAACCGAGGGAAAATGTCAGCAAGTGTGGAAAATGCGGTGTCGTAGACTCTCCCACGGAAACTGGTGGTATTTCTGGATCATAAAAAATTTCTACATCAATGCCAAATTCAATAAAAGAACATGCCTGAATAATTGCTGATGTTCCTTTTCCTATAACTGCCGCTTTTTTCCTCATACTATAAGATCTCCGTTTACATTAAATGATAAAATAATTCTTTCTTCTTCTGATGTATTTGGATTTGTAAAATGATTTATAAATGATGGGAAGAAAATTAATGACCCTTCCCGCACATTTCTAAATTCTTCTCTGATGATGTGACCAGTTCTAAAATCATTGAATGGTGCTATAAACTGAGTTGAAGAATGTACTTTATGATTAAATTTAACAAAACATACAGCACTAATACCAGTCATACCATGATTATGAATATCATGATGCATTCCTTTTTTTCCAATTTCGATCCAAGAATTTTTTACTTCATATTCACCAGTTGTTGATATTGTTTTATATAAATCACTTATTTCTTTTTCAAAAATTCTGGCAACATCTTCATTGTAATTTGTTTTTTCATCATAAAAATCTGTCAAGATATTCTCTGGACCAGTTTTTGTAAAATTGTTTTGATGAACTAATTTTTCAATCTCAGATTTTTTTTCTTTCCAATTAGAAACTCTTACATGAAATAATGGAATTGGAAATAAATCAATTTTAATAAGCATCTTTTCTCTCCTCCAAACAAACATTATAAGAGATTATGATTTTTTCACCATCACATTCTTGTTTTGGAGTTGAGTGTAATTGATCACTTGGAAACATCAAAAATCTACCTGGGATACACCTAACAGGAACAATAAATTGACTATATTCAGTTGGTCGATCGGGATTAGAATATAAATTTTTAACTTGATCATGTAATAAAAGAACGTTTTCTTTTTGAGTTTTTATATAAAAAACACCAGATAAAAAACATCCATTATGAACATGCGGAAAAAGAAAATCACCTTTACCGCTAATGTTAAACCACATACTCTGAATAAAACAATCTTCAGATTTTTTTAAAGAATATCCCAATTCTCTGGCATAAATTTTTGCTGTGGATAAAATAAAAGAACTTAGATCTTTAAAAAGTTCATTCTTATGTAAAGAGCAATCATGATCATATGATGAATTTACATGTAATGTGGAACTTTTGAAAGTATTATTTTGGTTGTCAGAAATGTAATTTTCATATTCGCTTAATTTTTCTTTTAGAATATTATCTTTGAGTAAAAATGATCTAGGAAAAATTTGTATAATATCTTTATTCATAATTTTTAGTTAATAACAACTGTTGGACCCGACCCTGTTTTTACAGCTTGTTCCATAAGGTAATGCTCTACCATACGAAAATCGTCAAATACTCTAATTTGATCTTCAAATTCTACCCACCAATAAACATCTTCCTCCCCAACATATGCTGGATTATAATCAGATGCTTCTAGTTCTTTTGTTACATGCTCCTTTAAAACAACTTCAATAACCATGTGAGTATCTTCACCATGCTTTTCTTCTGCTTTAATAGCAAGTTCCATAATTGGTAGTTCACCAACCAATGCCATGTACGGTTCTCCTCTTAATCAACTCAGATCTATAATATATATACTTTGTAAAAAAATACTATTGACGGTAAACCTTACCTGTAGTATAATTTAAATTAAATTGACGAGGAAAAAATGAGCATCAAAATTTGTTTACTCAGAAGTGGAGAAACTGTAATTGGTAATCTCAAAGAAGTTCTTGATCCACAAGAAAATAAATCACTCGGGTATAAAATTGAACACCCATATGTCATCGATTATCAATATAGAAAAGCTTTAAAATTAGGCGATGAAGGTGTTGAAGGTGCTGTTGGAAATGATGCTGAATACGCTTTTAGGGCATGGGGCGCACTTTCAGCAGAAAGAGAATTTAATTTTAATTACGATTTTGTTGATGTCATTTACAAACCACATAAGGCAGTGGAAGAATCATATAACATGATCGTCAATCACTGGATTGAAGAAAATACTCATAGTATTACAGTAGAAGGAACAAAATCAGTCACAACTAGGGGAATTGACCTCACTCAGCAACTTGATATGAGTGAAGGAGAGTGATAATGAAAATTGAAGATTTTAATCTATATGATTACAAAGATGCTTTTCAAATTAACGAAGACTTTGAAATCACCACAGGTGAATATCAAGACTTAAAATATATCACTGTAGATAATTTTTTTCTGTATCCAGAAAAAATAACTGAAATTTTAAAAAATATTCCTATCAATGATAGAACTAAAGTCATTGAAGAGTATAAAAAAAGTGGAGTTGATATTTATGAAAATCCATCATTAGTTCAGTACCTATCCAGTATATCTTTTGAACCAATCTCATACATTTATTATAAAATTTTGAGTGAAGAAGATTTCATTCATCATTCTTATGATCCTATGACTGAATCTGAACAACTTGGAGCTGAATTAACTCAATTTGTTTACTACACTAACATTTTCCATCCGAAGATGAATCATATTAGTCATAACTATATGCCGCATTTTGATAAATTTCAGTATGTTTCTAGTGTCTGTTTAAGTGAAACCACTGAGGATACTGGGATCTCTTTTTATACTCTAGATCATGAAAATGAATCATATCAATCTATTGAATCTATTGTAAACATAGATTCTTTGGAAACTAAGAGTAATATTAGAGATAGATTAAATTCGATGCATACGCCTGATTATGAAGTATCGGAATATTATAATTCAGATCATATCGAAAAAAATTCTTTATTTAAAAAATATTTCACAATACCATGTGAATATAATAAACTAATCATTTATCCTGGTATTTTCTGGCACGCCGCACAGTATAATTCAGAAGTAAATGACAACATTAGATATACATTTAATGCTGGATACACACCAACTGATAATTTATGATGAATGTTATAGATGAAAAAAATAATATATCCTTATCAGAGTTTATTCGTTACACTGATAAGGATATATTAGAACTTACTAAAATTAATGAAAACTGTTCTATAGAAAAATATAAAGTTGAAAAATTAGAATATGTAAAAATATACAATTTATTTTTGTATCCAGAAGATCTAAAAAAATTTTTATGTAAATTTCCATGTGAAGATAGATTTTTAAGCCTATCAGAAACTGGATCTGAATTAACTTCATCCGCTCCAGGTTTTCAGCAAACTTTTGATAAACATTACTTCAGAAAAATTTCTGAATTTATATCTAAAGTAATGCAAGAAAATAATTTAAGTCAACATTATTGGGCAGTTCCATCCTGGGAATACTATAGTAATTGTATGTATTCGGGAATGAAATCATATCAAAAAAATAATCTTCCCCATGTAGATCCATTTGATTATGCCTGTAACATGTATTTGTCAAATATAGAAAATACAGGAACTACATTTTTTACCTTTATTGGTGATGAACATGAGTATTATGATGTAAAAGAATTACATAGAAGAAGTAAAAAAGATCATAATTTATTCTTAAAACAAGTTTTCGAAAATTCTATGGATAAAGATTTTGTTGATTGGAAAACTTTTGACGGTAATTCTAGATACAGAAAATATCATATTATTGATGCTGAGTATAATTCAGCATCAATTTACAAGGGATGTTATTGGCATAGTATTAGATTTGATTCTCAAATAAAAAATCAAATTAGATATTCTTTAGTTGGAAGTGTAAAAAAATAACCCTCTCCTAGGAGAGGGTCTTTTATTAATCAGAATTTTCTTGAATCATCAGATTCGTCTGGTGAAGCATCATTCCACATTTTAATAACTTTATTTTTAATATTTGGTTCACTATCATGTTTAACTAGCAAAGCTTCTTTAGCACTCAGGGCAAGTACAAAACTTTGTCTAGCTGCTTCATAATCAGCTAATGTTTCCTGAGAAGGATTGTCAGTACCATCAGTAATACGATGATATTTAAAGTTACAATCTCTTAATGCTTGCTCATAAATTTCAAAGGTACATGTACTACCTTTTTTTCCAGCAAACATTCTTCTATCAACTACTGTATTTGGGTTGTATTCAATCATTGGTTTTTTCTCCTAAATTTAAATTACGCTTGTGATTCTTTCCATGTTACGCGAGCAGAAGCTGCGTATGGAGTTGCTGTACTTACACCAGAAGAGTCAATTACTTCTGCGATAATAGTCAGAAGGTCGGGACCATTGGGATAAACACCATCACCGCCAAGAATTGAGTTACTCAGGGAAGAAATCTCACTCAGATTATAGTTAGTAGTATCTGAAGTGAAGTCAGCACCACCAGTAGCGCGGAAGGAGAGAATTCTCTGACCGCCCGAAATTGTTTCATTTGGCTGGTGTTTTACAAGTTGACATAGAGATGGTGAAGATACATTTTCATAAAGGTCAGTACTTAATTCTGGATTCAGGACCAGAGAGATTTCGGAATCGTGCGTAACCTGTACACCAACTTCCTGAAGAGCAAGTTGCATTCTGTTGATAATTTCTCTCTGACCCAGAGAACCCGTGATTGAAGAGTCAACTGAAGGTGCGAGTCTGATTGAAATCAGCGGCATGTAGGAGGGAATCAAGTTTTCAGATCCAGCAGGCGCACCAACGTTGAAGGTTGTGCCAGAAGGAATGTCACCGCCCATCGCATTTCTAATAGTTGAAGCATATCTTCTTGGGAAGACACTCTGCGAACCATCGAGATACTGGATGTAAACATAATATGTAGAACCAGAAAGATATGTTCTGGAGTCAATTACACGACCATTTGAGAAATATCCATTACCAGCACTTGATTGATAAAGGAGGGTGTTAACTGTCAGTTTAGAAGATTCTGAGGATGCGAATGGAATTCTGATAAAGTAGATTGAGTTATACCAGGAGATTCTGCTCTCAAGAACAGCAGAAGTACCATTGGAAGATGATGTCTGTGTAGTAGCGTTGGTGAACTTAAGAACGTTACCTGACGCAGTGAACAGATACGCTTCGTCATCCTGGAACATACCATCCATAATAACCGAAGTACCCCAGTGGAACAGTGATGGTACGAAAGTTGGAGTACCGATGTTCTCAATTTCATAACGAGCAGGCAGGTTACCTGAACGGAAATATGATTCTCTCAGTCTGTTATTGTGCTTGTATTCGTGGACGTACTTAACGTGACCATTTTGATCCTTAAATCCGTAACGAATCTTACCAGCACCATACCAAGAGTAATCCATGTAACACATCTGGATTCTATTAATATCCAGAATGAATCCAGAAGGACCATTACCATCACAAGTATCAATATTCCAATCATCTCTTCCAGTCACAACATCAATAGTCTTAGTACCAATAACGTCAGAATTTGTTACACCGCGATAAGCTGGTTGAACAACAAGATCTGTATCATTTCTTACTTTAACGACCTTATGTGTCATACCACGAATAACAATCTTATCACCTTCTGTAAGTTGTGATGTGAATCTAGTATCAGTACCATGAATCAGAGAACTATTGGTAGTTACTTGAAGTTTTCCTGTAAGTTGTTGTACGGATGATCTTCTTACACAATTTAAGGTTTGACCATCATATTCAAAGAAGAATCCATTCTGGAAATCAAACATACCAGCACGAACAGAAGATCCAGTCCAATTAATAACACCAAACTGTGGGAATCCACCAGAAGCGGAAGTATTATTTGGAAGATCTTTGACGATAATATAGAATTCGAAATCATTAATAATTTCAGCAACCGCAAAGTTACCATTATAGACGCTAACGTCAGATTGTGTAATCGTAATTACAGTATTTTCCTTTACATAGTGAGGTCTATTTGCTCTAATTCTAGAGTATTCAGCAGCCTCCAGTTCTACAGATTCACCAGTTTGATTAGCAGTTAGAGGAGTGGAAAGTCTTATAGTTGTTGCGTCAACAATTTCGTCAATACCAGTACCTTCCACGCAACCAGTAACATCAGTAGCAACTGTCATATTAATATTAAGATTAGCAGTTCCTTCTGCTACTGTTACTAAATCTTGACCAGCAAGACCAGTAAATGTATAGATTCCAGGTGCTCCTTGTGGTTCATAAGCAAGTTGAACAATCTGATTCTGTGGAATAAAGTTAATAGCAAATGATGTCTGAATACCTTTACCTGACTGATAACGGAAATACTTTCTGGTTTGACGTGAAATCATACCATCAGGTGAATTAGACGTACCGATTTCCATACCACCATCAAATGGTCTGTGGAGGAAGTATCCATCAGGACGTACATAGATGTAAGTAGGAATGAAGTACTTAGCATTAGAATCAGTGAATGAAAATTCTGTATCTACCAGCATTTCCTGGTCATCTTTAATCGCAGTAATTCTAGCTGTTTCAAGTGTGCCACTAGGACTTGTAGTGGTATTAATTACTGTAATGTAATCGCCAATCTTGAAGTAACGCTTGAATTGGGTATCAGTACCTGTAATAATTCTAGAATTAATACCAATTGTTAAAGTACCAGCACCTGTAACCAATCCAGACAGATTAGCAGTAATTAATCTATGTGTTCCAGTTCCTGTACTAGTAAGAGCAATAGGAACTGGGGGATCAGCGAGAGCATCAGCAGCAGTTGCCGCTAATTGAATCTTAGAATCATCTTTAACAATTACAAAGTAGTCAGTGTTTGTGGTAAGACCACCAATATCAGTATTTCCATTAGCATCGTAAATTACTTTCGTTCCAGGAGAGAAGAAGTGCTCAGCAATAATAATGAAACTATTTGTAGTATCAACATCATTAGTACCATCAAATGGTTTCTTACCAGGAGAAATCTTGAATGGAAGTGTTACTTCAAGAGTAAAATCATCAACTTTTCTCGTGGTCGTATAAGAACCATCAACAGCACCGAATGTAGCAGAAGCATTTTCAAATGTATGAAGACCAGAACCAGTACCAGTAATATCAACTTCATTAGTATCACCTGGGTTAGCAAGTAACTGGAATCTATTATTATTGATTGCTCTAAAGTAATATGTTTGGTTATCAGTTAATCCAGGAATAATTGTTGCCGCACTGTCCTTAGTAACAAGAATTAGCTCACCATTGGAGAACTGGTTGTCCGCGATATACATACTATTTTTTGTTGGGTTTGTGAAAGTACCACTGAATGTATAAACACCATTGGTTTCTCTCAGTCTATATTCAGAAGCACCTGTTGATGATTTAAGTCTAAATCTATTCTCATCAACTTTCTCGATGTATACACTAGAACCTGTGTTCAGGGTTCCAGTACCACCATCTTGATCAGACCAATAGCTAATAGGGTCTCCACTATCAACTGTAAGAGTTACATTATTGTTTGTCACATAACCATGATTTTGTGAATATAAGGTATCATTTGTACTTGTATTTCTTGCGAGAAGAATAAAGTACATGTTTGTGTTACCATCGGATGAAATACTGTTGAAAGTTCTATTTACACTATTGTTATAACCAAATCTATTGGCATTCCATCCATTACAATCCCCCTGACATCTCCAGTAACTATTATTGTCACCGTAAATTCTTAAACGATTAGAATCAATCGCTTCACCCCAAATATTAGAGGTCCAGTAATAACGAGCATTTTGGCGGTTATATCCACCCATTGTATAACCATAACTTCTTCTATCACTAGTGTTTGAATAAACATTTGGGTTAACACCTCTATTTTCATCATCCGTGATGAAGTCGTATGATCCCTGTGAAGTAGCTGTTGTACCTAATGGTAAAGTAACTCTATGGTAACCATAAGTTCTCCAGATACCAAATCTATCATACCACTCATAGTTATAGAAGAAGTAATTATGACCGCCATATCCAGGTCTTGATACGGAGAATGATGCTACAATATCCCAAGCTTTTCCGCCCAAACCATATGTGCTATTTCTTGGTGCCGTATTGTTGCCAAGATCATGACCAGAATATGTACCGCCAAATTCGCGGTAATATGTGTGGAAGTAAGCATACCAATCTTGGTAACCCTTTGTTTCTCTGTAAACATTATATACCAAACCTAACTGGTGAGGTCCATTATTAAATGTACCGCCAGCCTGTAAGTTCTTGAGTACATTACATCTTTGTGAATCATGAAGTCTAATAGTATCTTCATCAATTCTTTCAGTATAGTATACTAACATTCTGTTGAGACCACCAACTGGAAGATCTCCAGGAGCTGGGTAATAGAGAACAGCATAACCATTCTGGAAGTTATGACCTGGAAGAGTAATAGTATCATTACTATAATTAACATCATCTTCCGTAAATCTTAAGGTATATGTTGATTCATAATCATAATTAATTCCTTCATATTGAGTCGTTGTACTTACAATAGTTCTAGTGTCAGCCTCATCAACAAATGGTCTACCATCATCAGCAGTTGCTGTTGGATCAGTAACATCAAGAGCTTTTGGTGAAATTGAGTTAACAAAATAGAAGTTTGTATTATCAGCAAAACCGTGTTCAGTTACTGTTCTAAGAACAACTTTTGTGTCTGAAGCAACAACACTAGTAGCATCACCACCCATTCCAGCATGAGTATCGCAATAATAAAACAGATCTGGAGTAGAATTGGTTGTATAAATTCTCAGGTAAGCACCAGCAGTTCCAGCAGTACCTACCTCATATACAAAAGTAGTATATTCCGTTCCAGAATTGTGAACTCCATCATCCGTTTCACTAAATTTAAATAAATGTGTTGATACTGATGAATCGCTAAGATCAAATTTATAAATTGAATTTTTTCTTAACGCTAAATCTGGTTGTTGTTCGCCATCAATAAAAAATACGTTACCTAAATCAATTACATTACTAACTGTGTATGTGCTAGCAGATCCAGCATCACTAATAACATCACCATTACTAAATGTTCCTGAGACATTATAAAGTTCAACAGCATTATTAGTAATTTTTCCAATAATACCTTCAGCACCAGAATCACTATTTACAACAGTGCCAACTGTCCAAGTTGATGAAATGGCCGTTCCAACATCAAGATGAATTACTGCTTTTACTTGTACAGTTTTTTCAAAATAATCGCTAGTAATACCAGTAGCACCATCAAGGGAAATTTGAGAACCTTGGAAAAATTCTCCAGGAATAATCGAAGTATAAGTTCCTTGTAATTCAGTTGATGTTAACTGCTTAGCTCTTCCCTTATATGTAAAGGTAGTATTAGTTGGTACTGATTGAATCAGATATGTACCTTCGGCAGTAATACTGGAAAGACCAGTAATTGTAATTGGTGTACCACTTGTAAGACCATGATCAAACGCAGTAGTTACTGTAATAATTTCACTGTCCTGAGTGGATTCTACTGATTCAATAAACTGAATCGTAGTATCAGCAGTACTGGAGAAGAATGAAGGAATCTGGTTGATCAGCTGAAGTGTTTCCCACTTAGATGCCTGAGGACCGTATTCAAAGTCGGTATCAATCAGGTTTTCTGGAGTTGAAACGCGGAACTTAGAAACTGGGTCAACATATGTTTCAGATGGTTCAAAGGCAACATAGTCCTTTTCATAGAAAATCTGAAGAGTGTCCGTATCGGACATCTGATTTGTATCATATGCAAGAGTGACTACAGTTTCCTCTGCTTCGGCATCATACTCAATATTTGAGACTGCCAGAGTCGGATCAGCAAAATTATAAATGTTTACATTATCGGTGACATTTGTGATAAGAAGAAGTCTATCGTGAGAGATATTTCCTTCAATTCTTACTTGTCTCGCCGAAGCGTCAAAGCTATACTTGTGTGCTAATTTCTTTGCCATTTTTAATTAAAGTCCTTTATGATGTTTACGGTAATATATCTCTCACCAACCCATTCCCACTGCCATCGCCATCGCTAATCGCTTCGACGCAACTTCAAATCCACTAGCATGGACTCCATCATGAACAATCAGCGTTTTCTTATCAGTATCGACAGTGATTTCACCTTCAGCGCCTGTAAAAGTTTGGTGCTGGGCAGTAGTGCCTCGACGAAACTGTACTTGGGTAGTCATGTTCTTACCTAAACGGGTGATTTTCTTCTTTTATTTATACAAATTATTATATTATCGTACCGAAGATTCTAATTGGACTGAAGAGTTTCAGGACATTGACTGATTCACCAGAAAGTTTGAGTTGAGGTGTTCCTGGTTGTGTAATTCTGGTGACGCTTGATGGGCTGCTTCCAGAAACTTTGAAGAGATTAACCGAAACAATATCGCCTGGTTGAGCACCAGGAAGTGTCGTGTTAATGTCAATGCTTCTGGCAACAGCAGCATTTTTGAATCCGAAGAGTGATCCAGAACCGACATAATCATCAGTCTGTTTCTCGATCGCTCTTCCCGAAGTGCTAACATAAGCAAATACTTGATTACCGTAAGTAATCTTAATGTCAGATACTTCGCCAGAAACAGTTGCTGTACCTGAAGTATTGTAAGTTCCCTTAACAAATCTTTCTTGAGCAGTACCAGATGCCTTGAAGAGCTGAATGCTTTCAACAGCAACGGTCTTGGATTCGGCAGCATTGCCGACAGAGAACAGTGATCCAGAACCAACAAAGTCTCTAGTTCTTGTGATATTACCAGCACCACTGATAAATTCTGTTCCAGAACCGACATGACTTTGAGCAGATTTAATAACTCCGCGACCCTGTACAGTGTAGAGAATTGTATTCTCTGGTGGGTTGGAAGTTGTGGATTCAGTAGCACCACCGATTGCGAAGAGTGAACCGCTACCAGTGAATACTTGAGTCTTGGACTCGTCTGCGATGCCAGAGATAAACTCGATAACACCTTCAGATACATATCTATCAGTCTGCTTCTCTGTGGCAGTACCAACAAATCTATAGAGATTTGTTTGAATTTCAGGAACAACAGCAACTGCTTCTGCCGCTCCAGCGTATCCAAAGAGTGAACCAGAACCAGCAAAATCTCTTGTTCTGTTAATTGTGGCGTTACCGACAAAGTTAAACAGACCAGTAGATTCTTCATCAACTGTTGCCGATTCAGCAGCACCACCAAATCCGAAGAGTGAACCTTCACCAATATAAGGTCTGCCGAATGCTTCATCACCAGCAACATCAACAGTAATCTCTGCCTTAGTAGCGGCAGAAATTCTGGTGAAGCTATGGTTGGCAGATCCACTGGCAGTGAAGAGAATAGTGCTTTCGCTTTCAGATTGAGTAACGCTATTCGCTTCACCACCAGCAGCAAAGAGCGAACCTTCACCAGCGTAACCTCTGGTGATAAGAACTTCATGAGTTACATCAATAGAAGTTCTTCCAGTTCCAATCTCGGTGACAGATACCTTCTGGATTCCAGCACCGTTGAATGTGTAGAGGAATGTATTTTCTGGTGGATTGACTGTTGTGGAATTCGCTTCTCCACCAACAGCAAATACTGAACCAGAACCAACATGAAGCAGTGAGAAGTTAGTCTTACCTGCTCCTTTGAAGTCGAACAGTCCAGTCTCAAGATCTGGATTGTAACCAACGATCTCAGAAGCTCCACCAACACTGAACAGTGATCCAGAACCAGTAAAGATCCTGCGGATCTTGAGATCTGGAGTACCATATACCTTAAAGTTATCTGTTGGGTCAACGTTACCAAACAGATTAAATCTGAGTTGAAGATCTGGAGTACCAGACAATCTTGGTGAACCATCTGGGCGTGATGTCCAAGCTGGATTCCATTTCGAAGGTGAAGTGCCAGAGAAGGTGAAGAATGTAATGTTTTCAGCATTAACATCTTCAGATATAGAGATGGACTCTGCTCCACCACCAATACCAAACAGCGAACCTGAAGTTCCAGGATCCTTATCATCGCCATAGTATCCATAAACATTGATCTTTTGGGTCGCGGAAACACCACTGGTAAACGCAGATCCGCCAATGTTTCCATAAACGGAATTGACATAACGAGGAGATGGTCTATAATTTTTCCACTCAAATCCAACTTTGTCTGTATACAGAGTAAACTGGACACCTTTACCGCCAACATAAGAACCACGGAATTCTTCTTCGGCAGCACCAGTGATGAAGATCTCGCCATAAGATCTCCACCATGGGCGGAATCTAACAGCAGCATTGGGAGCAAGTGGAGTCTCCTCCTTGATCTTGATGTTTCCAATGCCAATATATCTTTCAACATGCTTCTCAATCGCTCTACCAGTAAACTTGTAAAGGAATGTGTCCTCGGGAGTCTGAGCAGAGAATACTTCAGCTGCGTTGCCAACAGAGAATAGTGAACCAGAACCAACCCAATTAGCAAGTTTTGCTGGTTGAATTACGGAACCAGCAATCTTGAATAATCCATAAGGATATTCATTGCCAGTAGTAGTAATAATTCCACCGCTATCAACCTGATCGCTAGTTACAACAGAAACAGAACCATAATCAATCGTTGATGTAGAGGTTGAAGTAATATCACCATAATCAGAAGCAGTTCCATAATTTATGTTTGTAGCAGTAAATGCTGTTGAAGATTCATTATAACTATAGGTTGCTCTTTCAACTCTGTCGCCAATACTGAAGAGTGATCCAGAACCATCATAGTTACCCTTACCGAATGAGAGGGCGGAATATCCCTGACCGAACTCGAAGAGTACAGTGTTCTCTGGGGGATTGCTGGTAACCGATTCAGTAAGTCCAGTGAATGTAAACAGAGAACCTGAAGTTCCAGGATCTTTATCATCACCATAATATCCGTATACTTGAATCCAGCGATCTGATGAAGCACCACTGAATGCGAACAGACCAAATGGTTCAGTCGTATCAGTTTCAACGATATTACCAAAGTCTGTATCACCAGAAGCAGAACCAGTTACTGATCCGTAATCAACAGTAGTTGTTGTTGGATCGGAAATGCTACCATAACTACCACCAGGAACGAAGGTAGAAACTGAAGATTCGTTGTAACTATATGCTCTTCTTTCAACTTTATCACCAATATTGAACAGAGATCCAGAAGCAACAAAGTCTCTCGCTCTTGGTGTAGCACCATCTCCAGTGATAAAGTATGAACCAAATGTATCATCGGTCTGGGAAACTTTCTCAACCAGAGAACCTGTGATGTTAAGAAGTGATTCCTTAACAACATAAGGTCCACGGACGAACTGAGATTCAGCAGTACCCTGGAATTCGAAGAGTCCTGTGTAAGGATAGATAATATCCTCAACGATAATACTACCAAGATCAGTATCACCAGAAGCAATGGAACTTATAGAACCATAATCAACAGATGTTGTGACTGGATCTGTAATATCTCCATAACTACCGCCAGGTACAAATTCTACAATTGAGGATTCGTTATAATCGTATGTTACTCTTTCAAGTTTATCGCCAATGCTGAAGAGTGAACCAGAACCAATGAAAGGTCTCGTTCTAGCATAAGGAATAACATGATTGGTGATAATAATTTCACCATAAGATCTGTACCATGGGAAGAATCTCTGATCAGTGGGCTTACTTTGACCCTTATAAATCTTAATTGGTGGGCTCTCACGATTCCAGATAAATTTGGGGAAGAAGTTTTCAACAGCAGTACCAGTAATAGTAAAGAGCTTACCGAGTGGAATCTCATCACCAGGAACCAGAACAATTCCGCCCTGATCAATTTGATCATTTGTTGAAGTTATTACTGATCCATAGTCAATGGTTGATGTTACAGGATCACTGATTTGTCCATATTCATTAGGATCACCGAGTTCACCAATAGAAGAAATATTATAACTGTATGTTGCTCTTTCAACTCTATCACCGATATTGAAGAGTGATCCTTCCCCAATATATGTTGCCTTGGAATATGATTCGGAATTATTCCATACCAGGGACATATCATAGTAACCATCATATGATGGTACATAACGAGTATCAGTTGGGAGTGGTTGATGAGTAAATTTAATCTCAGCATAACCAGTCCAGGGGAATCTCTGATACGCAACTGTAGCAGCAGCACCGCTGATCTTAAATAGACCATAAGGTTCTTTGATTTCAGAATCAATAATAGAACCATTATCGGTTTCACCTACCGCTATTTCATTAACAAATCCATAATCGACTGTTGTTCCAGTAGTGGTAATATCTCCATAATTATTTGGATTGCCAATTTCAAGAACAGCAGATTCGTTATAACTGTATGTCGCTCTTTCAACTCTATCGCCAATACTGAAGAGTGATCCAGAACCGACATAATCATCTGTTTGCTTGATAGCAGTTCTTCCAGAGAAGTTGAATAGAACTGTCTCCTCTGGTGGGTTGTTAGTAATCGATTCAACCAGACCACCAGCAGTGAACAGATTTCCTTGACCAACAAATCTTCTGGATCTAGAATCAGAACTATCACCAGAAATATCGAATAGACCATATGGAATAAGTTCTGTATTTGGTACAGTCTGACCAAAATCAGTATCACCTATTGAAGCTTCGGATACCTGACCATAATCTACAGAATTTGTTACTGTTCCAAGATCACCATAGGATTGCTCTGTTCCTTGTGAAACGATTGAGGAATTATTATAATCAAATGTAGCACTCTCAAGACCACCAGTGAGTGTGAAGAGAGATCCAGAACATACGGGAGTATATACATGGAAATATCTGTACTCTGAGTAACTACTGACACTGATAGTATCTCTATCGAAATTGCCATTGATATCATAAATTTGTGGTGTTGGTTCTTGGAATATTGCTGTGGCAGAACCAGTAAATGAATATATTGATGGAACACTATAGATTATGGTATCTAAAGCAGAAGAAGAAATCAGTTCAACTCTAGATACACCATAATCATCTATGCCAGTACCAGCTGGTGAAAACTGTGCTAATCTAAATCTAGTAGAAGAAGTTTTTGCTTCTGTTGGAATAGTAAATGTTTTGGTTACTACACCATTTACACCATCTAGGGAATTTTCGGCAAGAACTATAGCGATGAATGTATATGTAGAACCACCATCAAGGCTATATGATAGTTGTAGATCTTCGTTAGTGTCTGGTTCTTCACCACCGTTGAGTGAATTTCCTCTAATTACATCAATAGCAATTTCATTATATGAAGTTGTATTAAATACAAATTCAACTGATCTTGTTACCGCACCATCAAAAGCAATATGTCTTCCAATATTAAATCCACCAGTAGATCCAGTACCAGTTCCAGAATCTCTTAATGTTACATTTGTAAGTGTTCCACTGTAGTTACTTACAAAATCATCAGGAAGAATAGTTACATTTCCTGGAATTACATTTACATCTAGATTGGCAGTGTAATTATCAGTTTGTCTAACAACAGCAGCACCAGTCAGATTATATAATCCAAACTTAACTCCATCGTTAAAATCTAACCCAGCATAATCAGTATCACCACTGGAAGATTCTGCTACCTGACCATAATTTTCTATTGTTCCTGCTGATTGATCAACAGTTCCGTAATCATTAGTACCAACAGGTTCTGGTAATGGAGTATATGCTGAACTGATTCCACTGAAGGTAAAGTCTGTAATACCATAATGATCAAATGTATTTCCACTGGCAAGAGTTTGTTCTACTCTAAAAATGGTAGATCCAGTTTTTGCCGCTTCTGGTATCGTTACCGTAACTTCTTTTAGAGCACTAAAAGTAGCATCATTATATCTTACAATAATACCAACTAAAGTGAAACTTACTCCATTGTCTACACTATACCATAGTCTTAAACTTTCATTATCATTACTATCTGGAGTTTCACCACCATTACTACCATTACCCCTAATAGCATTGAATGTAATACTATCATAGTTAGTGGAATTTATTGGGAATGTATCAAATCTTCTCAGTCCAGTATTCTGCTGAGTAATAAAACCGAAACTGAGGTGAGTTCCAATATTAAATCCACCAGTAGATCCACTACCAGTTCCTCCAGAACTAACAGTAACATCATCAAATGTTGCTGTATTAATTGTAGTAGTATCATTAGCAAGTACTACAAGATCTGGAACAGTCGTTCCAATAAGTTCTGAACTGTACTTGAATGTTGCTCTTTCAATTTTATTGCCAATATTAAACAGAGAACCAGATCCCTGATATGAAGAACGAGCAAATTTTTCTTCTACAGAACCATTTACAGATAAGGATTCTTTCGTTGTAAAATCAACTCTATTTCCTCTTACAATATAAATCTGTGGTGTTGGTTCATTGAACTGAACATCGACATTACCAGTGATATTAAATCCACCTGTTGCCTGATGTCCGTATGCTCTCTTAACTGGAGCAAATATTTCATCAATACCGCCAGAGAACCTGAAGAGACCGTATGGAATACCATCGGTTCTCATCATAGAGCCATAATCAGTATCGCCTGTTCCAGGTTCTGCTACCTGCCCATAATCAATTATATTTGTTACTGTTCCAAATCCAGATCCATAATCTGTACTTGTTACAGATGGATCAACAACAGATTCTGATGAATAACGATATACTCTACTTTCTTCATTTGAGAAAATACTAAAGAGTGATCCAGATCCAGCATAAGGTCTGCTGAAAGCATCAGGGATGGTTGAATTAAATACTTTGAATAGACCGAACGTATCGTCCGTTTGTGCTGCTACTACAGTGGTTCCAGAAATGCTGAAAAGTGAACCAGAACCTACTTTCGTATATACATTAAAGTATCTAGATTGTACTTCACCAGACCATCTAAAGCTACCAAATGGTCTTAGTTCGTCTCCGACAGTGATACTTCCGTATGAGAATTCATTTGTCGATGATTGATCAACTTGTCCATAATCAACAGAAGAACCCACAGTACCGAGATCCCCGTAGGTAGTGTCGGCACTGTAGGTTTGTATAGAAGATTCGTTATATGCGTCTGCTGCGCTGATAACAGCAGATCCAGATAGGCGCAGTGGTCCAGAAGATCCGACCCAAGGTGCGGCAATTCTTTCTTGTCCACCAGCAATTTCGAATAATGTACCAGAACCAGTCCACGCTTGTTTTCTTACTACAATCGCTTTCTGATAGAGAATAATTGGTTGTGGTTTTGCTACAAATACTACAGTAGCAGATACACTTAAATTATTACTAATATTGATCTTACCAAATGGGTATGTAGTTTCGGTGAAATTAATCTCGCCGTAAGAAGAACTACTTTCAACATAAATGATCAGATCGCCTTCTACGATATAATCGGTTCCCAATTCAACCGTAAAATCATCAGCCGCCAAACCATTATCAGCAGTAGAAATTGGAGCATCTCCAATGCTTCCTAAATCTACTACCGCATAAAAATTTACGGTAGATGGTGATGAGTCGTAGACAAATGTATTCATTAATACCCCTTTCCATTAAAAGGGGGGACATAACATCCCCCCACAAAAACCAATAACGAAAAAGATGTATAGTATATATCAGTCGAGGCTGACGTTCAGAGTGATCTTGATTTGGTCACCGTTGTTTTGAATTGGGTATGGACCATTGGTGAATCTTTCAGCGAACATGATGCTGCTGTACAGAGTCAGGTCACCACTACCATCAAGAGCAGGTGTAGTGTGGAAAGTGTTGGCATCAGGTACTTCGAATACAGTGTAAGTGCCAGCAGTTGTACCAGAGTTTGTTGTACCCTGAGCAACATAGATGACATCACCAATATTCAGTTGGTGTCCAGTAGCAGAAACTTTGCTGAATGACAGGCTGATTGAGGAGTCAGTAGCAACCTGAATGTTATCTGTCAGATCATTATCGATATAGATAATTCTTGTGGCATAATCAATACCGATAACCTTTGTGCCAGCAGGAACAGCGTTGTTTGAACCAACTACCTGACCAACTGTGATATCATCCATGATACCAGCAACGTTAGGGAGAGTAATGAAAGCATTACCGATAACACCGATACAAGGATTAGTGTTATCACCCTTAGCAAGAGGAGTTCCAGCAGAAGCAGCAGCAGCGTCTACAACACCATGGATAGAAACAGGCATGTTGTTGGCGCGAGCCAGATAGTAACCATAAACGTTACCAGCAGCACCAGTAAATGTGAAAGTTTGCTCTGGATAAGTAGCAGTTGTAACACCACCAGCGAAGTTAATTGTTCCAGAAACAGCACCCGAGTTGGCAACTGTAAGAACAACAAGGTTACCAGCAACTCTGGCAACTTTAGCGCCAGAAGCAATGCCAGTACCAGAAACAAGGTTGCCTACGCTAATTGTTCCAGTAACGCTAGATACGGTGATTTCATACTCACCTTGAGCACCAGAACCTGTACCAGAAGCAACAGGATCGCTAGCAGTCGTGATCGCCCAACGGTTACCATTCAGCAGAATACCATACTGATCTGCGAAATCTTGATCGGCTTCTGTTCTGTTGTTTACACAGGTGGGATAACCAGTGTTAGCAGCAGTTCCATAAGTGTTGGTATTACCATCAGCATATGGTTCGAAATAAGCAGTTTCTGAAGGAACATCAGCCTCGGCAGGAGTTGTATTTGAGGTGAAAAGCTTCAGAACTAAGTTTCTAGGAATTTGATGAGTTGAGTTCAGCAAATAGCGAAGTGACTCTACCTCACCAATATTTGGTACTAAAAGTGCCATTTAATTGTTCCTCCAGGGAATTTTGTTTTATCTGTTTATATTTATAATTTTACTTTCAAAGCGATAGCAAAATTACTGATCGATACTGTAGTATTTATAACTTCAAATTGTATGATATCACCAGCATTTAGAGTGGTGTTCCACCCAGACAAAGTGATATCAGTATTTTTATTTGTGTTGATAAGTTTTGGAGTATTACCCCCACAAATGGAAGTTACATTTGGATAGTCAGCAAAAGTAGATTTTCTCAAATCTACTTCTAATGTTCCATCAGCATCTGAAACCAAAATCCATGATTCAATAACACCAGTAACATCAATGGTTAAATAACCTTTGTTACCAGTGGTCATGGGTCGTGAACCATTGTCCACAACATAGTTAATTGTTCTAGTTAGATCAGCGGTATTAGCAAGAGCAATAGCGAAAAATGGTACATTACAAGGAGGAGTTGCGAAGATGATTTGATCACCAGATATAGTGTATCCAACTCCTGGTTGTAAAATAGTATTATCAACCGAGATGATTAATTGTTGATCATTGAGTGGTTGATAAGGTGTTCCAGAAGTAGTCAAGTTAAAAACAGTTCTGGCACAGTCAAACTGAGAGGTAAGGTCATCAAGAATTAAATTCTGATACTGAATACCTTTTACAGGTGCCTCATAATTTAGACCAATACTATAGTCTTCTGGAGTTCCCTGAGTAACAGTAAAATTTGTAGTGTTAATTTCGTAATTTGCCACTATACTGTCACTC
>Ga0255768_10002024_pt1 | contig 20506 bp, 20 predicted proteins | sample 071ome_33_FD_179983 | JGI IMG/M metagenome (GOLD analysis project Ga0255768, IMG submission 179983) | Coastal salt marsh microbial communities from the Groves Creek Marsh, Skidaway Island, Georgia - 071412AT metaG (version 2) | ecosystem: Environmental > Aquatic > Marine > Intertidal zone >...
GCATTCGCTTCAGTTAATGGACAAGACGACTTCTTCAAAGTTGTTTGTTGGGCTTTGGTAAACATATCCACGGGCAGAAGGAGAAGAAAGAAAATGAAGAAGATGTGATGCAGCCGCATTACTGGCGCGGAAGTGAGGGCGAGGAAGAAAAAGTTGTTCTTCTCTTCCTTTTTCTTTGTCTTCGTCGGCATCATCGCCGTTAACAGCTGCTTAAAGAAGAGAGGGCCGTGGCGTTGGTAATTTTTTTTATCTTGTTTGCCCCTCGTGTATTTTTGGTTCTTTCTTGATCAAAATCTTCATTTTTTATTTTGTTTGCAAATTCTCATGTATGCCTCCTCCTCCTCCTCCGTTCTGCATCGTAGCTGTGATGCTACTTGGTCAACGCACAGAGGAAGAGCACGAAGACAGAGAACTACTCTCGTCGCTTCCACATCATCATCATCATCATCACCTTCTTCTCCATCCGATATCGCGGGTAATCCGTTCGAGCAAACCAGCCAAGCCGCGTCGGAGAGGCAAGATCTCTTCAACGACATAGCACCTGTGTACGACCAGTTGAACGATGTTTTATCTTTAGGCTTACACCGCGCGTGGAAGCGAGCGACGGTGAAATGGTCGGAAGCGAAAAAAGGAGATACGGTTCTGGACGTCTGTTGCGGTTCTGGCGACATCGCGCAGAGGCTTTCGGATCGGGTTGGTGATGAAGGAACGGTGTTTGGTTTGGACTTTGCGGAAAACCAGCTGAGACGTGCGGCGGAAAAAATGGAAGAGAAGACGCCAACCACGAGTAACGAAACGAATACGGCGAAAATTACCTGGGTGCAAGGCGACGCTTTGGAATTACCATTCGAAGACGACACGTTTGATGCGATCACGATGGGATACGGGCTAAGAAATGTGAGGGATATTCCAAAGGCATTGTCGGAGTTGAAACGCGTAGCAAAAAGCGGCACGAAAGTTGCCATCTTAGATTTCAACAACTCCAGAGACGAGACAACCAATCAAATATCTGGTTTCATTCTTGATAACGTTGTTGTGCCGTTCGCAAAAATGAACGACGTCGAGGCAGAGTACAAATATTTGAGACCAAGTATTGAGAGATTTCCAACTGGACCAGAGTTGGTTGATTTAGCTTTAGCGGCGGGCTTCGAAGAAGCGACGCATTACGAACTTCAACCGGGAGGGTTAATGGGGTGTTTAGTTTGCCAAGTTTAGTAGCTTTATAGTTGTATGTTATTTATTATTCATTCTGCACTGCTTTTTAATGCTATAATTAATCGGTGTTTAAACGCGAGTACAGATGGTTGTTGTCATAACAACGTGTATACATCACACTACAAAAAAAGTGGCTACGAGCGCTTTGCTGCTTTTCTATAAAAATAATATTCTTTGTGTTGTACAGGAATCTTTCTCTCTCTATCTCTTTCTTTCTTCTCTTCACTACTTGATCAATGACTTCTTCTCATCCTCAGTGACGTGCTTGTCGCCAACTTTCGTAGAGGAATTATCGAAATCCGTGATGGAGTCCGTCATCAAGATGTTTGGAACGAAGATGAACGTCAAAGGAATTGCGAGAAGTGGCATGCAAATACCACAAACCAAGATGAGATTCGGCAAGTTATCCCAGTTGCAACTTCCCGAAGTTAAATCGGTTTTGATGCCCGCGTAATCCATCGCAAATGTCCCGAAAGAACCACTCAAAGACCCCCCTAAATTCGCAAAACTGGCTAAAATGGCAAACATTGTCGTTTCTAAATTTTTTGGACACATTTTCGCAATCAACACTACCGATGGCATGTACGCCATCATGCCAACGATAGATTCTAAGACTGCATCGCCAAACATATAAAACGCCTTATCGGGAATGCTCAAGTAGTCAACATTCCATCGCTTCACGATTGCGTAATCGAAAAACGAACCGAGCGACGAAATCACGCTCGAAATCCAGAAAGCCTTTCGCAAACTTCCTTTCGAGAAGAAGATGTTGAACAACCAAATGCCGATGATTCCAGAACATTGCCCGACGATTGACGTGTACACGGTGAAATACACGTAGTCAAAGTGTGGCCCACCAGGATTACATTTTTCATCGACGGTGAACCAATACGTCATGGCTCCACCAAAAGATACCGATAACACGGAGGTGATGAATAAGAAAAACGTCGCCTTTGCCAACTGCCTCGGCAAAAAGAAAAATATCAACATCGACAAAAGTACGCACGAAATCAAAGTGATGGACAAGATTGTACTCTCATCTAAACCGACGATTTGAATGCCAGCAATGATAACACAAATCACACCCATTAAGATAGCCATCATGTTCATCGATCGTTTCTGTCGATTCGCTTTCTTCGTTTCTTCGTCTTCGTCTGCGAACGTCACGGATTTCTTCGCATCACCTACTCCCATTGCATCGACTTTGTCGCCTTCGTCGTCTTCGCCGTCGTCAACGACAACCTCTCCTTTTTTGGTTCTTTTCACTTTCAATTCAGGCAACAAGCCGCTGGCCGAGGTGAGAAAGCATTGCACGGCAAAGGGCAATGCCATCCAAAAGAGAAGATGATAGTTTTCATCTTTAAGCGCGATGTAGGATAACACCGTCGCTAAAATCCCACCCAATGTAATGTTACCCCACACGTACGAAACCATAGACGCAGAGTGATTTGGGTTGTATCGCATGGCTTCAGCGTATTTCCCTTCAGTGAGTAAATCCGCGATGGCGACTTGCGCGTTGATGAGCGTCAAGCCGGCTATGTAATACAAACCGTTCGATCGATCAAACTTATACGTGGCGACGAAGTAAATCGCGCATGATCCGACTAAAGACGAAGCGGCAATGTACCATCTTTTATTGTACCCAAAAATAGGAAAACCATCGCTAATCATCCCGATCAAAGGCTTCACGGTCCACGGAAACGACGCGACGATGCCGTATTTTTGCATCTCAATCGCGGTCAATTTCAAGTACTTTTGCGCGTAAGGGAGTCCACTCGATCCAACCAAGCCAATCATCGCACCTTTCACACCAAACATCACCGAAATGATCATGAAAACTAAAGGCCATCCGTAAATGATGATCATTTTTCTCATGTAGTAATAAAACTGCACGAACGGGTTGTAATAGGAAATGCCGCAACATTTCGTCGTTTTGTACTCCGTCAAGTCGACCAAAATGCGTTTGGTGTCTTCCTTTCTCGGCGCCTTATTCTTCCTCCCTCGAAACATCTTCCTTTCTAATCACTATGGTTTTCGAGAGAGATTCTTTGCGTGTTTTCAAAGCGTGTGTGTGTGTGTGTGTGTGTGTGTGTGTATTACGTATGTCTTCTCTCGTTTGATGAAGAATAATGAAGCGCACCACCCCGCGGCGGGAAAAGAAGCTGATGAGTGAGTGAGTGAGTGAGAAGAGCTGTTTTTTGAGAGTTTTTGATGCTCTTTTTTCCCTTGTTTTTGAGAAAAATGGCCCCCCTCCTCCTCTCGCCCAGCCCGCGGCCTTTTTTTTTGGTACTTTTCCTCGTGCCTTCAAACACACAAAACACATTTTTCCTCATTGCTCTGAGCACCCACAACACACGCCTCCGTTGGTGTTTTGCTTCTCTTTCGTTTCTGATATATAATATATATATATATAAACGATATAAATAAGGTAACCATACGTAATATAATGGGCGGGTACAAGTACCGAGTTGGAACGCACAGCGGCGCTTCCTCGTCCAATCCAGAGTCCGCGCAGTTGCTCAAAAATGAAAATGGAGCCAACACCGCTTCCAACCGATCTTCGTCGTCGTCGTCCTCGTCGTCGTCGTGGAGTTCCAAAGTAGTCGCGACATCGGTCGTCACCTTTGTTGGCGTCTCGTGCGTCATGGCCGTGCAACAAAAGATGGGTGGTAGCACTGCTGATGCTCAACATCATTCATCTTCTTCAGCCGTCGCCCCTGAACCCGGAGTAGAGACTTCTCCCGAAGCGGGCCTGTTCGCAAAGACCGCGGGCTGGATTCGTGATTTCACCTCCCGGAAAGGGAAAAGCGACGAGGACAACTTGGCGTCTTTGTTAGGCTCGGAACACTACACGCTGAAAGACGTCGCGGATTCTTTCCGACAGTTGGAATACGAGAGAGATAAAACGAGAGGCCAATCGAACAGTCTCCACGTTTTCTCCTGGACTCCTCAAGCCGGATTCGAGATGTTTGACTTGGGACCGACCAAAGAAGCGGCGATGAAAGACGCCTCCATCGATCGTTGGCAAAGACCCGGTTGGACGTTTGATTTCATCAAGATGGGTTTACAAACTTATTTTCCGAAACGTTTCGACGGTGTTCACGACCCGAGGCCGTTTCGAGTGGTCATTTCGCATGCGGATTACCAAACTATTCCGTGCTCCAACCCAAACAACAACAAAAAATGCGCCAAACTTCCCGCGCCAGTGTTCACTTTCGGGTCTGTCCCGACCCACGTCGACAGAAAGATGGAGAATTTGAAGCAAATGCCAACATTTTCTACTCTAGAGTGCTTGTGGGGCCACATGATGGCGAAGAGCGAACCGGAGCATGGTAAGTGCAGATGGTTTGTGCCGCAGACAAAATACGAAGGTCACTGCGAAGATAAATCGAAAGAAAACTGGTCGTTTCTAGATGCCGGAGAAGTGCAACTTTGGGACAACGTCCCTTTCAACACGTTGACGCCGAAAGTCGTGTGGAGAGGCGCTGATTATCCTTTCGTCGCCGCGTTTTCGAAAGACGATGCCGGACAAACCGCGGCTTTGTTCTTCAAAAGAAACGCGCGCTTGCATTTGCAGGATAAATCCCCAGCGAGAGTCATCGAGACTATTGGTGAACAAAATCTACCACCGAGATTGCACGCGGCGCTGTTATCGAAAGCTGAACCGGATTGGATCGACGTGAAATTCTTGCGACCGAAAGTTATCCCCGGATTTGGTGATATCGATGATCAGTATAAAGGTTTGGAGACGGTTGAGCCAATGACCAAGTGCGAAATGGCGAGGTACAAATACCACATCGATATTGGTGGAAACGGCGGAACCACGTGGCAAGGTACGATCGATAAATTAGCCATGCCCGGTTTACTCTTTCACCACGATTCCGGGATGAAGGACCACTTTCACGACGAGTTGAAACCGTGGGTGCATTACGTTCCGGTGGCGGTTGATTTGACCGATTTGAAGATCAAATACGAATGGGCGGAGCGCAATCCAGACAAGGCGGAGAAGATTGCCAAAAATGGTCAAGAGTGGGTGCGAAACTTTATCAGCGAGAAAGGTATGGAGGAGCAAGTGCAGAAATACTTCGTCGAGCCGATGACGGATTACATAGCTAAATACGACGACGATTGCGAAGTGTGCACGAAAGAGCGCATGTCGTTCGCCCAGAAGGTGCATGCGGTGACGGATGGTTCGATGAGTGCGGCGAAGATGAGTTGGTCGAAACGAAACGAGTTACAAAAGTAAAAATTTTGTTTTGTCACGTCATCCATCAACTTCGCGCGCCATCCATCACTGTAAATTCGTTAAAACATGTAGTAGCTAAAATTAAAGAACAACAACAACAACAACAACGACAACAACAACAACATTTAAGTACTAAGTAAGTAAATTTTTTTATCAAATACCATTAATCAACAAATACATGAATACCTACTAATAATGTATCACGCATTACTTTTTGACGACGCGCATCATCCCGTATACCATTAGTTTTCGTTTGAAAGCGCGCTGCATTCGCTCGAGGCAAATGATATCGCGCAACGTTTTGTACCAAATTTTTGGTCTCGTAAATACCGGGAGAGGATCGTAAACGCCGGCCCAAATCGAGTGTCTCCACGAGACGATCGTTTGTTTCGTCCAATCATCCAGCGTAACGGTTGCTCCTGGATTGCACGCCTCGACGAGTCTACCGTATTCTTCAATGGAAATGAAATACGGGTGCGCCCACTCGTCGTACAAAAATTGGAGCTGCGACTTTTCTACCTTTGTCAACGCCGGCGGCGTCTCGCGTTGACACCAAGTTGCTAGAACCAAAGTTCCTCCTGGTTTCAAAACTCGCATCATCTCCTCTACGTATTTTTTCTTGTCTGGCATGTGCTCGCCACTCTCGCAGGCCCAAACCAAATCGAATGAGTTATCAGCGAAGGACATGTTCAGAGCGTCCATGACTTCAAATTTAGCGTTTGGAATGTTTTGATTCTTGGCTAAATCGTTCGCTCTCTTCGCTTGTTCTGGACTCAAAGTGATTCCCGTGACTTGAGCTCCACCACCGATGCATTCAGATGCCAAGCGTCGACTGGCTCCTCCGATGCCACACCCGACATCCAAAACCGACGTTATTTTTGATTTCTCCGCTTTGGAGAACTTGAACATTTCATCCACGAAGTCTTCCTTCGCTTCGATAAAGTCTTTGACCTTGTGTCCGAGAAGAGTTCCTGCACCTTTCGCTAAATCTTCGTCGTTGTAATATCCTAAATGAATGTGCTCTCCCCAATAATATTCGAGAATCTCTTCTTTGGTCCACGCGTCATATTCATTACCGACGGTATTCTCGCCTTCGACGTAGATTCGCGAAGGCGTATCTAAAACGTTTTTAATTTTTACTAAACTGGCGGCGAGGAGGAGTCCTCCGAAAGAATACGCCGCTTGCGAGCCGTGGCTAATGTTTCTGCAATATTCTGCGATGAAACTCCGCGAGTTTGCTTGCGCGTGCGAAGGCACCGCGATGAAACCTGCAATTTTTTTGCCCGACAGCTCCGTCGAGGCCGAAAGTTGACCCAAAGCTTCTCTGCGTAAAGTAGCGACAGGGAGTGCCCGCTGCTGCTGCTTTTGTTCATCAATTTGAAAAACTTCAAATGCGGCGCTATGCTTTCCTTCGTTGATTTTTGTATTCGCGGCATTCGCGGCGCTTCCTAAAGCTATCGTTCGACCTCTTTCTCTCTTTCTTCTTCGTCTTCTATTATTAGAAAAAGTCGTTACGAATCGCGATGAAGAAGAAGAAGAAGAACCGTTGAATTCTGACGCGCGAATACGAGCACAACCGGCACGTAACTGTTGATTCAACGACGGCGCAGACGACGACGATGTCGTCATCGGAGATTGCAGAAGAAAAGGCATATTTATTATTTCCGCCGGGGGCTTTGAGGTTGTGGATTGCGGAGGAGTGTTTTGGTTTTTGCGGGAAAGACGAAAACTGTACTTTTTTTTTCCTTGCTCTCTGACTCTGATGATTCCAGACAGATTCCTTCTCGCGCGCGTCTTTAAATCGTCTTCATTCACACTTACACGCACTTCAAACTTTCGTTGCAAACACGAACGCAAACACGCGCGCACACGCACACACACACACACACGCAGAGAGAGAGAGAGATAAACAGAGAAAGAGAGAGAATCAGAGTCGCGCTTTGAGCGTTGCGCGTTAAATACAAAGAATGGTGGACATTTACGCCGGCAAAAACGCAAAGGACGTTCGGTCTCTGGAGCTTGAGTTCGTTCGCGGGTTGAACGCTTTTGTACTTAGCTTTCGTCATCTCACTTCTCCTGATGACGATGGTACTCACCATACGACGAGAAGTGACGAGAAGGATAGAAAAGCAGGCAAAGAGGATTGGAAAACTGGAGCAAAACCGCACGCGTACGCGGAATCGCTCCGTCGACAATTGAACGCGTTGAGAGAGAAGACGAAAGAGATGCACGCGTTGCAACAAAAGAAAAAGAAAAAGAAAAAGAGGAACACTTTATTAGCAGCAGTTTTCGCTGGAGCGCACGATAACGACGAGGACGTTGAAGACGAGAACGATGACGACATCAACGACGAAAACGATCAATCTAACGAACGAGACCATATTAAGAAAGAATGTGAGCGAAAGTTTCGCGCGTACGAGGAAAAAATAAACGAGATCGAAAAGAGATTGCCAACGCACGAACATCCCGCGTTTGTCTCGGTGACTGCTTCAGCTATTCCGAGTTCATCGTCATCGTCGTTATCTCATTCTTCTTATCCTTCTTTTGCACCGACGGCGATGACCACAGTATCAGAAAATGCTGACGTTTTAGAAGCAGCGCAGGCATCCACAGTTACAACGCAAACAAAGAAGAAACTCTACGCGCCGAAGAAGTTTACCGTGTCGAAAGAGGGCGATAAAATATTACAAGATGAAAAGAAAATGCAGGAGAATTTGACGAACGAAATGGTCGATTTAGCCTCTCGAATTAAAAGGAACGCCGAAGAAGTCTCCAAGGAATTAAGCAGAAGCAATAAATTAGTAGATAGCATGGAAACAAAACTCGATCAAAACTTCGTCGTCGCGAAAGGTGCGACGCAAAGACAAACGGCAGTTTTTCGTAAAAACAAAAAGTACGGATGTTGGAGTTGCATCGTCCTCACGCTCGTTTTTGTTCTCTTCAGCTGGGTTTATATCGTCATCAAGTTTAGCGGCGATAAAACGGTAAAGTTAATCGACAAGAAGAAAATGTACGACGACGGCGACAACGACGAGAAAGACGTTGTCCAAGATATTCGAGTAGAACGAGACGAAGTTGAGAAGCCAAAACATAGCAGCAGTAGCCGAGACGCCTTAGAATTGTAGTAGTAGTTTGAATATTAAATATAATACAACTTGATGATCATGATGGATATTATAATTAGATGTATATATATATAAGTTACAGAATAATATTAACGCGGCTGACCTGGAGGCGTAAACTTAACCATAGGTGTTCCGAAAAGTGTCGGTGCATCTTTCACCGCGAGCACGTCGACTTCGAACGTCAGTTTCAATCCAGCTAAAGGATGGTTAAAATCTAAAGTCAAAGAGTCCTCCCCAATCTCGACGACTTTCGCGATGACGTTTGGCGCGAGCTGAACAACTTGCCCAGGTTGCACTTGTTCCTTAACTTGAGCCATTTCTTCCGGTAATATCGGTTGCTTTTGAATCTTCTTTTCGTCAAAGTTGCCGTACGTATCTTCCGGGTCAAGCGTCAGTTTGATTTTACTTCCAACTTCGCACGTTAATAATTGCGCTTCCAATTTTGGGAATAACTCCCCGCTCCCTAACGTAATCTCCACGGCTTGTCCTCGCGCGGAAGTATCGTCGATGAGTTCATTGGTCTCTCCGTTGGTCAATTTATAGTGCAAAGCGACTTTTTGTCCGTTTGTCAGCGCAGCCAAACACTGACGACGACGGTGAATTCTTGTTGATTTTGAAGTTGTTGTTTTTCTTCTTCTGCTGCTTTTGATGAGAAGATGCAATTTTGCGTTTTTATGCGAAGAAGAAGAAAACGTCGATGAAGGTGGTGACGGCGATGAAGACAACATAAATTCAATATCAGAGCGCTGTTATTAATGCGCGTCGAAGAAGATTACTTCTTTCTCTCTCTCTTTCTCTCTCTCTCTCTCTCTCTCTCTCTCTCTCTCTCTCTTTCTCTCTGGTGAAAGAGGAAGAAATATATATGAAGATGATGACGACGAGAAGAGAAAAAGAGAGAGAGGTTTTTTCATCACACGAACACAAACAAAAACAAACGAACGCGGTTTTTCTTCTTCTTTCTTCCTCACAACACCTAATTACCAGTACAGTACAGTAACTAACTTCGAGTAAAAATAAATATGTCGTTGCAACGCAACGGTAGACTTCTGAACGGTGCGAGCAGATGTGCGCGCGCGATCACCGCGCGCGGAATGATCGATTTCGTGTGTCCATCATCTTTATCGTCGTCTTTGTCATCACCATCATCATCATCATCAACGTCTTCATTTTCAACAACAACAACAACAACAACAACAACAATTTCAACAACTCGTAAAAACAGTATCAACAGAAACACAACGAGGTCGTCGTCGATGATGAACACTCGTTATCATCGTCATCATCATCATCATCACCAACAACAATATCAACAATTTCGCTCGTTCAGAACGTCCTCCTCGCACGCGACGACAGTTTTGGGCATTCGGAAAGATTCTAAAACCGTTCTCATCGCCGACGGTCAAGTGACCATGGGGTCGGAAATTATCAAACACAACGTGATAAAAGTGCGAAAGTTGGGCGAAGGCGTCATCTCGGGTTTTGCCGGATCCACCGCGGATGCGTTCACGCTCTTTGAAAGGTTGGAACAAAAAATAGAAGAACACCCAGGCCAATTGACCAGAGCTTGCGTAGAACTGGCTAAGAATTGGCGCACGGATAAGTACCTCAGAAAGTTGGAAGCGACGATGATTGTCGCAGATAAACACCACATGTTTCAAATAACCGGCAACGGTGACGTGTTGGAACCCTCCAACGGGATCATCGGTATCGGAAGCGGTGGTAGTTACGCGTTAGCCGCTTCAAAAGCACTGATTGATGTGGAAGGATTGAGCGCGATGGATATCGCGAAGAAAGCCATGGAGATTGCCGCGAACACGTGCGTGTATACCAACGATAAGTTTCAGATTTTGACGTTAGATTCAGACGCGAGCGCAGACGAAGGAGGAGAAAAAGAGAAGAAAGAAGTCGACGATGGACGAGGCGGCGAAAAATGATTGAAGTGAAGCGCATCACATACAACGATAAGAACAGCATTCTTTTGCGCGTCTCGTAGCCAATAATAATTACAATAAAATCGCTCTACTGTGCCTAACTTTTTTTCCGCTAACTAATTAGCAATTTTTACTGATAATACATGCGTGCATCAACGCGCTCACTCAATCGACATTTTTTGGTGGCTTGTTCTTCTCTTTCATTCTGAACACCCGTCGTAACGCCAGCACGAATTCGCTCTCTTCGACTTTGTCCAGGAAATTCGCGCGTTTCCCGCTCATAGACTCTCGCATTCTGTTGATGCCGCCATTCAACGCTTCGATGCCGGCTGTTCCGCCGTCGGCGTTGCTATTATTATAAGCTTCGACCCGTTCTCGTATTCGATTAACAGTAGGCTCGAAATTACGTTTTGTCGCGTTGCGCAAATCTTCCACGCTTGCTATATCTAAAAATGCAGAAGCGCAAACGCTCCCACCGACGACGCCACACACTGCTAAACAACTCGCGTACACGAGCGCGCGCACGGCGGCGGCATTGGTCGATTTGTGCACCTCGTGCATTCGTCTCGCCGCGAGCCGTTCAGTCGCAGACGCATTTTGACGCTCCAATCTTCTGAATTCTAAATCAGATTTAATAGCTTCGAAGCCCCATCGGTCTCGTCGTCGTTGTCGAAGCATGTTATCGTTTTCTGGAAACGCTCTTCGTTGTCCTCCTCGGTTATTATTTCCTTCACCGATATCAAATCTCTTGTGTTTTCTCAGCTCTCTCGCTTCGAGCTGCGCCGATAAACGCAGCTCGTTCGCGTAGACTTCAGCTAGTTTCGTAACTCCATCGTACTCTGCGCTATCATAATAATCATCTTCTCCTTCGTTAGCATCATCCCGCGCTCTTCTTTTGAGCAGCAACGGGGGTTTCTTTCTCCCGTCTTTCTCGTCGTCGTCGTCGTCGTCGTCTTCCTCTTCCTTCTTTTTCTTGTTTCTTTTCTGTAACTCCAACTCTTGCTCTTTCTTTGCCCAGTGGTTTTCGTTCGCTCTCGCGCGCGCGCCTATGCGAGAGATTAGACTTCCCCCCGAAAACGACATATCTCACTTTTACGACGCAAAAGATATGTGATTCCCCGCGTCGTCGCAGTAGTAGTCGCGATGTAAACCCATATTCTCTTTTTCGTTCGTGCGCGCGTGTGGATAAATCAAAAGAAAAATGAAGAAGAGAAAAATAAATTCTTTTCTCTCTTTTGCTCTTCTTCTTCTTCTTCTTCTTCTTCTTCTTCTTCTCTACTTTTTTGACACGCAAATACCGTTACGAGCTACCAGTAGTACACAGTTATACAACTCCTCCTCCTCTTCCTCCTGTTACTAACATAAACGATGAAACCGAAGATGACGGATGAGAACAGCGAGTATTACGAGCAGTGCTTTCATCGCTTGAATCACATGCCTTGGTTGTACGACATCGAGAAACACAAGACGTTCGCTCACGAGAGGCAAAAGAAATGGCAGGAGAAATTGATGCAGCTCGAAACTATAGAAATAAGAGGAGACGACACGTACATATCGGAAGAAAACGTGAATATTTTCGCGGAGAGAGGGAGGAAAGTCGTGATTGAGAACAACTGCAGAATAGCCAGTGGATGCTTCATTCACGGTCCTTGTCATTTGGAGGAAAACGTCGGTTTAAACATAGGTGTTCACTTAGATGGTGGCAGCGCAAAAGGTATTCGCATCGGATCCGATACGAGGATAGGTCCATCGACTTCTATTTTCGCGTTTAACCATAACTTTGACGATTTAGAGACACCTATTCGGCTACAAAAAGTAAAATCAACGGGGATTTCTATAGGAAGAGACGTGTGGATTGGCGCGAATGTCTCGATTGTCGACGGCGTTACGATTGGGTCGCACGCCATCGTGGGCATCGCATCTGTAGTGACGAAAGATATTCCGGAATACGAAATATGGGCGGGTAATCCAGCGCGGAAAATTGGAAAAAGAGGGGAGCAGGAATGATATGTTCGTGCATATTCACGCCGTCGTAGAGACTATCTTTAGTAAAAGCAAATGTAGAGCAAGATAAGCACACGGTACTACGTAGTACTTTAAGCGCAAAAGCAATCAAAGCACGTCTGCTACTAGAATCCAGCTTTCCAAAAGTCTTCCGAATCCATCCCGTGCGAGGAAGAATGAACGTTGATGTACTTATCAATCTTTTCATCTTCAATCGCGGATTTGAAGCCCTTTCGCTGGACCTTTTCTCTCCATTTCTTCATGCGAGTTTCCGTGTCGCTCTCCTCTTCGTCTTCCTTGTCGCTCGAAGAGCTTTCTTCACCCTCGTTGAGCCAATCCTTTGGATTCCCCTTCATCTGACTTCTTTTCAATTGCAATTCGCTCTTTGCCTGCTTCGCGTGCGCAGCGGCCGACGTCCACTGTCTTTCCTTTCCTTTCTTCAGCTTTCTCAACCTCCTTTTTTCCTCAAACTTTTTTCTTCTCGCGTCTCGTCTCTTTCGCAACGCTAAATCCGGGTCGTCCTCGTCGTTCGTTCCCGCATCTAAAATTTTCTTACGCATCATCTCTTCTTCTTCTTCTTTTTGTTGTTTCTTCTTCAATTTTTTCATTCGTAGTCTTCGCTCTTCTTCTTCTTCTTCTTCGTCGTCGTCGTCTTCATCAACGTCATCATCATCATCATCATCTTCTTCTTCTACTTCTTCGTCTGATGATGACGATGATGACGACGAAGAAGAATCCCCCTCTCCCTCCTCCTCGATTCTTTTCTCACTCTCATTTGCTATTCGTTCGACTTTGCTATTCGTTGTACTTCTTAATTGTGCTAACCTATCTTCGTCGCCAGCCATTTCAGCGGCTGCCATGGCAGTATTTAAACTCACCGTATCGTTCTTCTCCTCGAGCGCGTCGAAGAGCTCTAGAGCTTTGTTCGGTTCGTTCAATTTCAGGTATGCTTGCATGGCGACGTTTATCGTAATCGTCGTTATATCTAAGCCCATCTTCTTCATCTCTGCAAATAAATCGAGCGCATATTTAGGATTTCCGCCTTTAATCGCTGCGGACATGACGGCGTTGAATGAGATTGTGTTGCGCTCAACCCCTAATAGCTTTTGCAAATTGAACACCTCGACGCACTTCTCCCATTGCTTTTGTTTTCTCAACCTTGTCGAGAACATAGTAAACGCCCTCGGATCTGCTCGCAACGCATCCGGACGGTCCGGTGAAAAAGCTTCGGATAATATTCTCCGCACATCGGAAATTTCGCACTCTAAAAGCTCTTGCGTCGTCGCGTAAAGTTTTGATTGAGACTGCGACGGCTTTAAGCCTCTGGAAGGCGCAAATTTCATCGTATGTTTGACCTTCTTATTCTTGTTGTTGTTGTTGTTGTTATTCTTGTTATCATTATTGCTATTCGCGCCATCTTTCCGCTTTTTACCCTTGCTAGCGTAATTCTTCATGATTGACGAATAGGGCGAGCGTGTTCGTGCGATTGACGAGGAGTGGAAGGTTGGCGGCTTTAGAATGAAGAGTTTGTTGGTTTTGTTGGACATTTCATGACACGAATGCTAAAAATACTAATGGAATGACTAGATTATCTAAAGTTGAATCTAACGTGCTTTCTGTGAGCGCTCCGGCTGCACATGCAATGGCTATTTTACCATATTCATCTCCGCTTGGGTCGAGAAGTAAAGCCGCCGAGAAGGTAGTAAGGAAAAACGCGAGAAAGCCTTCAAACGTTTTCGTGCTCGTTTCGTTTATTCTCACTCTCCCAAACTTACATCCGATGGCGCATGCGAACGTGTCCCCGATCCCGATAGATATCAATCCAGCTAAAGAAGCTATGCTACTATCACTTTTGTTATGTAACCACAACGGAACAGCTATTCCAAGAAGGAGCGAAGAGTGACTCAAAACAACGACATTGTTTCCTTTCCTTTCTTTCTCCCACTTGCACATCATACGCGTTAGATTGTTGCTCAGTCGTCTATTTACGCGCAAATTTTCTACAACGCAAAACAGAACTAAACATGTAGCAAACGCGACAGGAATTAGTATTTGTCCGTAATCATCTCTCCAGCAGTGTATCGGTACGCCAAACATAACCACCGCAATCGCGTGAAACATCTTTCTTTGACTTAAAATCTTCTCTTTTCGTTGAACTCGCCGGTTCGAGAAGAGAGCGAACGAAATACTACAACCTGCAAACCAAAGCGCAGCTAACCGGGTGAGACTGAAAACGGTTAAAGTCGCAACTCTCTCGCTGTCGCCTCTTATCTGTGAAAGTAATGCGCGTAAAATACTATTGCTAAGATACATCTCAAAAATAAATACGCACGCTAAAGCATATCCATGAAATTTCGTTGTCTTTGCCTTTGTTATTAAGAGGAAACTCAACCAACACGAAGCGACTACAAATGTCGACACCAACACTCTCTCATCGCGCTTTTGAGTCAATTCATAAAATACAGATATAGATGCGATTGTAAGTCCTTGCAAGCACAGAAAGAAAACGCCGAGCTCTTTCTCTTGATTCACGGCAGCGTTTCGCGCCAACATTTTCGCGAGACCACATATCGGGTCCTGACATCCACTGAAAAGCCAAGTTCTCCCTTCCGCATTCCCTTTACTTGAAAGAGCCTTCCTCGCAGAACGTCTTGAAGTTTGCAAGGCAGAAGAGCGATTGGATTCTGTATGCCTTGGCCGCAGAAGAACGAATGAGAAGGAAGACAGAAGCGAAGCATCCGTTAAGTTTAACCACCCTCTAGACGAATGCGATAGCAAAAACCACGGAAGAGCGAGCGCACCGTACGCGTCGCTCGAGGATAGCTGCAATCGTGACCAGAAACAAACACAAAATGTCAACGAGACGAGAAGTCCCCTCGTGACATTAACATGAAGCCTAGTAGAGGCGTCGTATTCGGGGCCATCGAGTAAACTTTGCAAAACGACTAAAGTCGTTACGAGCAAACAAACAGATTTGTAGCTGAAAGAAACCATCCTATCACCACATCTCTTTTCAATTCCCTCTCATTTTCTCTCTTCCTTGACTCGACTCGTGTTGATATCGATGTTATATATACGCGTTAAAGGCGTTACTTGCGTGTGTGTGTGTGTGTATGTGTGCGTATAATTTCAGCGAAAGTCGATTCGTCGTACAGTTGAGTTATTTTTTGTGAAAAGGATTAAAGGGAAAACAGATTCCTCATTGCTATCGAACGCGGTTATTTCCATCAGCATCTGTAAAAACAGAGTGAAAATGAGAGAGAGAGCTCTTGACAGCGATGAAGTTCTCGAAAAACAAATTGAGTCTCTCGCGAGCGTATTGAGCTGCATAGAGCACGGTGGAGAAGAAGAAGAGAAAGAAGAAGTAGTAGTAGTAGGTGATGACGAGAACCAGACGCTTGAAAAGAATCACGAAGTAGAAGAGCGTGCACTCGTGGATTATGATGATTACGAGAGTGATGACTGGGCGGACGAGAATGTCTCTTACTGGTGGCGTGAGGAACAAAAGAGCAGCGGCGAAGTTAGAATATTGGAGAGGAGAAGAGCGGCGGAATCGGTTCCCGTTCTCTGCTCAGCGCGAGAAAGTAGAAACGTAGGAGGAAAAGGAAATAAAACGTTACGCGAACTAGTTTCAAGAATACGCAAACTTCGGATGCGAGCAGAATCCATTGGTCGTCAAGCAGCTTAGCTAATAATAGTTTAATATTACACTTGCTATTCATTAATGTACACATACCCAGGTCTTTCGTATCTCGGAACACGTCTTTTGCTTTTCATGTATTCGCTCAATCTTGCGTGCGATTCTTCGACGTGCTCTAAAAATCTCTCTAAATATTTCAGATTAAACCTCTCTGCAATATCGAAATCAGCAGATTCTTCTCGAAAAAGCTCGTACACTGTTTCAAACAGAGCTATATCACATAGCGATAACGCATCTCCGACGAGGTATTGCGATTGATTCTCTGCGAAAATCTCATTGAAAACTCGAAGAGACGCGAGCGACCGCTGCGCAGGAGAGAACGAATTTACGCGACGCATGTCTTGAAATCTAGGCGTTGCGCTCAGTTCTTCATCAGTGATTTCGAGTAGCTGATGAATATCAAAGTGATCGCCTTGGTGCGTCAAACCGTGGTTCCTTATTGTCGACCAATGTTGTTCGTAGACTTCGTCAATTTTTGCACGCTCGTCTTCGTCTCGTCCAAAGAAGTTTAACTTTTGAGCGAGATATCGAGCGATTGGCTTCTCGTGCGCCAAGTCTTTCGATTTCGTCTTATCGTAATTTTTCAATGTTGGCGTTTTGCCATACGGAGTTGTAGGTTTTACATCAGCCCACGGGACAAAACCGATTAATTCCAACGCGTATTTACAATTTGCGGCTTCACACAGCATTCGAGGTATCTCGATTCGGTTTCGCATGGGCATGTATTGGAAATGAAACGCGCAGTCACTCTCGTCGTCTTCACCTTCAACGCAATTACACAATAGCGTCTGGTGTAACGTCGTGCTCCATAAATCTTTTGAGTCGTACAAGTGTACTCGCATCTCTTCCGCGCTTATTATTGAACGTTCACACGTATCATCTCTAACTGTTTTCAACGCAGAATTTTTTTTTCTCCTCGTTTGTAATAAAGGGCGTGACTGTTTTTGGTGAGACACATTACAGAGACATCTCGGCGAATGCATATCTGCAGTTCTTGTCGTGGACGCAGGCGCTTTCGCACACGCATTCATGGAGAACGCGCGGTCTTCGCGACACGTGAATGTCGTCGTCGTTTGTGCGTACATTTTTGTGGTGCGCGGTGCGTGGTAGGTTAGGGGAGTTACGGTTTTTGTTTGAAAAGAAAATAACAAAACTAAAATCAGTACGAGTGTCAAAAGTACGCGCCTTTATTGATATCGTAATTGCAATTCGTGTCATTCAACTGCATCTTTGCTGAGGTTCTCGTACGCTTCTTTTACTCTTTGAAACGCTTGCTTTGCTCGGGGTAACGCACATTTATCTGGATGTAAAATTTTTGCGAGTTCTCTATAAGCTTGCGTCAGCCATTTCTTCTTCGATCCTCTCGGAAGGTTCAAAACTGCCCAATCCGTCCCTGCTTGCAACACCCTCTCTATTTGTTTTTTCGTTTCATTTTCAGCGGTGGATTTCTTCGCATCTGCGGTATCTTGTCCTCCATTTCCTACTACGTCTACTTTGTTTTTCAATGAATCTTTAAAACCAGACAACAGGTTGCCCGCGCGTTTCGCTTTTTCTTTCTTCAACTCTTGCTCCTCCTTAAACCGCTTCGTCGCCCGCTCTTCCTCCTGTTCTTCTTTTAATTTAGCTAATCTCGCCGCTTCTTCTACTTTTGCCTTTAATTCTGCCTTTTGCTTTTCCATCAAGTATAACTTTTGTTGCAACTCCCGCTTCTTTCTCTCCTGTTCTTTCGTAAACGAAGCAGACGGAGTGAAGGAAGATGCGTTCGCATTTAACGAGTCTTTCCCACTTCTCGAATACGTGTTCTTGCTCAGTTTCACTCTCTGATTATTATAATTTTGATGATGATGATGACTATATCCGCCAGCACCGTTATCGTTGAAACCTCTCTTCTTCCCCCCTAGACTATTGTTGTTGTTGTTGTTGTTGTTATCGTCGTAATCGCCTTTCGTTTTCGTCGTTGTGGTGGGTTCCCCTCGCACCCACGACTTGCCTCGACCACCGTAACTTGTGGTCGTCGCGCCACCTCGTCCGCCTCGTCCACTCATCTCTGTTTGTTTGTTTGCGTCACGCACGCAACACACGTAAAGCACAAAGCCACTATTCGCACGCGTTACGTACGAAAATAGAAAGGAGAAGAATCAGAGTGAGAGAGAACTCTTTTTGACGAGATGACGACCGCGTGTTTTTTTTTTCACTACTCGTTCTCCTCTTCTTCTCCAAAAAGTGGCTTGTGTGTCTGTCGCGCGCGAATACACAGAGAGAGAAAGAGAGAGAGAGAGAGAAGAGCTTTGAAGAAATAGACGCTCGAGTACCTCAGGAACACGCACGCACTCACGCAGAGAGGATGTTCGTAAATAACGACGCCAACCAGCGTCTGTGCGAGTCTCTCGTTTCTTCATCATACGTTCGTCAAGCCGACGAAGCGACGAAAAGACAGTCGAAATTGTTCTCTCAACTCCTATCGAACAGAAAGTTACCGACGGATGGATGGAACGAACATACTATCGAAAGTTTCTTGTTAGAACTCGCGCAACTGGATTCGAACAATTTTTTGGATAATTGCGGGGTTGGGGAACGCGAGGGACGCGTGTATTCTAAATTGGTGAAGAGGCGTAATTTTGGTTTGCACCACGGCATTGGACGAAGCGGAGACGTTTCCGCGGATCAACCGAAGGCAATAGGGAGCAGCATAATAGCAAAGCTTGCAAATATTTTAGTCACAGATGCGATGAAGATATCAGGTTTACGAAGCATAGATTGCACTACGACGTTACTCTTGCCTTTGTGTACGGGGATGTCGCTGTGTTCGGTGTTCAACGCTTTGGGAGCGCACCAACGAAAAGAAGAACAAGGAGAACGACGAAACAAGATAGTTTGGACGCGTTTAGACCAGAAGACGTGCATAAAAAGCATACAAGCGAGTGGTTACGACGTTTGCGTTGTTGAACCAAAATTAGAAGGCGACGAGTTGGTCACAAACTTGCAGGCGCTCGAGAATGAACTTTCGGAGGAGGACAAAAATAAAAGAATAGCATGCGTGGTGTCGTCGACCTCGTGCTTCGCGCCTCGAGCATCCGATGACGTCGAAGCGATAGCAAAGTTGTGTCGAAAGTACAACGTGGCACACGTTATAAACAACGCTTACGGCGTTCAGAGTAGAAAGTTGTGCGGCAAAATTGACGCTGCCATGCGAAAAGGAAGAGTCGACTGCGTCGTGCAAAGTTTAGATAAAAATTTTCTCGTGCCGGTTGGAGGCGCGATCGTTTGCGCTGCGAAAGGGAACGGTTATTTGGTCGATAAAGTCCGCACGCTGTATCCAGGACGCGCGTCGATATCTTCAACGTTAGATGTGCTCATAACTCTTCTCGAAATGGGTAAGTATGGTTACGAACATTTGCTGGACGAACGCGAAGCGAATTATGACAAATTGAAGGTGGCATTACAACGAACCGCTTCGAAATACGGCGAGAGGATTTTGGAGACGCCAAACAACCCGATATCGTTAGGAGTTACTTTGACATCCTCTAGGAATGATCTGGTCACGAAATTTGGTTCGATGCTTTTCACGAGGCGAGTTTCTGGTGCGCGCACCGTGCCTATGCAGGAGACGAAGAAAATCGGCGACGTAGAGTTGAGAGGATATGGCGCGTCGTTCTCAACATATCCAACTGCATATTTCACGGCTGCAGCCGCAATAGGCATGAACGAGAAGGAAATAGAAAGCTTTGAATCGCAATTAGAGAAGACGTTTAAAGACTTTGTAAAGCTGTTGTAAAACATTGTGTATTTGACGGACTGTTTCTAGTTGTGTACCTGCTCACTCTGCTCTTTGTGCTCGTCTTTCTGCTCACAAACTGAACACCTAATACAAATTTACACTCTTCGTTTTTTTATCGATGTTCTGATTTCTTTGATCAAACAACGTTGTGACTAGATCCATATGGATGTTATTGATGTCACTTATGCTTTGATTCGATTGAAAACCGCGCACATTCGAATTTGACGGACGTTGTATAGTCCAAGCAGAAAGAGTATCTAATTGGCTATTTCAAACGGGTCAGACCGTGCGGTTTGCTACGTTAGACGCTCGTGTTCACGGTCGAGCCCCTACGGTTTAGGGGTTAGAGGTCGTGGTTTAGTGTTTAGTGTGTCAGATTTAGGTTGGTCTCGGTTTTCGGTTTTTTCACGCGAAGTTTTTTTTGTTCTCACTTGTTCTCAGTTCTCGGTTTTTTCACGCGAAGTTTTTTTTTGTTCTCACTTGTTCTCAGTTCTCGGTTTTTTCACA
>Ga0255768_10002028_pt1 | contig 20494 bp, 36 predicted proteins | sample 071ome_33_FD_179983 | JGI IMG/M metagenome (GOLD analysis project Ga0255768, IMG submission 179983) | Coastal salt marsh microbial communities from the Groves Creek Marsh, Skidaway Island, Georgia - 071412AT metaG (version 2) | ecosystem: Environmental > Aquatic > Marine > Intertidal zone >...
TTCGCTACTTTGTAATTGGTTAGTAACACGAATAATTTCTGCTTCTATGCTTGCAATTTGATCTAGTAAAGGTTGTACTGCACTTGTATCTGCACTTAGGTTAGCAATCTTATCTTCATATTCTCTTGCTGTAGTTTCTAAACGACCTATTTCATTTTGGATATTAGTAAGTTGATCCTCATAAGGTTTTGTGCGTGTAGTATCATCTGCTCTTGCATCTGCAATAATTTTATTCTGCTGTTCAATTGCAGGTTGAATACGTTCAAATGCTTTGTCAATACGGTCTTGTTCTTTATCAATTTGTGATTGTATATTAGCATCTGCACCCGTGCCGCTAGATTCTAACTGTTTGATCTTTGTTTCTGCACGTTCGATAACTGCTGTAAGTCTACCTATTTCTGTATCAATACGCTGTACTTGTGCAACACTTTCTTCACTTGCACTTGTTTGTTCAATATGTGCTTTAGATAAGAACCCGAAGATGCCCATTGAGGTAATTAACATTAAAACAACAACTGCTGTTGCAAGGTAAGTTCTTAACCACCAAGTTGCTTTACTCCAATATTTGTGTAACCAAACTGCTGTAACAAGTTTGCCTATTTCTAAAACGCCGCCCATTACCATAATAGGCAAGGCAGCGGCAGCAAATATTGCTACCAACCCTGCTATACTATAATAAATCGCGACTGCTGAAATGCTCAGTGCTGTAATTAATACTAATATACCTAATGCCATTCTATTCCCACCTATAAAATACGTGTGCTCCAATACGCCCAACTAGAGCCATATCTTTCGCCCATTCAGGATTTACATATGTTGCATGATAATGCGTTGCACCTTCAGAGATGCCTCTGTACTTACCATCTAAAATCATAAAGTAAGCAATTTGCTGAGCAGTAACCCAGGCATCAATATCTTTAGGAACATCTGCTTTGCCGTCACAGTACCAACTGAACTGGCACATGTTTCGTACCATTACCATTTTGTTTGGATCTTTCCAACTCTTCTTTTGTTTGCCTTGTTTTACAACTTCACAAACTGTATTTGGATAGCGTCCATCTCTTACTCTATTTAATACTACATCAGCAACTGCTGCTTGATCTGCAAGATTGCTACCACGTGATTCATAATAGATGTTTAGTGCCAAGCAATACTCTTGCGGATTAGATCCTTCACTATAAAGCTCTTTTGCAGGCGCTTGTGCAAACGCAATGCCTGAAAGAAGAATCATACCCAAGACAGGTACTATATAACGTTTCATGTTTACCCTCATATACTATTTAAGTGGTTTTTTGGTGGATTTAATATACATACATTAGTTTCTACGCATCTGCGAAGCTTCTACTGCTTGTTTTTTGCTAGTAATAGGCATTAGATTGCTTTTGTGTGTTGTCGCAATACCAATGATATAATCTCCTGTATACTGCTGAGATTCTTTTCTAGGTGCCATACCACACATACTGTTAGACAAGCTAGGATAGTTAGGAGTCTCACGTTGATAAGAGTTTTCTGGAACGTAAGTTTTAGACTCTTGTTTGTATTGCGGTTTGTATTCGCCACGGGTGTATGCAAGATAGTCTTCGAACTTCTCAAACTGTGCAGAGTGACAATTTATTTTACGCATACGCTTGTTATGCTGACGCCAATCTAGTCTAAGTTTATCTTCTTGCGCTTGTGTAAGTTGTTTCTTCTTACGCTTCTTATAGTTTGTAGTGGTCATGTACGGACCTACAAGATGCATAGTCATAAAAAAACTCCTGTATCATAATCAAACATAGTATTATAATAACAGGAGTTTAGTGTATTGTCAACCTTTTATTTGCCTTCCATTAGTGCAACTGCTTCATCATAATCTTCTTGACTCACAACACCTTCACGCAATAGCTTTTGTCTGTTGACTAAGTGTTTGCCTTGGATTTCTTCTTTTGATCCGCCGAAGTATGCAACACAATGTCCTTCTTCGATCATAATGTCTGTTACTTTCTCACGCTTGCCTTCATAACGCTCTACCCAAAAGTCACCTAAGATACGTCCGAACTTGCCTTTCATATCTTCGCCACTTTTATCTTCTGTTGTGATTAGTTTACCGCCGTGTTCTAATAGTTCTTTTAATCTATTTTTAGCGGCTGTGCCAAATAGTTTTTCTACTTTGTCGCTTGTACGTGACTCTGGTGTGTCAATGCCCATTATGCGTACACGTTCGTCTTTAAGCCAGACGCCAAAACCTAGATCTATATCTACGTCAACTGTGTCTCCGTCTACACATTTAAGTAGAATCACATCGTATTCATTTTTTTGCATTTGCCCTCTCCTTTTAAATGCTATTCTATATTGAATTTTAAGTTTGCGTGGTCTGGATAACTCACAACCACGGGTCCTTCCGGACATTCATAATCAATTCTTGCAAGAAGTGTTGCTTCGCCTGCGGGAATCATATGTTGGTGTTCTTTGTCGATAGTAAACGAGAACCCAAACTTATCAATCTTATCGCTTGCAGGTCCTGAGAATTTGGTTATACCTGGAATGGCTGTGTGGACCATATACTTGCTGTCCTTGACTTCAAGTGTAAAGCCTTCCACGCTACAATCGTCTCTGTGCTTTTCACGAGCAACAATAACATCAAATGTTCCGTCTACAGGAGCATCTGATATTTGAAAATGCTCTGGTGCCCAAGTTAGTATTGTCTTGTCTTCAATTTTATCCCATAGAGTATAGCCGCCGCCAATTAGTGCAAGACTTGCTGTAATTACACCTATACCTTTGGTTATGTTCTCTACGTCAAAACTAAACACGATTACTCCTTAGCTGGTTTCTTTCCAAAGATCCTATCGTACCCTGGATCCTCGTCATATGCTCCTGCCCATTTGTTTTCTGTAAACTCTGCGAAATCAATTAGATCTTCAATATCTTTGTCTATTTCTGTTAGCCACATATATTGTTCTTCAATAGACTTTTTCATATCAGCGATATCACGTTCTTTGTTTATTTGTCTTGCAACAGTCATTTCAGAAGTAAGTTGTGCAACTTCTGTTTTAAGTGTTTCTATTGTTTGTGCTTGCTGTGCTGTCCACCAAACAAATGCACTCACTTGCATAACAATTGCAATAACAACACCTATTCCAAATTTCATATTCATTCTACTGCCTCCGGTCCTCCGAACATATCAATAAGTTCTGGCCCATATGTTCCGCCTGCCCATGCAAGTGCTACAATAGTAATCACTCCATATACAAGCCATTTCATCTTAAAGTCATCAACTTCCATTCTAAAAGCAACTAGTTCATTGCCTAAGATTCTTACTGCAAGTTCTAGCTTGCCTTTATCATCTGGTTGTGCCATCTATCTTCCTTGTCCGCGATATTTTTTATAGGCTTTACGCTTGCCTTTGTTCATTGAACTTGTTTTAATCATACTATCGTTGCCGCCGATAGAAGTTTTTTTGCGGGTAGGTTCCATTACACTTGAGCCGCCAATATATGCTTTAGCCATCGTTATTTTCCTTAGCAGTTATATGTGATATAGCATCGCGAATATTCTTTTCATCTGCAAGGCATTGCCAAACTTCGCCGTCCTGTGACCATACATACCAATCATCTAAAAACATGTCGTCTGTTACGTTTGTAAGAGAACGTCCTTCTTGTTTCTTGATAAAACCTACTTTAGTGAAAATGTTCTTTTCTGCTCTTAGCAGATAAGGTATACCCAAAGGTCTACCATGAATACATGCTTGCCAACTTTGTCCTAGTAACCAAACAGTATCGTTAAGAAGATTTACATCAAAGTTTTCATCAATTATTGTTCTTGGATCATCGTGAAGTATGCTGTAAAGAGTAAAGTCTACTCTTGGATCTTCGTAAGAGGCAATAATAATACGTTCAATGTCAGTATTGTTTTTACACCAATTACCAATTTCTGAGTAGTAATCGGCGTTGCTTGGATCATGCCAAGGATCTATTATTACAACGTCTTGCATTATGCCTCCCAATATATGCTACTATTTTATTTATCCAAAAAGAAAGGACGCACACGGCGTCCTTCTTAGTTTTCTATATGTAGCGATAGATTAGAAGTTGAACGAAACGCCTACTTCGATCTCTCCACGGTCACTTGCGTCAACATCCCATGTTGTTTCGCCGTATACCATTGCGCCTGCACCTAGTGTGTACTCAGCACCTAGTGTGATGTCTGGACGAGAACCGTCATCTAGTACATCAAACAATACGAAGTTATCGTCTGCTGCCGCACCGTCATATGCTGTGATCAGTGTGCTACCGTAAACAGATAGAGGACCATCTGCATGTGTGTAACGTAGCTCTGGCTCGATTGTGATGTGACTTGTTTCAGCGTCTACTTTGTGGAACGCTTTAACTTCTGTGTCTAGTGATAGACCAGGAACTGGTAAATCAGCTGCTTGAGCTGTTCCTGCAACCATTAGGGCTGCGACTGTCATAAATACTTTACGCATTATTATTTTCCTTTTTTTTTAATAGTGCAAATAAAAGTGGACGAGAGTTAGGCCTCTTGTCCACATTCTATTTAGTTTTTTGATATGCTGTAGTGCAGCATACTGAGTCTATTTATCAAATAGTGTGTGAAATGTGCAACGGTTCTGTTGCTAGGCCCGTTACCAGCCCCCTGCGGTTACGCTGCTAGAGCGAACTCAGATGGTGCAAAGTTATCGTTTGCATTTGTGTTTTGTAAACTTGCCTACCTGTCGAAACCTATTTCGCCCCCATCATAAACACACGACTTGTTACCTTCCGGCTCTTGTCCTATGCACAGGAAAGCAGGTGCATCTACTCTCATGTGTTTATGGTGGAGGCGCCCGGTACCGCCCCGGGGTCCAAATACGCTTTGTAACGTCTACGATTTATTTATATACTAGTTTTGATGTTTTGTCAACCAAAAAATAAATTTTTTACGTTTCCCGCGATAATCATAACACATGTGATTACATGTAATACAATCCAAAAGGTGCGAAAAGCCAGTGCCTTCTTTACATCACTTTGTGTAATAGGAAGGAATTCTGGCTTATCGTCGTCTGTTATACCTATGGGCATTCCGACTGTTCTGGCCCAAGTTTTGAGCCAACGTCTTTGCCCACTCATTACATTGCGTTCTTTTTGTCTTGGATTTCGGCTCTACGTGTTTTAGTTAGTTTGCCTAGATCACCTAGTGCTTTTCTAGCTCTTGCGGCTGCTGCCTTTACACCTTTGTTTTCAAAAGTTTCTGCTTCTGCTAGATAGTTATTAAACGCTTGAACAATTTGTTCGTGTTGTGAAAGTTCACTCATGCTGTTTCTCCTGTTACAATTTCATAAATTTCTTTCCAATTGACAACCTTCTTTACATCCGGACTGTCATAGTGCATATTGAAGCCGTGTTCAACAAGTATAGGTTTGAGTCCAAACTTTAAACCTGCTTCGGCATTTTCAATTTTATCTTCGATCCAGTACAATCCTGAATCATTATATTTTGACAGTGCATTATCTTTGTCTGCACCTGTCTCTAAACAAAGAACTTTTTCAAATGCTGTTTTGCCAAACAGTTTTTCTAAGTTCATTGCCCGTAATTTGCCTGCATTCTTATCTGTGCTTAAACTAGTTATACAGTGAAACACAAAGCCGTGTTCTTCGTGGAGCCGTTTTACATAATACATTGCGTCACGAAGTGCTGGCAAAAATCCTATTGCTGCGCTCTCATTAAATATTTTTACTAATTTGTTTGATTGCTCTTTGGTAATGTTAAATCTATGTGCAATGTCATATTCCCAATTACCATTCTCAACTTGTGTATGACCGTGTTGCTCCATCCAGCAACAAAACGCATATTCCCAATTGAGCAGAACTCCGTCTGCATCGGTAAGTATAATTTTCTTCATTTTGCCTCTTTCTTTGCCTTATTGTGTCTTTATAATAACATAGAAAATTATATTTGTCAACCACCCGCAAACACATTTGGAGATCCTGCGGCTACACTTGTACAACCGCTTATTGAATCTCCTATCCTACCACAGCCTTTTCCGTTAATAAAAACTGTGGTAGACCCTACAGCAATAGGGGCTGCATGTGACGGGCAAGGGTCTCCTGGTAGTAGGTGTGATGTGTTAACATCACCTTGTCTGCTAATTGGAATACCGTTAGCATATACATTTGGACTGTGAGCAGATCTTACCATTCCTGAACAGTGAGCTACGTCTGCATCACCTTTACGAGTTACTGCGGGCACGTTCTATCTCCATTAACTTTTCAAGCCTTCCCGGCCAAAGATCAATTTCTGCATGTTGTTCTTCTGTGTGGGGAGGTTCAGGAATACTAGGATTAAACTCTATTACATGATCAAAGTCTAAAGGAATAGCATCATACTCTGTGTATGTTTCTAAAACTCCAGCTCTCTTGACCACGAATTTATGCAAGACTTGTTTGTATTCCTGTTGTTGTAGTGATATACTGGTTAGCAATATCTTTGTCAGTTTTTGCCATCCAAGCAATCGCTGTTTTATTTATTTTGATTTTTGAGTCTGCAGGAACACTAAAAGCAAAAGGACCAAGTCCTAGTCCTGTTTGCGTTGCCATAATAGACAAAGGTTTTGCTATTGTGACTTGCTTGTCGTCTTCTGCAAGATACTTTGCAACAACTTCTTCTGCATAGATTGTTTTTATAGAGACGATATCGTTCTCTTTGAGAGGTGTATCAATTAACATTATAGGCTGTATCCTGTACCGTTATAGTTTGTGTCTTCTAAGTGTCCTGCAAGATTTTCGTATCCACCAATCTTTTGTCCGTTTACTACAATTTGTGGAAAGGTACGTGCTTCAGGAAACTCTGCTAAAACATCTTCTCTTTCAAAATCAACACCTAGTTGCTTGTATTCATAATCGAGTTGACGCATTTCGCATAGTCTTTTTGCCGATTCACAATGTGGACAATTCGGCTTGCCCCAAATGTATATCATAGTGAAAATCCTTTTAGTGCATCTTTATCAACGTCTTGTTTAATGCCGCCGATGATATAAGATTCAACTTCTGTTTCTTGTGGTGCAACTTGTAAGCCTGAGCTTGACAACCAGTGTTGTGTCCAAGGCAGTGGGTTAGTGTTTACTGGTGCATCAAAGATAGCATTTAGTCCAAGTGCTTTAAGTCTACGGTTAGCAATGTATTCTACATACTGATTAAGAAGATTAGTGTTCAAACCAATCATACTACCGTCTTTGAACAAATACTCTGCCCAAGCCTTTTCTTCTTCTACACATTCACGCCACAAGTCATATACTTCTGCTTCGCACTCTTTTGCAACTTTAGCCATTTCTGGATCGTCTTTGCCTTGAGCCCAAAGTTTTAGTACGTGTGTGCTTAGTGCAAGGTGCTGTGCTTCATCACGAGCAATTAGTGAAATAATCTTAGCACTACCTTCCATTAACTTTAGCTCTCCAAAGCCAAATGTGCAAGCAAATGAAACATAGAAACGCAAACCTTCAAGAATGTTTACAGTCATCATAGCAAGATAAAGTTTCTTCTTAACTTCATACATTGAACCTTCGCCGCGATGCTGAAATGCATCTGCTGCTTCGTTAAACGCATCATAGTGTTTGGTTACACTCACAGCACGTTCAATAATCTTTTCATCATCTAAAATAGTATCAAACACTTCGCTTGGATCCGGATACACATTTTTCATAATGTGTGTATACGAACGTGAGTGAATAGTTTCAAAAAAGTCCCAAGTAACAATACATCCTTCTAGTTCAGGTAATGAACAGTGTGGAAGGAATGCTAAACAAGGACCACGTCCTTGTACGCTGTCTAGCAGTGTTTGATACTTTAGGTTAGCAGTAAAGATATGTTTCTGCTCTGGACGGAAGTTAGCATAGTCTGCTCTATCTTTTTGCAATGAAACTTCTTCTGGACGCCAGAAGTAACCTAGCATGGTTTGATTTAATTTATCGAACACAGGAAATTTAAATGTATCATATCTCTGTGTGTTTTGATCTGCACCGAAAAACATTGTTTCTTTGGTGAAATCTACTTTGTCTCTGTTGAATACTGTCTTCGACATTCCTTTAATCCTTAGTTTTGTTTTACTTAGTATATACGATCAAATGCGCTATGTCAACCTAAATTGCACATGCTTCGCACATTTCATCGTCATCTGTAGCTAGTGTTGCTGGCTGCACTTCTGGCTGATTATCATGCCACCCTATCGAGTGAGCAGGCTCATCAGTCATTTCACTAGGATCAGTTTTGTAGTCGTATGTATTCTGATAATATGAAGTCTTCCAACCTAACTTATAGGTATTTAGCAGGTCTTTAATCATTACACTCATTGGAACTTCGTTATCATCAAACTGTGTAGGATTATATGACCAGTTGCCGCTAATAGCTTGGTCAAAGAACTTTTGCATCACTGCGACAACGTTGATGTAACCTTCGTTGCTAGGCATGTCCCACAACAAGGTGTAGTATTGCTTAAGGCTTTGATATTGTGGGACAATCTGTTTAAGGGGTCCTTTTTTGCTTTTCTTAACGGACAAGTATCCTCTAGGTGGCTCGATTCCGTTTGTTGCGTTCGACACAACGGAACTGCTCTCCGATGGCATCTGTGCGGACAGTGTTGAGTGCCGTAATCCGTATTCAGTGATGTCCTTCCTAAGAGCAGACCAATCATAATTTAATTTATTCTCCACAACAGCATCTACATCCTTTTTGTAAGTGTCAATTGGAAGTATGCCGTCTGCGTATTTAGTACGATCAAATGCATCACAAGCACCACGTTCTTTAGCAAGTTCATTACTTGCTTTTAACAAATAGTATTGGAATGCTTCTGTTAAATCATGTACAAGTTTCCACGCATTTGGATCGCTATATTGTACTTTATGTTTCGCAAGATAGTGTGCTAACCCAATGTAACCAATGCCAAGCGAACGTCTTGCCTTTGTGCTAATCTCAGCTGCCTTAATAGGATAGCGTTGATAATCGATAATTTCTTCTAAACTGCGAACAGCAAGATCACATAGTTCTTCTAAGTCATCTAAGTTTTTAATAATACCTACATTGATTGCACTTAGAATACATAATGCAATCTCGCCTTCTTCGTCGTCAATATGCTGTAGTGGCTTTGTAGGTAGAGTAATCTCTTGGCACAAGTTGCTCATATATACTGTGTCTTTAAATGAGCTGTGTGTATTACAATGATCTACATTCATAATATAAATGCGTCCTGTTTCTGCACGTTCTTTAATTAGTGCTGAGAACAGTTCCATTGCATCAATTTTCTTTTTCTTAATGCTTGTAGCACGTTCATACTTTTCGTATAGCTCTTTAAATGCATCTGGATCGCCAAAGTATGCTTCGTAAAGTCCTGGAACATCGTGTGGTGAGAACAGTGTAATTTCACCGCCGCTAAGGAGGCGTTCGTACATTGTTTTGTTAAGTTGGATTGAGTAGTCTAGTTTACGCACACGGTTATCTTCTGTGCCTTTGTTGTTTTTCAATACTAGAATGTCTTCAATCTCTTGATGCCAAAACGGGAAGTGTGTAGTAGCACTGCCGCCACGTACACCATTTTGTGTACAACAACGTACAGTTGACTCAAACTTTTTAAGGAAAGGAATGATGCCTGTGTGTGCTACTTCTCCGCCTCTGATTTTTGAGTTGACTCCGCGGATTCGTCCAGCATTGATGCCAATTCCTGCCCTTTGCGCAGTATAGCGTCCAATGGACATGTCGCTGGCAAAGATCGAATCAAGTGTGTCGTCGCTATCAACGAGAACGCAACTGGCAAACTGGCGCACAGGAGTGCGTACTCCTGCCATGACTGGGGTTGGTATGTTGATCTTAAAAAGACTGGTCGCATCGTAGTATCTCCTTACATAGTGCATACGCTCTTCTTTAGGATAGTTAGCAAATAGTGTTGCTGCAATCATCATATACATGTGTTGAGGTGTTTCAAAAATTTCACCTGAACTTCTATCTTGCACAAGATATTTGTCTACTACCTGACGCAAGCCTGCATAGGTAAAGTTTTCATCACGCTTGTGATGAATATATGATTCCATGCGTTCAATTTCTTCAGAGGAGTACTTATCAAGGATCTCAGCATCATATACGCCACGGTCAATATTTTTTTGAATCATTTCAGCAAGCGATAGTGCTGTGTACTGTCCAAACACCTGCTTGTATAATCCGTAACTAAGAAGTCTTGCTGCTGCAAATTGATAGTTGGGTGCATCTAACGAGATAAGATCATTTGCACTACGGATAAGAACTTCTTGTATTTCGCTAGTATTCATGCCGTCATAAAACTGTAAGTTAGCGTTCATCTCTATCTGGCTACTACTTACGCCAGCAAGATTATTACAAGCCTCCTCAACAACAAAATGTATTTTATCAATGTTGAGGTGTTCTTTTGTACCGTCACGTTTGACGATCATTGTTCCGTTAGACATATTCCTTTTCCTTCTCTGTAAAGTGATATTTAGTGTAGTGGTTGCATTGTGTACTCATGTTGCGAAAAAAGACTGTTTGGTAGTTCAGATCTATGAACATGTGTATCTCCATTGAAACCGATTACCCGATCTCCTACATACAATAGATAATATGTTGTGGATGTTTCCGGGTCTTGTGTTATATGTATCTCACAAACTTCTTGGGATAAACAGTCTGTTAATTGCAAGGTGTAACAAATCGCTAAGATTTTAACGAAGGGGCAATAATTATTTTCCTCTAAAAGTTGCCAAGGATCTGGCCAGGTGCTTTGGGTCCAAGGATCCGTTGCTAGACTAACAATAGGAGCTCTATTATAAAAGTCAATTGTATCCTGTATCGGATCTTTACTGTTTTCTAACGACAGTCTAAAGTTATGCCAGAGCTTCAGCCTGTCTTCATATTTTTTATCAAACATTTATACCTTAGTTTTTACTGTATAGTAAAAGTTAGCATCATCATTACTAGTAGAGTTTAACACATTCACCGCCACTGTGTCAAGTCTTGTGTCGGCATTTTCATCTAATAATTGTGCTTGTAGGGTTAGATATTCTTCAAATTGGCTGTCGCCAATAAAATCGTATTCGTCAACAAGGTGAACATGGTTATCGTTAGGATTAACTGTAATGAATAACTTACCTTGTCTAGTTGCATCTACTTGATTACTTACATACAAATAGTCCACTTCATAACTTTTCTTTTCGTCTGCAGGTAATCTAAATAGTTTTTCGTAACTACCGTAGGTTGTAACATATATCTTATTTGCATAGCCTTGCTCAAAGATACCGTGTCCCGATAGTTCAGGTACATAAGGAGCAATGTTAATAAAACTTTGATCGTATCCTAATTGTTTTGTTCTTTTAAATATGTCATTGTTTGAATGATTGCCGTCATCAGCAAAACGTAGTACTGCATAACTTGCATTTGCTTCTGTACCTGCATCGTTACCTACACTGCCGTATTGGTTACTTTCGCTTAGATTGTTAGTACCTTTAGTAATCCAAATAGCATGCCTATCAATATTGTCAAAAGTTGACATAGAAAAAATATTATCACTTGGTCCTGTTTCTTGTCCAGGTATAGCAAGAGACAGCGCACCAAATTCAACACCGTATCCTAACGTATCAAATTTACAATGTACAAATTTGTTGTTTTTAATATTGTGCTTTGAACGCACACCGTATCCAAACCCAAATATAGTTACATTTTCAAATATATTATTGTTACTGCTTACAACAGTATTTTTAGAATTAATCTGTATACCTACATCTGTATCGCTGTAAGTACTATCACCTGCTGCTCTAGTTCCGTTTAGATATATGTCAGAGAAGATACTGTCTTTACAACTTGCTAATGTAATTGCAGGTTGATCTGTTTGCATTTCTATACTAAACCCACTAAGTTTAATTCTTTGTGGCTGTGTTAATGTTGTAGTTGCATTATCAGTTGCTTCTATATCACTAGGAATAATATAGTCACCTTCGATACTATCTGAACGTATCGTTTGGAATGCAGGATGATCGCCTGACTTTACAAATCTAGTCTTCTCTGGACCTGCACCAACAATAGTTGTGTAAGGAGGTAGATAGATTGTGTTAGAAATTTTATATGTGCCGGGCTCAAAGTTTAATACAACTCTGCTTCTAGTTTGTCCTTTAAAGTTAGCAGTATTAAGATACAGTTGATCAACAGCTCTTTGAATGTTGGCAGTTACATCAATAGCTTGATCACCTTCTGCACCAAATGCTCTAATAGAAACAATGTCATCTAATCTATGCCCTAGTGTTCTTTCTACAGGACTGTTTACATCTGCTGCTGTTTGAACTATTCCAGGCTTATAAATATAATCTCTTGCAAGCTCAAAAATGTTTTCTTTGTCTGTTAAAACTCTTGTGTTGCCCACGTAAGGTGCACCTTCACTCACTGCACCGTTACCTATGTATAATCTTTGTGTATCTACAGCCCAGCCAAGTTCACCAGATGCTAGTTGTGGCAAGCCTGTGCCTGCTTGTTCTCTGCCTCGGCGTATCTGTATTCTTGATATTGAAACTACTGCCACGAGTATCTCCTACGCTTTTATTATGTATTTAGCCGTGTTGTTCGTAATAAGCGTAGACCCTATTCCACCATTCGTTTTCCCACTCAGCAAATTCATTTGGCCAAATGTCAAACTGTTGATACTCTCCTGCACGACTACACATAAACACATGTCCTTCACGTATGTTAGTACCGTGTATTTCGTTGTGTGCAATTGCATAGGCTGTTAATTGTAAGAAATAATCTTCTACCCATTCTACTTTTTTAGGCTTGTTGGTTTGTTTAAAGTCCATAATACAAGGATTACCCTTGTACTGTCCTACAAGATCTGTAGTTCCTGCATACATATGCGGAACAAACAGAGGAACTTCGCTTCCCCATATTTCGTCTACGTCAACCATAGCCTGTTCTTTGATCTGGGTTGCCATCATATGAGCTTGTTGTGCATAAGGATTGCTGCCAGGCGTTGGCCATTCACCTGTATCGATATAGTCTTCAAGGTACTTGTGCATCCTTGTGCCTACACCTGCTGCTTCAGTTGTGATTTCTTGTGCCTTTTGTTCTCCTACTCTTTTGCGCCACTCGATAAGATGTGTTTTATCTTTTGTTTCGCCTAGAATAGTTGTTACGCTGGCTACAGGCGGTCCGCCTGGTGTTTCATAACGGCGTTTACCGTTAACTTCGACTCTTTTTAATTTTTCGTAAGAGTAACGTTGTGTTATCAATGTCATAATTTAATATAACTTCTAACTTGCTGTTTGTCAAGTGTTTTTATAGATCAGCACCTACATCAGTAGCATTTTTAGCCATTTGTCCTACTGGATCGCTTGGACGCCCAGGGTTTCCTGGTAGTCCTTCTACATCATCTGTTTCGTCTTGTTTAAGTTCTATTTTTTCTTTGTCGAAGTTAGTTATTAGATCTTGTAACTTTGGATCAGCATCGTATGCTGCTTTGAAGACATCGTAATTGAATTGGCCTTTGCCAATGTTCTGCATCATTTTATCTAGTTTTTCTATAGAAAGAGAAGTCTTACCTTTTTGTTTAAGGTGAGATAATACTTGAAAAATATCTTTTGATTCTACAGCTTCATTTACTTTTTTTTTGAACGCTCTACGCTTTCACGCTTTTCTCTGCCAGCTTCTTCTTCTCCGCCAGCTGCTACTGCGTCTGCTTCCATGCCGTCGTCTGCCATTGGTTCTTCAGCTGGTGCTTCCATATCCATGTCAGTTGTTGGTTCCATTTCTGCTTCTTCGCCTGGTACTTCAGCACCCATTGCGTCCGGAGCTTCGCCTTCGCCTGTTAGCATTCCAACACCTTGGGTAAGAGTTTCGCGTGTTGTTTCCATTGTAGCGTAAAGAGATTCTAGTGCTGGTTTAACTGCTGCAACAAATGCTTCTGATTGCTCTGAACCCATTTCGTCGCGGATTGCATCTGCAAGTTCTAGCATTGATTCTGTTTGCATTTCAGCTGTGTCTTCCATCCAACCTGTAACACGGTCAACCATATCTTTGGCTGCCATAACTAATTCTGCACTATCTTCTGCACCTTCGGTTACTTGTGTCACTGCTTCATCAATTGCATCAACAATATCGTCTGGTCTTTCTAGTATTGCGGCATTAAGTACATCAAGAAACATTTTATCTCTTGTATAGTCTTCTGTACTTACTGCTTCAAAACTTTCAGTTGTTTCAACTTGCGATAGTTTTGTTCTTAGTTTGTTACGAGCATCTTGTAGTTGCTCTGTAGTAAATTTCTCTAAATTAATTCTTGAACCAAAACGCTTGGCAAGACTTTCGTTTAGGCTTTTTGCTGTTACCGGTTTAGTAAATTCTCTTATGTTCATTATCTCTTCCCAAATGAATGCTTACTAGTTATTTATCACAAACCAAATATAAATTTCTCTAATTTGTCTTTTGCAACCTGTGAATCTGCTAGTGCAATGTCGTATCTTATTTCTCTTGTTTCTCTTACAAAAGGATCTTTTGTTTTTTTCATAGTATTCTTGTAAAAAATAGCATCATTAATATTTTTTTGTATACGGAAATCTAAATCTAATACATCCTGCACAACATTTTTTCCTGTTGCAAAGTTTTTTGCGATAGCAATAGCACTTGCTTTACAAAATACTCTAGCAACTTGTTTGTTGTCGGTTGTGCAATACACTAGATATCCGTTCTTACTCTTACGTATTATATAGTTTCTAATTCTAATGCTGTTGCCTTTTTGAATAGGCAGAGGCACGGACTCTAAGCCCTTATGAATAACTTCTTCAAGTTCTTGAATTAATTCTTTGCTATACATTTTTCACCACAAAAGTGTACCCGTCGTGCGTTATTTTACTTATGAGACTTTTGTGATGTAATGTTTTAAGAATGACTTGTTCCCGCTCGGTAAAACTAGTAAAGGGAACAGGTTTGTCAAGCGTTTCGTACAACGCCTTTTCTTCATTTGACATCCAAATCTCGAAAGTTTTTACTAGTTCGTTTAGTTTCATTAATCTACTTCAACTTGATCTCCAGGCTTGATCATTTTTTTAGGATCTTTTGCAGCGCCTGGATTTGGTTTTTTATTTAATTTAACCTTGCCGGTTTCGTCTTTGTCTAGTGCAGTAGGATTCTTCTTTAGATCTACAGTTGTCTTTGTACCGTCGCCGTGATCAATTTCAGCTGAAACACCTGGTTTCATTGCTGTTATCTTAGACTGTGGCGCTTCTAATATTTCTGACATCTTCATATCTTTTTCCTCTTCCTACTTGTTTTAGGTTTGATTTTCCTACGGCCTGTATTAAGTCTTCTTAACTTTATTGACGCAGGATTTGTTTTCTTTGTTCTACTTATTTTTATGTTAGTTGTTTTGCCCTTTTTACGTCTTGTAGCTTTTAAACGTTGACTAGCTTTTACATTCATAGGTGCTGTGCATGTACTTGCTTTGGCAACAATTCTGCCTTTACGAGATCCTGATGTGCAACGATATTTTTTAACAACTTTATTACCGCGCTTGCCTTGTATTTGTGTTACACCTTCTTGTAGTGTTTCGCAACTACAAGGCTCTGAATAACACTGGCCACATACCCATTCGGTTATCAGTTCACGTAAATGCATTAACGTCTCCTAGAAGCTCTGTTTAATGCTTGCACTCTACGTGACGCTGGATTAATACGTTTTGTTTTTCTAGCCTTACGTACCATGCGCTTACCTAATCTAGCTTTAGTTCTTTTTAATTGGATCTTTTTCTTAATATTAGGTGCTGCAAAACATTGTGCCATTTTGGCTACAATGCGACCTTTTCTAGGTCCGCCGCCGCAACGATATTTGCGCACAACCTTTTTACCAGATCGTGCCCATGTTTGTGCTTCAGATACTTCTTGGTCAATAAAAAACTCACGAACTAACATGTAGTTATTTATCGCGAGTTAAGCGTTCATTAATATAACAACGATTGTGGATAGTAGTCCTGCGACAATTGTACCAGCTGAGCCAATGATAACCTTTGTCATTGATGCTTGTCCTGCTGTAATGTCTTTGTGGACATGTTCTAGTTTTGTTTCAACATTGGTGAGGCGAAGATTTAAGTTCTCGTATCGTTGCTGACACAAGTCGACGTGTGCTTCTAGATTTTCTCTTTCAAGTTTTGTGGTAGCCACATTAATCTCCATGTAAAGTAAACTCGTAGTTGGCCTTTAGTGTGTTGTTATTAATGTGCCTGGTATTAGCTTTCTAATACAGTATTATTTATCATTTCACTAAAAATAATGTTTTTAGATTGCTCATTTTTGGAAATAAAAGCAGATCCGTTAGAGATAGTTTCATCTAAACCTGTAATTACAGGAACGATGTCAAAATCGTCACACAACATTTCTTCAGTTAATCCTTGTTCATACTCTGTTTCAAAGTAGAATGTCCACATCTTGTGCTTTCCTTTATAATCCTTTCCAAATCCGTAATTGTCTATTACAGTATTAGTAATCTCAGGTTTGGTATCGAAATAAGGATTTACTCTTAATCCAATAGTCTGAACCAGAGTAAGAAAGTTTTGCTGCTGTTTTATTTGATAAGGATCTTCCCCTCGTCTTGCGTTTGTTTGGGTAATATCTATCAGTGTTTGGACTCTAAACTGCATACTATACTTATAGTCATAAAAAAAGCGCCACTCCGTAAAGTGGCGCTTGAATCCTAAGGTAGCTAGGATTTAGTTTATGCTAAGTCGCCTGATGCTAGTGTGATTTCAGTAACAGTTGTTGAAACTGTTGTAGCTGCTGTAACTAGAGCGTCTACTGCTGCTGCAACGTCTGTGTCGCTGTTAGCTGAAACATATGCGTTTGCAGTTGCTGAATCAACCATAATTACATACTGATCATCTGCACGTTCGCCGATATGTACGATTGACATTTGAGTTTGGATAGCACGGATACCTTTTGAGAAGTTACCTTCTGTGAAAGCTGCTACGCCGTCTACTGATGCTGTGTCTGCTGTACCTACATTAGTACCTGCAATTTTTAGAATGATTGGATCGTATCCATAAAAACTACCTGCTGTAGTTAAACCATTTACTTTTGGTGCTGTTGCCATTTTTATTCTCCTAATACTCTTAATGGCAAGTTCATTCTCTATGAACTTGTTATGCTATTATTTATCATCTTGGGGTAAAAAAGTATGTACTATCTACTATTTTTGGCTCTTTTGTGCAAAGTACGTAGATTTTGCACAAATCCTGGTCCTGCTTGCACAATATCATCTAGCATTTCTATTGCAGGAAGGTATCCTTGTATCATATTTGCACTTGCTGCTTTGCCGTCTTTTGCTTGTGCTAAGAATCTTCTAGTTGCTGCTAGATTTTTGTCGCCTACTAGATATCTATATAAACTAATTTCTTCAGGCTTAATACTAATGTCTGGGACACTTACTGTAGGTTCTGGATCTTTTACATTTGACTTTTCTAAATCTTTGTATGCGGCAAACTTTTCAAAGTCTTCTATTATGTCAGAACTTCTAAGTTTAGCACGAACAGCAAAGATTAAACGTGTCATTACACGTTGTTTTTCCTGCAGATTTAATCTACTCCAGGTTGCTATATTACGTCTAATAAACTTATAATCTGTGTTTGTAATACCCAAACCTGATTCTAATTTAATAAACAAGCCGCTTACATTGTTGCCAACTATACCGTTCTTTAATCCATTAATATAACGATTAAGATCCATTACAGGAACACGAGAAGACTTTTTCATACGCTTTGCTGCGCCTGGATCTTTTAACTTGTCTTGTGCAGAATCGTCTCCTACAACAAAATATATAAAGTTATACAAATCTGTTCCCATTACACGATAGTATTTGTATAATTCAAATCCTGCTGTTTTTCTTGCATAACGTTGCACATAGCCTTCAAAATCTGGATACTGGCGCATTACATCTAAAACTAGTAGTGTTAGATACATGCGCTCACAACAATCAGTATAAGTGAGCTTTCGAGCTCCACTCATATCTCTTGTCATTCTTGCTTCGTGAAGGCCTTTTATAAAGTCCATTACTTGCCTCGTGCAAATTCGTCAGCATCTCTTCCGATGTCATCATCGTCTGGACCTTTGTCCATATCATCATCTTCTGGCTCATCTGGTACATCAGCACCTTTTCTAACATCACCTGATTTCTTAAGTTCAGCTTCGCCAAACTTCATAAGTTTCATTAGCAACTCTTTGTTGATGCTTGTTCTTTGAAGTAGTTCTTCTACTGATCTAGGACCAAATGATGTATTGTATGCTGTAAGTTCGTTACCTACTTTAGCCATTATGTTTGACAGGTTGTCGTCTTTAGTTGTTGCTGCTTTGTCCATTAACACACGGCCAATCGCTGCAAGTTTACGATTAGGTTCACCTGTTTCGTAACCTTCTCTGCTGATTACTTCATTTATTTTCATTGTATTAGTTCCTTAATTCTACGTAAATGTTTATCTGCTAGTGTTTCAGGCACAGATTTACCTTCTTTTTCCATTGCTTCTTTCCAAGGAGCAATTAGTTCTTGATAGTTTGGATCGCCTTTGATCTTTGCGAGCATACTTTCTACAGTATGAGTGTCTGCTTCTTTAGCACCTGGACCTAGTAGAATAACTGCAATGTCGTTCCAGTTGTCTGCAACTACTTCGTCGCCTTTGTTTGGATCAACTACACCAAATTTAGGACTAAACTTGTAGCCTCTACCTCTTGCAATACTAGACAATAGTATAGCTCTGTCCTTACCTGAGTATTGTTCTGTGCCGCCACGCTTGGCTCCACGTTGCAAGTCTGGATTAGTTGTCATCATAAAGTCTGTTTGCACATAGCCTTCGCCGCCTTGGATAGGCATACGGAAGTGTACTTGGTCACCAGCATTGTGTATCCAGCCGCCCGTAAACTTACGACCTTGATTCATTATTTCATCTTCTGGGATACCTTGCTTCTTGCACCATGCAGTAAGTTTTGCAATTAACTCGTCTTTGCTTATCTTGTTTAGGTCAGTGTTTAAATCCAAGTCGCCTGAACTATTCTTTTCAAATGTTCCGTCTGGATCTGACTTTTTGCCTGTGGTTCCTAGTAGATCGTCATCAACAAATTCTAAACCTGTAATCTTTTCAATTGCATCAACAGTAGGTCTTACAGCTGGCGTAGGAATACGCTGTGTAAGTGGACCTTGCTCTGTTTTGAAAACATTACCGCCTTCATTAAGTTTCTTCATCTAACTTCTTACTCTCTATAACTTTTTGTATTGAACGCTTGAATTTACGTGGATCACCGTTCTTTATACTACTAAGAAATCTACGCTCAAGTTCATAGGCAGTTTCGTCTTCGTATAGATGATGAATACGGCTGAGCAAATTGATTGCACTTTCAATAATATTATTTGCAGTAGAGTCTATAAAGTAATCGGTATCTTTTTTACCGTGTACATTATTCAACTCTTCAAGTATAGATCTTGTTCGTTTTTTCATTGTTCAATTTCCTGTTAATGTATTTAGTGCATTTACCTTATAAATATTACAAACATTGGAGGGTGGTATATTGACAATTTCTAAATTACGTTTCGAGGAACGTTCTCTATTATTTGCACAACTAGCAAAGATAGCATATAATAACATCAAAAAAGCAAAAACACAAGCAAAAAAATTAGGGTTTACAGAAGTAGAATTTTACAACAAAGATGGCGCACAGGCATATCGTTTTGCAAATGAAACAGATATGGTAATTGCGTGTCGCGGTACACAACCTACTGAGTTTAACGACATTAAAGCAGATCTAAAAGCAATGCCTGTAGTAGCAGAGACCATAAGCCGTGTGCATCAAGGATTTAAAGCAGAAGTAGACGAGTTATGGCCAATGGTAATGGCAGACTTAATGAGTAAGCAACCAAAACAAAAACTATGGTTCTGTGGACATTCACTAGGTGCAGCAATGGCAACTATTATGGCAAGCCGTTGTTTGTACAATAAAAAAGTTCCTAATCCTCAAGAACTATATACCTACGGTTCACCAAGAGTAGGCTGGAAGAAATACTGTGTGCATCTTGGCGTTGTACATCACCGTTGGGTTAACAACAATGACATAGTCACAACTGTACCCCTACGTATTATGGGGTATACACACCATGGCACAGAACACTATCTAAATGCTTATGGCAATGTACGCAAGATGACAGGTATGCAAAGATTCAAAGATCGCATGCGTGGACTATGGATGGGTCTAAAACAAGGTGGTGTAGATAGTTTCTCAGATCATTCTATTGACAACTATGTAAACTATCTGGAGTTTTACGCTAAAGGCAAAGAAAACTCACAACACTAAGACTTACGAATACTACGATTGTATTCTAATGCTTCTTGCAATATTGACAGCTCAACGTTATCTCGTTGGGCTGTTCTTATGAGTGCTTCTACATCTTTAGGAAAGCAATGTCCTCCAAAGCCACGTTCTTCAGTTACAACACTATGACTGTCGCCTATGCGTGGAT
>Ga0255768_10002041_pt1 | contig 20411 bp, 27 predicted proteins | sample 071ome_33_FD_179983 | JGI IMG/M metagenome (GOLD analysis project Ga0255768, IMG submission 179983) | Coastal salt marsh microbial communities from the Groves Creek Marsh, Skidaway Island, Georgia - 071412AT metaG (version 2) | ecosystem: Environmental > Aquatic > Marine > Intertidal zone >...
ATCAAAAACTTCCTGAAAAGCAGCCAATTGACCAAATAGGTCTCGTTGTGTTTCGCCTTCTAGTTCTACTGAAATTTTGCCTGTATTGTATGTAACTTTCATTTACCTCTCCAGTTTTCTTGAAAACCAACTATATCTTGTGGTACTTCTTCTTCTTTTCTGTAAAAACGATTAATCTTCTCTATAAATACTGAACACTTCTTTTTGCTTAACTGCTCGACACTATGATACCTTTCTTCACTTGAATTAATAAGTTTCATCACATCTATATTCATAGATTTACATCTATTATTTAGAAATGATATTTGATTTTCTGTAACAGATGACTCTGTTGGTTTTGTTTGTACTTTTTTTGGTTTATCAGAAAGTTCTTCGGCAGTACAAATCTTTAGTTTTAATGCTTTTCTTAAAGCTCTACCTTCTGCTCTAGTAGCGGCAGTTGCTAAAGCGTAGATGATAAAATCATCATTAATATTACCATCAAATACATCTGCAACATCTGCATAAGTTCTGGTGGAATCATCCCACCATCTAAATGTTACAGAATATCCAACAGTTGCACGACCTATACCATTTCCACTTACAGGAAATATCTCTGTTGGTTTACTATCAATAATATCACCCAAAAGTAATTCAGATACTCTTCTTAGACCATCTGCTTTTGGATATCCATCATTTAACTCACTTTCATCAAGTAATGACATAACAAATTCATGCCAGTTAAGTGAAAGATAAAACGCCTTTTTTTCTTCAACATTTAATTCTTGGAATTCTTCAAATTTCATTTAGACCTCGATTTCTATAAATCTCTGAGGACCGGCGGGAGGAAACTCATTCTTGATTTTTTCAAGTTCTTCAAGAATAGCAGACAGTACAAGTCGTAGTTTTTTTTGTGATAAACTTTTGGTCATTTGTTTAACACGAATTAATACATATCCTTCATTTAACAGTAGACCAGCCTTTTTATCATCAGCAGCCTGATGTCGTTGTAGGTTTTCTTCACCCCATATTGGCAGAAAATGGGATGGACCATCAATTTCAATCGCTGTCTTTATATCGGCTACATATAAATCGACTTCGAATTTATTATCTGGAATAAGGTTCTTTTCATGAAATCTAACAGTCCAACCCTCGGCTGTCAACTCTTTTCTGATGAATCTCTCAGTTTTTGAACCTTCTGTAGCCGCCTCTCGAACAGCCTGCGCCGCCATAGTTCTTAAATTATGTTTATCTTCCTCTGACATAGCAGCCCATTGTTCTTTTCCTATCTGGGATAGTCTCTCTCTTTCTTCATCTGAAACTTCTGACCATGCTTTTGCCCGCCCCTCACTCACGGCCAATTTATGTTTATCAGATAATTTTTCGCCCTTTTCAATTGGTTTTTTACTTCTACCTCGTTCCAATGCTACCTTTTGAGCATTAGAATAATCTCTTTTTTCAACACCAAGAAATTTTAACGCCCTAAGTATTTTAGTAGAATAAGTACCAAGAGACTCAGCTATTTCATAACTACTATAACCCTCTTCGTACATTGATATTATTTGCTCTTTATACTGTCTCGCAAATTGCATGTATATTCTCCAGATTAAACTCTTCTTCTATACCGTCCACGTCTACATTATAGTTATTCTTTATTATATCCGCTTGGAGTTGTGAACGGCAAATAATTTTTATTCTATCATCTGATAGAAGTTTTTTAACACCTTTATATACAGTCCTTTGACCTAGCCATTCCATATCCCATAGATATAAACATTTTTTTGAATTTACCGATGTTTTTAACATAGCATCTGCTGTATCAAGTGATGTCGCTATTAATAAACCCCCATTAAAATGGGCAACATCACTAATATTTGTATAAGCAAACTCTGTTTTTATTAATTTTTGACTAACATTTAAAATGAAGGCGCATAGTTCATCACTTTTATTTAGAACTTTAGAATTCATAGTTTTCATAAGATGATAGTTTTTATCATTCTTAGTGAAGTCATTAAAAAGTATTCCGGTTTTCATTCATTATATCCTGCTATAAAGTCGCTACATATTCCAATGTAGCTATCATTTGTCATAATTGTATTATCTTCCGGCATCATTAATATTGCATGTGGAAAAAGTGTACCAGCATAAGACAAAACAAAATTCCGGTTGGTCATAACAAAATTATCACTTTCTCTCCAAAAACAATGATATCCTTCTTTTAAAAGAGAAGCAAATGCAGATGGATTTCTAGCCTGTATTAAGATCTTTTCTTTATCTACCGTATCTAAGTTGAATTCCATTATTGGTTGATCAACACCGGTGACTGTTTTATTTTTTATTAACCAAATATCAGTCTTAACACAAAAACCGGCATCAATAACTGCGCGAATTGTATCTGGTTTATTTTCTTTTTCTTTATCTCTACCACCTAAATTTCCACGGTTAGAAATAAGCAGTTTTTGATTTTTCATTTCCATATGCTTCACATTGTTTTGAAATCTTATTTAATCCAACCTGCTTTAAAATTTCCGTCCATTCATTATATACATTGTATTTTTTAATAATATCATTTCTAAAGGATGTGATATCTTTTCCTTTATTAGACAATAAATAATCTACTTTATCTTTAAGATTGTTAGTAAATACATATTCTTCTGGAAGTTCTATATCAACATTTGTGATTGGTGTTCCACCCGCCTCTAATACTCTCATGAGCGATTGTTTTGTTGGGCATAATGTGACTTTTGCCGAGACATATAAGTCATTAGCCATTATTTCATCTAATGCGCCACAATAGCAAAATAGATTTAGTGGCTGTTCACCAAATATTTTGATATGATGACCGAGTGATAAGTATGGATTAAGTAACATAACCGCTTCAGCATTTTGATTGTTTGCTGTTATGTCACAAGCAAGATCTTCATTATATGTACCACGACCAAGTAGTGAGCATGTTTCATTTATTTTATGATCTGCACCATTTTCTAAAAAAGAAATTGAAAAATCATTTGAGACTTTTTCTTTTGTAATGTTCTCAATTTTCAAACAGTTTTTTACTTGTTGAATTTGTTCATAAAATTCAGAATCATATATAGCAACATCACAATCCGTAAATTCACCATTTACTGGAGTTACAGTGTGTCCAAAATGTGTCAAGATTTTAGTAAAGTTAAATACCGCCTGATTTTGTGTTACTACATTTATTTTCATATTAAATCTCGTGACGATGTTATTTCTTTTATATAACTTCTTTTATTATGTTCAAAGTAACATATCTCAAACTTTTTTGCTATTAAGGAATTGAGAAATTCAAATGATGTCAAGTTTTTATCTGCTCTAGCCAATAATGATTTTATTTGGTCAAAGTATGATGCCGGAAAATAAGAAATTTGACACCATTTTTGCCCTATACCATATGAGAAATTTACCGCTCTATCATTTTGTGTTGTAACTCCAACCGCCGTTTTATCAAATCTATCAAGATTATCTACTGGTATAAATATTTTTCTTGTATCAGGTGGTGAAATATATGATGGTGAAAAAATTAAATCACCATGAATAAAAAAGACATTACTATCTAATGCTGCATTAAATCCAACCCTCATACTTTCTACAATATTTGTAGACTCATGAAATGGATTTTCAACTATTCTAACCCCACTAACATCCCTTATTACCTTATCAGAACAAAATCCAGTAACAAGAATTATATCAGCATCTGCACCATATTTTTGTTTAATTATACCTACTTGATTTTGTAATACAGTTTTTCCATTATATTCTATGAGACTTTTATTACCGTAGTTTTTAGTCCTTCTACCCTGTGCAGCACTTAATATAATAAATGTTACTTTACTATTATGTTTTTTTGTACCAGTAAGAAATCTGGTTTCTTTAGCCGCTGACATTATATAAATCCATTGGAATATATTTGACTATACCTTTACATGCTTGTAAATTAAACATGTCACCATTGTTTTCTTCTACTCTTCGACAAATAACAACTGGCGCATTTTGCACCATCAATATATCATTTTCTGTATAATCAGAAAAAGTCGCGGATATATTTTCATCAGCCATTTCTGAAAACAATTTTTCAACAATTCCAATTTTTGGATAGGTATTTTGTGGAAAAAATAAACACGCCACACACCCGTTAACAGCGGCGGCATTTAATCCCATTAGATTAATTTTATCTCTATCCTCATATGCAACTTTTACATACTGAACACTTTCTGGAAATTGAAAGTTTTTATATTGTTTTTTTAATGACCCATCAAATAATACTATGCGGCATTCAAATGATGAACTAATTTTGTCAAGAAAATCATTTAGATAATCTTCTGTAATATTAACACCTGTAATATCTTTAGCCACTAATAGTTTCATGTATTTCTTCCCATGTATATGTCATGCTTTTAACGGTTTGTTCTTCACACATTTCATCTAACTTATCTTTAAATGACATATGCTTGTTACCCTTTAGCATTTTATAAATTACATTATTTACAACAAATGGTGAATTATTAACAAGTGCAAGCCTTTTCATTTTCCAGTTTACAAATTTGTTAATATCATCAAGATCATTTTCTGTAACAACTTCACCAGACTCTAATACTATAGTATATCCATTTTTCATCTTATGAAAACATTCATCCATAAGGCCAAATGCATCTTTATCTTCAAATGAATTGGTGATGAAATAGTTTGGTTTATCACCAATATGTTCTTTAATTGCCTTAAAATTTTCTGTAGTTGCTATTGCTACTCTATTATTTTTTCTTATAAGTGGGGCAATATGATCTAATGTTTGAATAGTCTTATTTATGTTCTTATCAATTATAATAAAATGAAATCTAATAAAACTATCTTGATAAATTTCAAGTTCAGTTTTTGGGGTAGTTGATCTTATTGGACATATTCTATCAAATTGATAATATCCATCAACAAGATTAAAAATATTTGATTCTTTTCTTACTTCGTTTAGTATCTTTAACTCACAATCGTGTTGATCACCATCCAAACCGATTTGACTAAAAACACATCCATTACATGAATTACCTATATTCATAACCAACTCTCCTGTGGGAATTTAACATTACCAAGCCTAGCATTTTCCCAGAAGTTTTTTTGTTCTGCTTTTTGTCTAAAAGCATTTATTAATTGATCTCTTGTAAATGGTCTATAATTCTCCCTATTAAAGAGAGAAAGTTCACCATAGAAAAATCCGCCAGGATTATTTTTTACCGCACCAAAATTAAAATCTCTCAATATCTTGTTCATGCTGTAGGTATTGAGTAGTTTTGGTTCATTTACAACTGCTAGTATTAAAAAGTCTAGTAGCTCTTTATTATTTTTTATCTCTGGAATATCGGCTTTTGGATTTGCTGGATCTACCGGCGCATCCCAATTTCCATAATCTAATTCATCAATACACTCAGCCCATATCTTAGCGGTTTTGTCCCATCCGTAATTCTTTTCAAAAGTATCTCTAGCCTTTTTACCCTCGGCCAATCTTAATGGCTCAGGCTTATCTAACAATTTTTCAAATAGTTCTACTATGTGGTTGGTGTCTGGTAGCGCCCTGTCACAACCAGTTTCCATTTCTACATGCTTAGTTCTTAATTTGATTGGATATCCAGAAAGTTTTCTTACTTCACTTTCCATAGCTGAGTAATCTGTAGCAAGTACTGGCACACCACATGCAGCCGCTTCTACAATTGGGAGGCCAAAACCTTCTGAATTTGCAGGTTGAATATATATATCAAATAAATTATATATTGCGCCAAGTGTTTTTGTATCTACACCGCTTGATACATTTGACATTTTAGCAGCAAATTGTCCACATTTATCACATGGTTTTGCCGTATCTGAGAATTTACTTGGTGATGGCGCACCACATGCTTCACATACATATGTAAATAAGACACGAGAGCTTATTTCATTTTCAAATAAGTATTTTGGTAAATCCCAACCATTATCTGGATATGATGTATGGCAATATAGATATACATCGGTTTTACCGGTCTTTTTGAGATATTTTCCAAATGCCTCAAATAATTCTGGAAATAACTTACGGCGCTGATTTCTCATAACAGTGCCAATTATTTTCCATGATGGGTCAATACCCATTCTTTCTTTATGAGCGCTTTTATTTGGTATTTGAAAGAAATCTTCTGATGCAGATGGTGGTGCTGCACACTTGACATTCATTTGATCTGATTGTGATTTTAGTACATCTACAGCCCAATCTGAATATGTCAAAATAGTATCAGCATCAGAAAAAGAATCTATCCATTCCTCATTTTGTGGCGACGCATCTACTGTAGGCATCCAGATCCATTTAAAATATTTTCTTAGCGGAGAGTGCTGTATAAAAGCATCCATCCACCAATCACGAATGGTCAGAACAACATCCGGTTTAAAATCAATACAAACTCTCTCAAATCTCCACTTACCAAATTGGTTCATTGAGTCTGAACCATATACCTTATTTTGTTCCTCGTTTTGAGGATCTGGCATATTTGGATAGTTTTTCCACCGAATGCTTGATCTTCTTTTATCTTCAATACCTCCATAAATAGAAAATTCGGCTACCTCATACTTATTGGAAGAGTACAGTCTTTTTAAGACCTCTCTACTATAAGTTGCATAGCCGGTATTTAAGTAACTTGCTTCTGAGACAAATAGTACTCGTTTTTTACTCATTTGCTTTTGCTATTTTTTTAAAAGAACTATCAAGTGTTTCTTTGTATTCATTTTTATCTAAATTAAGAATGTCTCTAATTTCAGAATCTTTTTTGTCCTGCATTTTATAATAATATATACCGTGTTCTTCTGGTGACAAATCTTTTGGCAATTCTATATTCCAATAGTTTACTTCATATTGTTTATCATGTTTACTAGATAAAGACCGTTCTTTTTGTTTTAATCTATTTTGTTTGTTTATAAATTTAATTAAATCATTTCTCATACAGTATGTGGCAAAAGTAGAAAATTTACCTCTCTCGGCATCGAATTTTCTATATGCCTTGAGCATAGACATTAATGCGACCTGTAATAGATCATCAAAATCATATAATGGATGATCACGGTAAAAACCACGGACCAGCGATGCTGCCAGTCCGTGGTTTTCTGTTAATATATCATTTTCAGTCTTGTTCATCTATCACTTGTGAATTATTAATAATTTTAAATTCATTAACTCTAAAAACAGTTTTACCACCGATATTTCGCGCTGTACATGTCGCTAACAATGAATCACCAGAAACACAATGGTCATAAATTGTTTTTGCTCCAGTGTCCCATGCTTCAAAATATAGATAATTTCGGTCTCTAATTTTTTGACCGCTTCGATTTTTTCTATATTTATCTATTGACATTTTAAATCTGAGAACTTTAGTGTTATGTTCTTCAGATATTTCCAATTCATCAGCAATACGACCAAGAAAAACACAATTATTCACAATTAGTCCTTTTTAAAAAGCGAGGAAAACCTAGAAAAAGCATCGTCAAAATTATGATATTGTTCCAAAATTTCTTTTCCGCCTCTATTCTTTTTGTAAATTTGAATTCTTGGCCGGTGTGGATTTGGATCATATTTACGACGATAGAAATAACGCAGATCACACATTTCTACATCATGTCTTTTTATTAAGCATCCATCAAGCAAGACTTTCTTATAGTAATCCGCTTGTGGTAAAATTTCAGTTTCCCAATTATTATTTTTCATATTTGATGTATATCATTAACTAGAAATGAATTTCTATCTTTTGCTTTTTCACCAAACAGCAAAACAGTCGAACCCACATATATTATATCCTCGAACTTTGCAAAAGGTTCTGGAAAAACTACAATATTTTCAATTTCAATGGAATCGTCTCTAACTGATAGAAAAGCCATTTTATCTTTGTTCTTGGTTACATGCTCTTTTATGCGGGTTATTTCTACCGCTAAGATACTTTTGCCTTTTTTACCGTCCATTAATTCTTTGCATGTGGTATTGGCAAAACTAGCATCTGCACAAGCATCAACTTTAGAACAAGAAATTGCTATACCAAGTAGATTTTCTTCAGAAATAGATATACTCATCAAATTATCTTTGAGAGATCTTCCTGGATTTTCTAATCTATTGATTATATCCGCAAAAGCTACCAGTCTTTTTGTGGTTGCAACTGCACCACCTTCTTTTTTTAATCGGTTGAGATTTTTTAGATTATCTTTTATAGATATGGATGTGTCCAGTTTTTCCTGTAGAATTTCTAATTCTTTTTTGGTCAGGTCTTTTAAACAGGAAAATTCATGCTGCATTTCCGATCTGCTTTTTCCTAAATTGGAAAAGAATCCAACCGTGATCAGGTTTTCTACAGCTCTCTTATTTACATTTGGAATAACTTTAACAAGATAATCCATCCATGTTTTTGGCGCAACTTCCGCACATATATCTCTGAGTTTTAGAAACTCATTTATTCCAACATTCTTTACATTTGTAATACCAAAATAAATACCCCCATCCTGGATTGAGAAGTTTTCTTCTATATATTCATGATAGGGGGTGTGAATATTAATGTGGTCTATTTTTGCACTCTCTACCAACTCATATATTTCCTGATTGGGATCTATTTTTTCTTTTGCATTTGATAGCCAGTGTAGATAAAACTCTAAAGTTTTATTTGCTTTTAAGTACGCAGACCAATATGCCATTAGCGCATATGATACCGCATGTGATTTATTAAATGAGTACCTATTGCTCTTTTCAATAATATCAAAAATTCTATCAGCATTTTCTTGAGTATGACCCCGTGATAAACAGCCCTCAATAAATTCACCTTTTACCTGGCGCATTAAGTCGGCTTTTTTCTTACCAATTGCTTTACGAAGAGTATCGGCTTGTGACTCTGTAAAACCAGCCATAACTTGTGCAATCTGCATGGCTTGTTCTTGATAAATAATAATATTATAAGTACTGGCGATTACTTTATCAATAGGTTCATATAGACTTTTTACAGACTCTACATTATGTTTTCTATCAACATAACGCTGAGTCATTGATTTACCTTCTTCAATAGCCTTCAGAGTTCCAGGCCGAATGACGCTGATAACATCTGCCAATTCTTCAATATTTCTTGGTTTTGCTTCCTTACACCAATGTTTACCAAGATGAGTTTCAAGTTGAAATACTCCTTTTGTATGACCGGCGCAAATTAAATCCCAAGTTCTTTTATCTGTTAGAGATATTTGGGTTATATCAATCATTTAATATCCAAATCCTTAATTAAAAAATAACATATCCCAGAATATGCACATCTCAACATGGCATCTTCAATTGGTTGGTTTGTTATCATAAAAAAAACCGACACTGCTAACCAAAATATACATACCAAATAGTTAATTGTTTTTGCGGTTTTTATCATTATCTCATATCCAACATTAACCAACCAGCAGTATGATGATCTACTTCAAATTTACTAACTAATTCAACACCGTATTTTTTCAAACTTTTACCAAATATAAAATCTCGCCAGTATTGATTTTCTAAATCCTCTGTACTTTTTTCTTGAGTTTTTCTATAGTCTGGCCTTTGAGTTTGTTCCATAATTCTAAACCTGTTCTAAATTCTAAATAATTGACAGATGTTACAAACTTATTAAAATCTGTTTCATTATTCGTAGTATTAGGAATAATAAATGAATAGATTTTAATCTTACCTTTTGAATCTTCCACAAGTACAGATTTAAAAAATTCATGTGGAACAATAACATCATCACCAATTTTACTAAATGGTTGACCAATATCAAATACTGGTCCGCTAATAGCATAAACCTCTACTATTTCTTCTTTAATAGCAATTGTTCTAACTTTATCTTCCAACATTCTCCAGATTTTACGATTTAAATCTGGATGCTGCGGTGCCATATTTGACATCAGAAAAGTTTCGCTATTTTCTAGTCGATTTGAGTTTCTATCAGCAGAAGGTACGAGATGCCCTCTATCATAGCCAGAGCCGCGATAATCTGCCAGAGTAGACCTGAACATCTCCGGGATACGAAGATCCGGCCTGAAGCAATCCTCGCGGTCTACAGCCACATCCTGAGCCTCACCATCAATTACCTGCATAGCCCATCTAGGCTGACGGAAAAGATAGGAATATCCAATTAGGTAATTTCTATTTGGCAGAATTTGATCCGCCGGAGGCATACCATAACGTGTTTCTTTAAATAATTGTGGAATTTCCATTATACGAATGCATCCTTAAATTTTCTTTTATAAACAAATTGCCTGAACATTTTCATTGTTCTACAGAATAATTCCGCTGTCATTAAAACATCACTCATAGCATCGTGGGCTTGACCTTTTGAATAACCCATGTAGCCTCTTACTAAATTATCATTAGATAATGAGTTTACTTCTTTATTGTTCTCAAAACAGCAAAACATTAAATCCATTGTATCTACTATATTTATTGGATTAAATAATGTTTGTCTTCTACCATCTTTATCTTTTGGTCCATAACCCCACGGTTCATTACAGCAGATTCTTTGTACTATAGGCATATCAAAACCGCGAATATTATGACCAACAGCAATTGGTGCATACCACGCGGTCTTTTTAAAATTATACTCATTTACATAATCTGTAAAATTAGACCATACTGATTTTAGTGATGGCGCTTTTTTAAGGATTGCCTCTGTTTTACCGTGTACGGCTACAGCACCGTCTTCTAATGGATCAACACCAAACTTTGCGCAGTCTTTTTCATCAAAAATTGGTTGAATTAATGATTGAAATTCTGAATTTGGAATTACTTCCAGTTTTCTACCATGAATTGCTACAGCAGCAATTTGTACTGGCTGTGTAGAATCTGGATATTTACTGGTAGTTTCAAAGTCAAAAACAATGTAATCTTTATAATTCATAATAATCCTTTGTAAGAAATTGGGGGCGACTAAGTGATGATCTGAATCTGGATTAAACCAGATGACAAAGTGAACTTAGTCGCCCCCACAAGTTTCATGTATTTTCTTTAATAAATTAACGCCGAGGATATCAAACTTGACAGCACCAATAGCCTCAAGATCACCCATTTCCATCCCCGCGATTTTTTCATTACCACGAGTTTCTTTTACCATAGGACATAGATTATTTAGATCTATAGATGATACAACAACACCTGCGGCATGTTTACCTTGAGTTTTAAATGTGCCCTCAATTCTTAATGCCTGAGCAAAATCTCTAGCAAAATCACCTCTTAATTCGCCATCTTCTTCCCAGCAGTATTCTCTTAGAGAGTCGGCATCATTTTCTAGTGCCCATCGTATAACAGACGGCTCATCCATTTCTTCTAACTTATCAGAAATTGCAGCTTCTTGTGGAATCTTATTTGTGATTTCATTCATTTGATCAAAACCACAACTCTCATTTACACGAAGCACTTCTTTCAGTGCTGATCGTCCCTGCAATCTACCAAAAGTCAGCATCTGACATACTCGGTCATGACCATATTTTTCTTTAAGATATGATATGACATTTTCTCGTTGGTCAGGAGGAAAGTCAACATCAATATCTGGTAAAGAACCTTTTCTTGCAGAATTGAAAAATCTTGAAAATAATAAATTATATTCTATTGGATCAATTAATGTAATGCCTATTAAATAGGAAATTAGGCAACCTGCTGCGCTGCCGCGCCCAGGACCAACAAGAACACCTCTTTTTCGGAATTCATTTACATAGTCGGCAACAATTAGGAAATAGCCAGAAAGGTCGGCATCTTTAATAACTTCCAACTCTTGTAATATTCTATCTTTGTAAATCTCTATATCTTCTGAATTCTTTACTTTACCAGAAGGTTTTAGAATATTAGTCCAACCAATGCGACACAATTCTTTAAGTTCTTCTATTTGCGATTGATTATCTGTTTTTACTTGTGGTAGAAGTGGCGCAGATAAGATTGTGTAATTCTCGCACTTCTTGTTAATCTCGTCAACTTTATCAATGTATTGCTTTTGGTATATATCTGTGCTACTCTGGTCAGGTATGAAGTATTGATTAGACCTAAAATATCTAACATATTTGAAGTTGTTTTCTTTTTCAAGATCTTTAGCAACCTTATTTAAAGTAGTTTTCATTTTAGAACACAGTAGAACCCTGTGGTCTTTAGAATCTGCCATTTTGCCATAACAAATATTCGCACCGGCAACTATATTTTTAAATCCAATATCCTTTGAAATTTGTATAATACAATTTGATATAAGTTTTGATGCTACAAAACTATCAGAATCTATTCTATTTATTTCAAGATAATAATCATCACCAAATTTTTCTAGAAACTTTGAAATGTGTACAATGGCGGGTTCCGCATATCTTCTTTTGAGGCATTGACCAGCTATATCATACTCTGAACAAGTATAAATACAGCGATCATCTTCTATCATCTCATTAAAAAGTGCGCTCCCAACATAACCATCAATACAGATAAAGTTATCATCTATGATATCAAATAGTTCTGTTATATTAATTGCCGGATGTTTTTTAAAATTCTCTGCATTATTACAGGTAGAAACTATCTCAAGTAATTTTGTCCAACCCTCTTTATTTTTACATAGTAGTGTAATGGTGGCATTATCTGATGAGATAAGTGGTATTTCACATCCAAGAATTGGTTTAATACCATTATCTTCACATGCCTGAACAAACTTAACAGCACCAGAAACAGATGCAAAATCCGTAAGTCCAGCAGTTGTATATCCTAGTTCTTTACAAATTTCGGCAATTTGTTTTGGTTTTAATGTTGACTGCAAAAGCGAATAATGAGAATGAATTCTAGCGGGGAACCACATTTATTTTACCTTTACAAGTTCATACCAAATTAGGGCACAATTTGCTAAAAAATAAGAAAACCACATCATACAATGTGGATAATCTTTTTGTTTTAAATTTTCAAGAGCAGTTATAAGATAACATAATGATGCAACTAAAATAAACCATACGCTCATTCTCTATCCTCGGCTAATCTCCCACCACCATCACCGTACTTTGCTATCTTACCCACATTGCCATATTCAGCAATAGTTTTGACAATTCCTTCAGATGCTACCATATCCCGGAAGAAATGGCAAGTTGATTTTCCGCTATCTCCCCATTCTTCAGAAAATTTACAAAGATACTTGCATTTCCAATGCGTGTTTTCTGGAGAGAGAAGTCGTGGTCTTTCAACTGATCTTATATATTCAAATTTTTGTCTTAGTATGTTTTCTGCTTTTTCATAATCATCATCATCAAATACCATACTAAATAAACCACCAGATACATCTTGACCATCAATAACAGAATCATTAATGTAATATATGCTTACAAAAAATTCTTTATCTGGATACATATTTCGTAGGGCATAATAATACAATAAGAGTTGAGTGTCCTTTTGTAATTTTTCTGGAGTTTTTACTTCACCAGTCGCCCAATCTATTCTTTTACCAGTTTTGTAATCTAATACCTGAAAATAATTTTCATCTTCTTGTATAATTAAATCTACAGTGCCTTTTATTGACAGATATCCCTCTAGAACTTCTCCATCTACTTCATATCGGTATTTTGCCCAGGGTTTCTTTATCTCAATATCAAAAAATAATTCTGTAGCATGAACATTTTGATTTCTGGGATCTAATTCGCCACCATTGTATTCCAGAGCCTTATTGACCCATTTGATACATGTTCTCAAATCCCCTTTTGTAAGTTCTACATCTGGTTCATGTTGAGCATAATAATCAAAACAGAGTTCTGTTATATATGGTATATCATCACATTTAGCATAAGATAGATTTGGTATATCATCATTGATAACTTTTCCTATCTTATTTTTTTGAGCAAGTTTCTTATCGGCCAATAACTGCAATGCGCGATGCACAACCGTACCAAGAAGTGCTTTCTTATTGGTTTTATCGCGCAATGATAGATTGTACTGCAAGAAGTATTTCTGCTCACAGAACTCTAATTGACCTAAAGAAGAACTACGGTGATAACATACCAGCATACTATTCTCCAGAATTATATTTGGGTAACATACCCCATACCTGTACTTTCTCAAGTATTGCTTGGTTCTGTTCATCAATAGACATATTTTTATTATCTAATACAAAATCATAATCATCTATATATTTTGCTGCTTGTTCACTTTCATGACCACCTGATGATTCTGAATTTCTAGTAAAGTAAATAACTTTACCACCGGCAGCATGAACCGCATCTATCTCATTCTTAAAACGACAATCGCCAATTAATGCCAGATTTGGATTATCTTGTTTTATTTGATTTATACACAAATCTACCCAAACATTATCTTTAATCTTTCTCATTATATTGGTGCCAAAAACCTGCATAAACTCGCGGGCTGTCATCATTCCTTCGTCATGAAAAGTCAAACGAAGATCTTTAATATTATATGGGGCCAACACTTTATTGTCATGTTCCATATATTCGATATCTTTAGGGGTGATAACCCCTGGTATATTTTCCCATCTAATATCCGTCAGGCTATTTTTCTGCTCGTCGGTTCCATAACATTGCTCTCGTGTTAAACCAAACATTACCATCGCCATTCTTTTTAATGGGTCTGCAAAATTATAACCCTTAATAAATGGCCAGAATGTATTTGAAGCATAATCTGCAAATGCCTGTGTATCCTGAAATACATCAAATACGCCCATAGATTCAAATTCTCTATCATTACCATCAAGATAAACGGCATTGACAACCAGTCTACCATTTTCATCTACAAAAAACCTTTTGATAAAACCACAACCAAGCATTTCATACCCATGCAGGTAATTCAACGATGTGGTTTTACCGGATTGTTTTGCGCCAGCAAATGCTATTATATTTCCCATTAGATATATTTCTCTATTTGTGGAACTATGGTTTGTTGAATTTGATCAATACTTAATTCACCGGGATCTTTTGTATCGTACTTTACTTCAATAAAGTTAAACATTGTTTTATAGGTATTGAAGATTTTTTCCTGCGCATTTCTGCCAGCCTTATCATTATCAAGCATCAAAATGATATTAAGAACAGATGCATTTTCTAATAGAATTGATTGGGGATCGGATAAATTACAACCAAATATACCAACAGTATTGGTGACACCAGCCTCATGCATTCTAAGAACATCGCCCTGGCCCTCAACAAGCACCACGGAATTAGTTCTTCTGATTGTATCAACCGCTCTATTATAACCAAACAAGTGATTACCAGAAGAAAAACCAGAATTAAATTTCCACTTAATTTTTTCTTTAGGATCAATTGTTCTACCGGCTAAACCTACAACAGAGTCATTATTGTTTACATCAAAAATAGGAAATATACTCCTATTATACATTGGCTTATTTGGATTCTTACAAAGACCTATAGAAAATTTATTCAATATATCTTTTGAAAAACCTCGACTGGTAAAATACGGACATGGTATTTCCAGTTCTTTCTGAACCAGCGACCTGTTACATATTTCAGAAGTGACTTCTCTCTTCTGAAAAATTTTAGCGAGTTTATCAAATGATCTATCTTTTAGAACAACATTGTCAAGTGAAATTATAGGTCTAACATAATCCATTACATCTTTGAAGTTAGCTTCTTTATTCATTTTTCTACTCAAAATTCCCTGGATTAAAGCAAAAACATCTGTACCATATGTTTTTTCACATCTGCGAGTGTTACAAAACCAAGCACCATACCAATCAGAATCTTGATCAATACATACATTAAATGCCATAGTATTATCACCGCCATGTACAGGACATGGGCCGGTTAACCTTCCATTTAATTCATATGTATCAACATCCAAACTATCAAGTACCTTCTCCATATTCTGAATCGTCGCTATCTTCACTATCTCCTTCTCGTTCAAATCCTTCATTATTAATTCTTGCCTGTTTTTCAGCATCTCTTTTTGTACCAATCTCTTCTAATTTTGCTAATTCGCCGCGCATATTCATATAAATTCCACCCTTACCAGGACTACCAGGTCCATGTCTGGAAACAATAGGTACTAATCTTCTATTGGCATGTCTTCCAACATTTTCTTCATTAATCTCTTCTTCTGTTCTTGCTTTAAAAATTGAAAACGATGTACATAACCAGATAAGTCTGTCTGATCCAGAAATAGCATCTTCAGTTTCTTTTGTAATACCATCTCTATTTAATTGTACAAATGATAAACACGGTATATCATATTCAACACAAAAATTAACTAATTGTGTAATTTGAAAACCAAGTGCTTGATATTCTGCAATGTTTCCACTTATACTATCGGATGTCATTAGTTTCATATAGTCGTATATAACCAAGCATTCATTCATACGACCTTCATTATTGTACTTAACTTCTTTAAACAGCCATCTTCTTGTAATCCCTAATATTTCATCAAATGGTCTACCAGCAACACTTATGTAATGATATGGTATCTCTTTTAATATTTCTGATGCTTCTTCTATTTTCTTTACTTGTTCTGGATCTTTATTAAATTTACTACTAGCAATATCATTAATTGGTATTCCAGATATATTTGCAAGTAATCTGTTCCAGTGATCTTCCTGACCCATTTCTGTATCAAGGACTAATACCGGAATTCCTCTTTTTGTAATATCTAATGCTACATTGTCAGCTAGGGTGCTTTTACCGGCTTTAGCTCTAGCGCCTATTAGATCTACTGCCCCTCTTCTTAATCCACCACCAATTGCCGTATCAAAAATTGGATATCCAGTACTAATTCCCGGCTCTTTTTCCTGATTGGATATGATAAGCTGTAAGTAATTATCAATGTTTTCCCCAATTAATTTTGTAGAACTATTATCTTCTCTAAGATATTTAAGCGTAATCTTTTGAAGATCTGTTTCTGGTATTGATGTGATTTCATTGATACTTTCATCACCATCTATATCATTAAGTTTTAGGTATATAGATTTTAATTCATTCTGAAGAGATCTTGTTAATTGTAGTTTTCTTAATTTTTGAGCATGTTTTCTTATATTGTCTATATGTATTTCATAGTGCATAAGGTGATTTAGCTGCTTTAGCCTATCACCTTTTTCTAAATATTCGTATAGACTTAATTGCTGTGAGGCTGATATTATTGAACTAAGATCAACATGGTCAGATGTTTCAAATAATTTTATAAGACATTTATAAATGACCTTATTTTCATCTATTGTAAATGTGTCTTCTTCTATTAAGGAAGAAACATCAAGATAAGCATCCTTACCATGCCTGATTAACCCAGCGAGCACGCCCTTTTCTGATGCCGGGTTGTTTAATTTAGTAAGGGCATTTCTGTCCAAGTTTGATGAATTCACAGAAATATGGCTCTCTTTTAAATTGTGGATTTACTGTAATTGTTTTTTGACAATCTTGACAGAAAACTGAAACGTCTTGATGTGGTTTTCTTTTTCTTTCTACTGGCTTAGTATTGTCATTTATCGCATCATAGCCATCTTCTTCATCTGTGTCAAGTCCGGGATCAAATTTATTTATAAACTCTTTTTTAGTACTTTCAGTTTTATTTTTGTTCATTGTAAAATCTGGTTCGGGTTCTGATACACTATGCCCTATAGATACTTTCTCAGCCTCAGTAATTTCTGGCGATATAATATCTTTTAATTTAAACGACGCTGGACCTGGAAATGTAACTTTTTCACCAGTAAGTAGAGTATATGCTTCTTCTACCTCGTTTAAATTACCATTTTCAATACCAGACTTTAGTTTATTAACAGCATCTACAATTCTCATTTGCCTCTCGCTATTTGATTTAGATCATCATGCATTCTTCTTAATGACTGACAATCATCTTGGTGTAATTGGACACAGCTTTGTATTTTTCTCATTAGCTCACGCAGTTTGTATACTACTTTATGTTTCATACATACCATTTGTTCTTTTACTTCATTTTTTGTATACTCCGGAAATTCCATAGTTGCTAAATATTGTGACATACCGTCATTATAGGCATTTTGTATATGTTGTAGTGCGCATTTTTGTCTGTTGCACTCGGAAGATAATTTATTGATATGTCCTGCAATTACATATGCATGATGTAGCACATCTTCCGAAGACATTTCCGCAAGCAATTCTCTGGATATGTTTAATGATTCTACCAACTTTGGATTTGTTTTAATTAAATCCAGATGGTGTTCCATCTCATATTGATTAATTATCTTTTCTATATCTGATAGAATTACCTTATCTTCTTCATTTATAGTAATTCTTTTATCGAAGTTTTCCATGCTTCTTCTTGATTATAGGGCAAAATAATCAAAGTAATGTCGTTTAATTCACACCATTCTTTTTTCTTTTTATCTCTTCTTTTTGACTTTAAAAAATCCGCTTGGGTCTTGTAAAAGAAGGATGAATACTCATAGTGCTGTTGACCATGTACTTCAATTATTGCTAATTTATTTGGTAGAAAAAAATCTGCATATAGCAGACCTGTTGTATTTGTTTTTGAGCCGGGGAGAGTGACTTCCTCATATACTGTTTCATATGGCAGCACTGAGGAAATCAACTCTCTGGCTTTTAAATGAAGTGAAGATTTATGCTTCGTTCTTCGTGATTTATATCTGTGTTTTTTGAAAGATAGAGTGTGTTCTCTACCATCAAATCCAGTTACTTTCACTCTAGAAATACCTTCATTTCTTCTTCTAGTTTTTGCATAACGGATTCATTTTCATCAAGAAACTTATATAAGTTTGCTACACCCTGAAACTTATACTTTTTATCAGTATACTCGGGGTCATGCCTTTCCATGAATGGTAGAGAATACCAAGCACCTGCTTTATCTACAACATCAAAAGATTCTGCCAGTTCAATAATTTCCTGTATTTTATCAATACCTTTATTATACCTAAAATAACTAACAGCCTGTCTACCACTAGCACCAAGCGATGATGTTTGAATATCCCAAGTTATTTTCTGACCAATTTTTTGGCCATCAACAACCCAGTCTTCACTCATCCTTACTTGAACCAATGTATCAGCCTGATACTGTATTTTAACACCACCATCTGCAACAAACTTTTTGCCATAACCACTAGTGTTGGTGATAAGATGTCTTATCATAAAGACCATTGTTTTAGTACGGGGTATAACCTGCCCCATTCTACGCATAAAATCACTAAGGATTTTTGGTAGTCCCGGTCTTCTCTCACCATCAACCATAGTTTCAATATCTCTCTGCGGTATTAAACTGGATATTGAATCTACTACAACAACAGCACCTTTATTATCGGGATGTTGAATAAGTGTTTCAAGTATTGTTAATGCTTCTTCCGCACTGAGGATTTTACCCTCTGGTGCTCTGACCATTTCCATACTTTCAAGATCTAGCCCGTCAATACCTAATAAGTTATATTTCTTAATACGGCCTTCACCATCAAAATAAATAACTTTTCTACCGTCTTTTTGTGCATTTGCACAGATTTGCAAAACAGTACTAGTTTTACCTGTTTTTGGTGCCCCGGTAATAATAGACCAAGACCCTTCTTGTATCCCACCGTTTAGGCTGTGATCTAATGCTGGCGAACAAGATAAGGTCTTTAATTCATTCTTTTCTGCTAAAATATCACTTGCTTTAATAACACACTCGCCCATGTCTTTTCTAAGTTTTTTTAATTGGGCTTCTTTTTCTTTCGACATAATTACCTCTAACGATTATTCTAATTGACTCCATAGGTTTTTCTTACCTAATGGTTTACGAGTTTCCTTAATATCCTCTTTCTTGGATTCTACAAATTCCGTCGTTTTTTCCTCTTCATCAATTTGCTTTTGATATTTTTCAATAATAGGTATCAATTTTTTATTTCTGTATGATAGCACATACTTTGCTTCTGGTGAATCTATCGCTTTGCTTATAGCGAGCATAGAATATTTTTTCATCAATCTACTTACGGCAACAACTTCACCAGTATACGAGCCTTTGTATTTTGGCATATTCCAGAAATTATCCGGCAATGCGCCTTCATTATTTTTTTCTGCTCGTTTTTGAAATATCTTTTCACACAATCTATTCTGGTCGGTGATTTTTGCTTCTTCATCTGATTTAGATGGAAAAGCACCAAAATTGCTATCGTATTTTTTTGATGGCATTGTTGTAATACTTACTTTTCAAACCTGCACTTCGTGTTTCATCACCTTGTTGTGACGCAGCTTGTGTCATAGCAACTGCACCACGGTCTTTATTTTTCATCATAAAATCATCTGTTCTTGGTCTTTGCCCAGCCGCCTCCTCTTCTTCTACTTTTTTCTGCTCTCTAATTACCTTCTTTTGATATCTATCAATAACCGCCTCTGGTATACCAAGTTCAATTGCTAAACTTTTTGCATCTGTTTCTAAATGATGATCAATATAGAACTTCTGTAATTTAGTCATTCTATATCTACTATTATCAGATGCT
>Ga0255768_10002047_pt1 | contig 20378 bp, 42 predicted proteins | sample 071ome_33_FD_179983 | JGI IMG/M metagenome (GOLD analysis project Ga0255768, IMG submission 179983) | Coastal salt marsh microbial communities from the Groves Creek Marsh, Skidaway Island, Georgia - 071412AT metaG (version 2) | ecosystem: Environmental > Aquatic > Marine > Intertidal zone >...
TTCTAATTCTTGTTCTACTATTAGTTTCAGTTCAACATCTAAATCACAATGCGCTGAATTTCTAATAATATTTTTTATCTTCTCCAATCGAGCCAATAAATCCTCAGTGGAATATTGGCTCAACGGATAATCGACGAAGCCCCTAATATAAACGGACATCGCTAACTTTATTTTTTGCTATGCGAATGATCTCTTTTATTTGTGCGTTTTTGAGTTCTTTCACATCGTTAATATATTTCGGATCAACACGAGGTATTTCTGTTTTAAACAAATACTCTCCATGATCATAAACATAGACATCTTTTTTATTCACCTGTACCAGATGAAAATCAAAAGGTCCTTCGATATGACCGTGGTTGATGATCGAATTAAATGATAGATCGTGTTCAGTCATTTTTTTCCTTTCTTTTTACTTTTTTTCTTTTTGGCTTTTCTCTTTAACCGAGCCATACCTGTGGGCTTTTGGTCATAGCGAACGCCTCCACATACAACTGCCATTATTTCTCCTTTTCTAGTGCTATCTTTTGCACTCCTTCTAATCGTCGTTCTTTCTCTTCGATTGGTAAAGTATCCCAGTCCTCTGGAAAATGTAATCCTTTAACTGTTTCAAAAAATCTTTTTTGAAATTTTACTTTACTCTCTCGATCGTCTCCAGACATGATACCAAACAAAGCTGATACCATGCCCACGGTTTTTAAGTGGTCGCTCATTTCTTCCCCCTTTCTTTCCATATTTCAAATATCTGCGTCCCTACACTATCGTCAATATAATAAACAAATCCATTTATAGTTATATAAACGCAGTTTTCTGATTTAACTTCTATTTTCATTCTTTCTCCTTTTCTAATTGTGACTCCAGAAACTTTTTAATTTCTAAAGTTCGGTTGCTTTTGTTAAAAATTCTGTCCATAAATTTATCGTTTGGACTCAAAAAATTTCTAACACGTTCTTTACTCCAAGATATCGGACTCGATAAATAATCGAAAAGTTTGTCCTTATCTTTTTTATAGACGTTGCGATGCTCTCCTGTATAAAGCGCGACTGCCTCAAAGCTTCGCTCTTTATGTTTAACGAAGATCAACGTATCAGCTATCGGAAGACCTTTAGGGTCTCCCAAATAGCCTTGGTGGATTGTCCACGTCATTTTACCTCCTTAGTAAAAGTTAATAAGTAACACGGTTAAGATTACCATTAATAAAATAGTATTTAGCATTTAGCCTTTGACCGTGTTTTGCCCATTAAGTTTGAGCCTTCGTAAGTACAGATTATTATTTTTCTGCCACTCCTTATGCCTAATCAATTCTTTAATATGTCTTAAATCAAGATTAGGTTTTTTTATTATTCTGGTTCTTTTCTTAATCATTTATTCTCCTTTCTGACTAAGTTTTTTTTCAAATAGATAACGCTCATAAAAACGTCTATCCATTCCGTCGATCTTTACTCTTAGCGTTTCTTTGCCTAAATATTTTGTATGGCTGAAATCTAAAAGTAAATAGCCCTGTTGTTCTCGTAGTGTTTCGAGCGTGACTCGTGGATCGTTGGTCTTGTATTTAAGTTTACGACCGACAATCATTCGTCTCTTTTGTTGTACTCCAGATGTCATCTTGCTATTACCTCGTATAATGATGAATGAACGTCTACTAGACGAACAGTCGTTATATTATCTATCCCCTGGGTTTTAATAATAAACTGAGCATAGACGTACGCGCACCCCTTCCCACAAAAAGGTTTGTGAGTATCGTGATACGACTCACCGTCCCAAAGAGTAAGAGTCACACTATCATTAAAAAATCTTTCTTTTTTAACGACGATTAAATTACCGTGATAAGGTTCATCACAAGTAAGATGTTTTTTTTGAGTTCTTCTTTGGAACTTCTTATGACAAACAATGCAACGATTACCCTCGCGTTGTTCCTCAATGATTTGTTTTACAGTCTTCACTGTTCTTTTAGTCATTCTGCCTCCTTTTTTATTTTATCTATTATTATAATATTATAACCTAAAAGTCTAATCCAACTTAATTCATCTTCATTAAGAGTCAGCTTTCTGGTTAATAAAGCGAATGTTTCAGCCTTAGCGCACCAAGGATGAAATCTTTTTGAGTCGACTGAATTGCGTTTTACAATCAGTTCTTGTTTTTCTTTTGACATATTTGCCTCCTTGTAAATGAAAAGTAGCCCCTTAGGGCTACCATGGGTCTAGAACTATAACTAGCATTATAGCCTCCTTTTATTGAAACGTAGAAGAACCTAAAGGCACTCGTGGGATTTGAACTTGCTACCCACAACTTTCGGTAGAACAGATAGTTTATCTCTCCTTACTCGAACTTACCTCTCGAGACCTCAGCCATTTAGCCATACTTCTCGAGCCCTATACCTTACGACTCTGTTTTAAAATCGTTATTCAGTCAGAGCGCCTCCAAACAACTTGCAATTTGTTTGGTTTTAGGTTCTTCTATATTTCTTATTTATAATATCGAGACATCTTTAAAAAATTCAAATTTTTTTTTCAATCTCTTATAATCTTTATTGGTAGTTTAAAATTTTTTTCAACCAAAAAAGTGAGAATTTTGTTTTTATTTAAAATCGTAAAAAACTCTCAAAAAATCGATTTGCGAGTTAAGTTTGCTTTTTTTTAAGTGGTTGAGATAAACTAGAGGCTACCTCTGAAACCAATCCACCCCTCTCTTTCTACAATGCTTTTTACACATTGTCCAAGACCCCAAATCGAGGTCTTAGAAAATGTATATTAGAATGAATAGTCGTGGAACTTGGATCGATGACCCAGAGTAATACGACGACCGTCTTTACTAAAACGGTTAGTCTGAGGATTTAGATAGCGAGGCTCTAAAATAAAACCTCTCTGTCCGTCCTCAGTCTCAATATCCAATACTTGAGCATAGTGTTTTGTGCCCTCTGGATTGGCTGAGAATTTATAAGTCTGGCTTTCAGACATTCCGTTTTTGTCTGTGCGCTCAGCGTGATCTTCTTGGACCACAATGAACTGTTTGCCATTCCTTTTGATGATGTCGACCAAAGTCGCACCATATCGATCGGACCAACTATAAACCGTCGCTCCGTTGCCTATGGTTAAAGAGTCATACTTAAACCATGTTTTAGAAGAGATCCAATTGGATACACTTCCGAAGTTAGTACCAATTTTGTTTGGTAATAACTTCTCATTTACTAAGACTCTAATTTGCATTAGAACCCCCTTTCTTCTTGTTTAATGTCATGAAGAGCATCAGCCTTAGCTAAATCCTCTTCTCTCTTTTTATTTTCTTTGTAGTACTCTAATAACTGTTCGTGCTCCACTGCCTCGTCCCAGAGATCACAAAAACGTGTGATGTATTTTCTCTGTTCTTTTGTTAAAGAGTTCGTAAAAAGATCGTCGTATAAAACATCATCTGCTGATCCCTTATCAACGTTCTTATTTTCTTCTCGCTCTAGCCAACGAATATAAATCTCCGTTAGCTTGGTTATATGATCTGCCATTATATTCTCCTTTGTTCTTGATCTTTCGCTATTTCCCAAACGTCAATAAAACGTTTAAGCCATTCTTTTTGATAATCGGTTAAAGGCTCATATCCGAATAATATTTCACTCGCTGAACCTCTATCCTTGATATCATTATTATCTAGCCAACGATTGTAAACCTCGACTAGAGTCGTTATATGATCTGCCATTATATTCTCCTTTGATTTAATTTCTCGCCCCACACAGATAACTGTCTGCGAACGGTTGGTGTAATTTTAATAAACTGATTTGTCCAATCAGCATATTTTAATTTTTTAGCTAGTAAAAAATGATCGATAACGAATGGAATAAGGTCCTCATGAAATTCATATCTTTTGGTTTCATTATTCCAATAGTCGTCAATATCTGATTTCTCATAGCCACACCATGAGTCGATGTGATGAAGTAAATCTTCAATCTCATCATATAGTTTTTCCTCATCTGTGCTTATATCGAACAGATAATTCCAAACAACGTGCTCTAATTCTAGTCTATTCATTCTGCTCTCCTTTGTCTTTTTCTAAATGTTTTAGAGCTTCGTCGAACGTTCTGTATTGTCCGACGAACTCGAAATAATTATCTTCTTCCCAAAGGTAATGAACTTCATAAAGCTCATGCCATTGGTTATTTGATAAGACTTTCACTTTTTTAATGTGATGATATCCGTCTACGTAATCTGTCATCTTGCCTCCTATAATGTTGGTCCCTCGACCACGATCTCAAAGCCTATATCTTTGATGTGTTTGATATCTGCTCTGCTTAATGTTTTTGTATTCGCAATAAAAGAAAAACTGTGAGCGATATCGCACACAGGATAAATTCTCTCGTTACCGTAAACATTTAATATTCTTACTGTTATTGTTTTAGTCATTTTGCTCTCCTTTGTTAAACGTTGGACACTGAAAGACATTGTTTGACTCAGTATCAAAAAAGGATACTGCGATCCAAAGATCAAACCGTTTTCTTTCTAAGGGTGGTGTCCTCACACCGTATTAAGGACAAATGAACGTACAAGACTAACAAGTGCGACCCAGTACGTCCACAGTCGCCAGTGTTTAGATGTCCTTTGGTTGAGTTTCTCATCAGTAGGCTCTTTCAACTCGTGAGCCTAGACACGGACCATTGATCGTGGACCGTGTTTCGTGGATTATTTTTTGTATTCTAAAATAAAATTAAAAAAACCTCCGTGATCTCGTATCAAAGAATAGCCTTGATTTTCTAATTTCTTTTTTTTGATCTCAGCTTTTTTTACGCTCTTGGGGTCTGCCTCATTCCATTTTACAAATTCATATTTTTTTGTGTATGTAGTCATTAGTCCTCCAATCTTTCTATTGACTCGATCTTTCCGTCTTTGTTTTGAGTCACTAAATGCTCAACGCCATTGACGTCTTTTTGTAGATATACTTTATGATCATGTCCGTTACTGACATAATCATGACCCTCTCTTAATAATTTAACGAATGCCCAAGTTTCCTTGGTCACAGGGTTTTTACTTGATATTACTTTCATTATGCCTCCTTTGGTTTGACTGAGATTTTGATCTCATGTTTATTTAAATGGGAATGAGCGTTATTACTAAAATAAAGTAATTTTCTGGAAAGTAATTTTGCTTTCTCATCTTTTACTTTGCTCAATCCTTGAGTGATAAATTTTAGATCATCAGCGTCTAAAAATATCTCTTCATTTATTTTATTAAACATTCTATTAGCCTCCTATTAATATTAAATAAGCGATATAAAACGCTTTGAACACAAGTAGACCGATAATAAACCGATCTACTATAATTTCTGCTTTTGGTTTTCTATACATTAAATCACCTGTCTCGCTTCGTTGTATAATTTTTCAAATTCAGCATGAGGAATTCTTGATTTCTTATCACCTCCGTCAATTTGAGTTAAGTGTTTGCCAGTGGTTCTGGACCAAACGTTTTCGCTTACAAAAAGTTTTCCATATCGCACAAATGCTACCGGGGTAGCGTATGAATAATATGTAGTAAATCCGAATGAGGACTCTTTTCTTAAGCTTTTAGTCGTATTTAAATAAAATGTAGTCATTTTTGCTCCTTTTGTTTGTTTTGGACAGTTTTAGGTTTAAACACAAGGTTCGCTTCTTTTTACCTAGGCACTGCCCTAGCCTATGTGAGACGTTCACGGTCCAACCAAATTACTTCACAGTAAAATGACTGTCTTCATAAAGGGTAAACCTAGTACAAGCTTTCGACGTTTAAGATGTAGTTTCTCACTGAATACAATTAAGTATTCATGATTACTCAGATCGAGTAATCAAAAATACTTATCTTAGCCCTCTGAGGGTTGCGTGTGTGTGGCTCTGGTCTCTTTTTTGATCAAAAGGTGAATGATCGAAAATGTTATCATTAAAACGTTTTACCCACCATTCAGCTATTTCTACTTCACCACCTACAAAGCGATAAGCGTCGTAAGGATCGTCAGCAGTATATGATCCCCAACCTTTAGCCTCGTCTATTTGTAGATAACGATCGAAATCGTTGTCTTTGATCACGGTAAAAGGACCGTGAAAATCGGTTGGGTATGTTTCTAATGTATATCTTTTGTCTTCCATTTTTTTCTCTCTTTCTGAATATTGATAAATATTCATGAAAGCCTGTAAAAGGCTTTCAAAAATACTTATTTCTGGATATGCTCACAGAGTAAATCACCGTAAGAGTCTAACTGTTGTGTGAACTCTTCTGAATGATTTTCAGCATCATCTTTTTGATAATGCTCAACTAAATGTAAAAGCAACACAAGTTCCTTTTTAGTTAGTTTGTTTAAGTTAATGTTCTTAAATAATGTAGTCATGATTTGCTCTCTTTCTTGAATATATAAATATTCATGATTACCCATGATCGAGTAATCAAAAATATTTATTGTTGAGCTTTAAGTAAAAGTTCAGCTTTTACTCTGGCATATCGCTCTGTTTTAGAGCGAATTTTATGACTCAATTGCTCAAAATCATGATCACCGATATTGTAATTATCTTCGCTAGGCTCTCTTGTTTCAGCCTCAGCTAATAATAAGTCGTTTAAATATTCGATTTGATCTTGATTAAGTGTGATTGTATGTTTTTTCATAATATATAGCCTCCTATTGCTATTTTCTGAATGCTTTATGCATTCATGATAAGGCTAACTCAGTAGCCCTATCAAAAATACATAATTTTGAATTCTGTTTGACTGTTTCCTTATCGGTGTCACCGATTGAGCTCTTTGCTCTGAAGACTGGCTCTCAGCGTCTCAAGATAAGGTTTGGAAGCTTACCTCGATTGGGTCGAGTTATCAACGCACTGAGGGGCAAGTATGTAGCGCCCAACCTCAGCAATCCACCGAGTCCGAAGACCCAAGAAACTTAATTCTTTGAGTGTTTTAGCACCCTAGACCCGATGGCTAAAATATCGTCAGCATTCCCCAAAATGGTAACTGGCTTATTTTTTTCTAGCGCGGTTTCTAGAGTCTGATTCGTTTTCATTGTGTTATTTATATCATAAATTGAGATATTACCTAATAAAAAAAGATAAATATTAAATAAAAATGCATTTTTTTTAAAAAATATTGATTTTACCTGTGGATAACTTCGACCTTTTTAAGGCGTTTTTAGGGGTGTTGAAGAGATGCTCATGTATGATTTTATTAGATAATTTATTATATGCTCTATGGCTCTTAAAATGGATTTAAAGGCTATTTTGATTTTGGATCTTTATGATATTTTATTGCAAATTGCGACATGGACCGTGAAACGTGGGCATCGTTCGAGTGAACAAAGTACGAACGGTTCGAGGGACGCGCGTCGTGGATCGTGGACCGACAATCACAGTACTAGGAGTTTTTTGAAAAAATAAAAATAAAAAATAAAAAAATTTTAAAACAAGTGTGATAGTGTCCGCTTATGCGTTTTAGCCTTATTTAGGTGGGTTTTACCCATCACACTACTCATTTTGACAAGTGTGAATAGTGTCCGCTTGTTTGTTGAAAAATAAGGCTTTTTTATACCCTCTAGGCAATTAGACCCTTTTTCCAAATTGATTATTTTAAAAGAAGTTACTGAAAAATCTCTAGTACCAATTTGTAAAATAATGATTAAGATGTAACGGACTAATTTTGAATGAGCGCTGAAAAGAATTTATATAAAATGGTAAAGGATAAACTATCTGATTTTAATCCAATTCGTATTGAAACATCTACTATTAATGGATTTCCAGATTTAATTTTGTTTAATAAATATGGACGTAGTTTGTTCGTTGAATGTAAGGCTTGTGAACGTTCCAGATTGTTACAAAGTCTTAGACCACATCAGAAAGCGTTTCATCACAAATACAAACAGATTATGAACGGATTGTTTATCTTGCAACGCTCTCTTAAAGAGAGAAAGATTTTTCTGTATAGGTCCACGGATATCGACTTTTTGTCAGAAAATCGCGAGTTTGCGCCACTTTGCACGGTCCAAGTGGGTCAACCATGGACCACGATCAGCGAAATATTGAATGAATACCACTAAATATAGATCATATAATCCACGAAACGCGAAAAACGTTGATAAATATAGCGTCGGGGTGACTCATAATATTGATTATGCAACAATCGACCCTAGGTACTTAGATCGAACGGTCCGAGAGCCACGAAACGCGCGACCCCACCCACCAAAAAATCGCCCCGGTACCACCACAGCGAAGCCTTGGCTGCCAACATACACACACTATGGGAGCAAAATATGCATATAGACTATAAAAACTTAGATGCGAACCAACTAAAGGCAATGGTATTGCTTCGAAAGCGCATTGAACAAGAACATGCACGTGGAAACTTCATGAGATTTGTCAAAGCAGTCTGGCCAGAATTTGTTGAAGGCGATCATCACATCAAGATTGCACAAAAACTTCAAGATTTCATGACAGGCAAGAACAAAAGATTAATTGTGAACATGCCCCCACGTCACACAAAAAGTGAGTTTGCCTCATTTTTATTCCCGGCATGGATGATGGGGCAAAATCCAAGATTAAAAATCATTCAAGCAACTCACACTGGTGAATTGGCCATAAGATTTGGTCGAAAAGTAAGAAACTTGATGAATACCAGAGAATACAAAGGAATATTTCCTGATGTCACGCTAAGAACTGATAACCAAGCGGCGGGTCGTTGGGAAACTAACCTTGGAGGTGAGTATTACGCGGCAGGTGTGGGTGGTGCAATCACTGGTCGTGGTGCTGATCTACTAATTATCGACGATCCTCACTCAGAACAAGATGCTTTGTCTGAAACAGCCATGGATAATGCTTATGAATGGTATACTTCAGGTCCTCGACAGCGTATGCAACCAGGGGGAAGTATTGTGATCGTGATGACTCGATGGTCTGACAAGGATCTGACTGGTCAATTGATCAAAAAGATGGGTGATCTGAAAGCAGATAAATGGGACATCATAGAATTCCCGGCAATTTTAGACGACGATGACGAAGAAAAGAGAAAACCTATTTGGCCACAGTATTGGAAGCTCAATGAACTTGATAAAGTGAAAGCTTCTCTTGTTCCAACCAAGTGGAACGCTCAGTGGCAACAGAATCCAACACATGACGGTACGAGTATCGTGAAACGCGAATGGTGGAATATATGGGAGAAACCTGATCCACCACAATGTGCTTATACAATTCAAAGTTATGATACTGCATTTTCTAAAAAAGAGTCTGCTGACTACTCAGCTATTACCACTTGGGGTGTATTCTACCCTGATGAAGGAACTGAGACTCATTTGATTTTGTTAAACGCTCGTAAAGGTCGTTGGGACTTTCCTGAGTTGAAACAAGTGGCAAAAGAAGAGCTTCAACTTTATAATCCTGATAGTGTGATCATTGAGGCCAAAGCTTCAGGGACACCTTTGATACAGGAGCTTCGGCGATTTGGCGTTTACGCGACAGCTTTCTCTCCAAACCGTGGTCAAGATAAACATGTCAGATTAAATTCTGTTTCTCCTATATTTGAAGCAGGCCATGTTTGGCGACCAGATACCGAATGGGCAGAAGATGTCCAAGAAGAGATCGCATCATTCCCTTATGGAGAACATGATGATCTAGTTGACGCGACAACCTTAGCTTTGTTAAGATATCGACAAGGAAGTTTTGTTCGTCTCTATGATGATGAAGATGATATGGAACCTAGGAGTAAAAGGAAATATGAGTACTACTAAAAAATTAATTAATCCTGAGGACAGGAGACTAAAACAGAAACTGACACCGAAACAAATGATTTTTGTTTATGAATACGTTCACAAAGTTTTACTTGGAGAATGTTCCGCTGCCGAAGCTGCGCGACGCGCGGGGTATTCAAAAAATCGAGCACGTCAAACTGCTACTGATTTACTGAACCCTCACTTAAATCCTTTCGTCGTGGAGGCCATTCATGAGATGAAACAGGATTTACACCAAATGTATGGTGTGTCCACTGCATCTCATTTGGCCTCTTTGAAACAGATTCGAGAGGAAGCGAGAGAACATAAGCACTATTCGGCGGCCGTGGCTGCTGAGGTGAACAGAGGTAAGGTGGCTGGATTTTACGATAACAAAGTTCAAAGCGACACGCCTCTCGAAAATATGTCCAAAGATGAATTGATCAAAGTTCTAGAGAATTATGATAAGAATGGTATAACTCATGATACCAAACTAATTATTGACGACGATAAGGACGCCATGACCCGTGGCCCGTTGATCGTGGAAGGAGATTAATGATAGGGGCTTTTTTGAATTTAAGCAGACCGTTAGCGATGCAAGCGCTATCGAATCCAAGGATTCTCGGATCGTTGCTCGTGGGTGCTGTGGGATCTCAACAAGCGAGTCAGATTCAAAAAGATTTAGCCTTAGGTAATATATCCTTAGATGATGTAGCGAATTTTATTACAAATTTTGCTGCGTCACCTGCGGTGAGCTATTTACAAGACAAAGAAAAAGAAAATCAATTAACACCTCAAGACGAGGACGACAAGAAACCGAAAGCTCCAGAACCAGATCCGACGGACTTGTTAAATTTATTAAAGGATGATAGTAATGAACGAGATGAAAAAGACCTTACTACAGTACGCCAAGGAACAGAAAAAGAAGGATCAGTTATTGGCACGGAAGAAGAAGCCACAAAAACAGAACAAGAACTTCTCCAAGGAAGACTTCCAAGCGATCAGGGAACAGATGTACTAAGAACAGAGGAAGGTGAAAAGCTCGCCTCTGATGCTCTTCGAAATTTCTTTTCTAAAGTTTTAACTCAGAAAACTGGTAAACCAAAATCTCTTTATGAGAATATATTAAATATAACTAATCTTGGTCAGACCAATGCTATTTTTGATACCAAAAGAATTGGTAATTTTGAAAACCATATCTTTACGAGCATACCTACTTTCAAAGAAGCACAGATCGCGACTGCTGATGCAGTAGCCAAGTCTTTACCTGAGAATGCTTCCGTTTTAGATATTGGTGGTACAGAAGGTGGTTTTATAAATACAGTTGCTGAATTACGACCTGACATTGAAGGAATTGTTTTAGATCCAAATCCAATTGCAGAAAAAATTTTTGAAACACAAAAACTTGATAACACAGATTACATTCGACAAGCTTTTACGACAGATGCATCTAAATATGGAAAGTATGCGTTTGATATTGAAGACGAGAATGAAGAAGGTGTTCCAGCGAATTATTGGAATGCAGATGATTACGAAGACAATTCTTTAGACGCTGTTATTGAAAAGATGACTTTTCAATTTATCGATAAGGGAAGAAACAATAAAATTAAATTGATTAGTGAAAAATTAAAACCAACAGGATTTGCTTTGTTTGAAGAGAAGTTTTTTACATCAAAAGATGATCCTGAGTGGTTAGAGAATGAAGCAAAGAAAAATGAGTTTAAATTAAAATACTATGATCCAAAAGACATTACTCAAAAACAAAAAGAAGTATTAGAAGGAATGGATGAATTACAGGTTTCTTCTTCAGATTTTGAAAAGGTATTAAGTAAATATTTTAATAACGTAGCTCAGTATTGGGACTCAGGTAATTTTAAAGGTTATATTGCTTCGGATAGCGCAGATACTATAAATAATTTTTTAGGAAATATGATTAACTTAGACAGTGAGTTTTCAAATGTACAAACTCCTAGATTTGTTACAAAACCAATTGATAAAAAAAGAAGGGGAGGACCTATATCGATACCAAAAATAGACATGTTGTAAATGGTCGATTAGGTGATATAAATTAAATTATGGCAGATAATATTGATAAAGGACTCTATCAAACAGGAGCTCCTGAGCTAGAGATTATTAAATCCGAAACAGAAGTCGAGATCGACGGTCAAAAAATACCGACTCCTGAAGGAATAGAAATTGAAATGGACGAAGAGGGAGGTGCAACTCTTGACTTCGATCCGATGTCAGCGATCCCTGAAGAAGTAGAGTTTTATTCAAACTTAGCTGAAGTCATGGATGACAGAGATTTAGATCAACTGTCCGATGAATTATTAAGTGAATTAGAAAATGATCGTTCTTCTCGAAAAGATTGGGAAGAATCGTATATCAAAGGTTTAGATTTATTAGGATTAAAATACGAGGAAAGAACCAAACCTTTCTCAGGTGCAAGTGGTGTGACACATCCTTTGTTAGCTGAAAGTGCTACACAGTTTCAAGCGACTGCTTTTAAAGAATTATTACCAGCAGGGGGTCCTGTAAGAACAGCAATCATGGGAGAAGAAACTCCTGAAAAATATTCTCAGTCACAACGTGTTCAAGAGTTTATGAACTATCAGTTGATGAACAAAATGGAAGACTACACTCCAGAGTATGATCAGATGTTATTTTATTTACCCTTAGCAGGTTCAACATTTAAAAAAGTTTATTACGATGAGTTAATGGATCGAGCAGTATCCAAATTTATTCCAGCTGAAGATTTAGTCGTCAACTACATGGCAAGTGATTTAGATTCTTGTGAGAGAATTACACAGATTGTAAACATGAGTTATAACGATTTTAGAAAAAAACAAGTTTCAGGTTTTTATAAAGATATTGATATCATGCCTTCAGAAGCAGATCCTTCTGAAATACAAAAAAAGTATGATGAAATGGAAGGTGTTCGACCTTCTTACATTGACAAGTCTGTTCGATTATATGAGTTCCATGTATCTTTAGACCTTGAAGGTTTTGAAGACAAAGGCATGGATGGTGAGCCCACAGGAATTAAAATACCTTACATTGTTACAATTGAAGATAGCTCAGGTAAAGTGGTGGGCATTCGAAGAAACTATGAGAAGGATGATGAGAAAAGATTAAAGAAAAGATATTTTGTTCATTACAAGTTTTTACCGGGTTTAGGTTTCTACGGTTTTGGTTTAATTCATTTAATTGGATCTTTATCCAGAACAGCAACTAAAATTTTACGACAATTAATAGACGCAGGTACGTTAGCGAACTTACCAGCAGGATTCAAGTCACGTGGACTTAGAATGAGAGACGATGATCAACCGATACAACCAGGAGAATTTAGAGACATTGATGCACCGAATGGTGATTTAAGAAATGCTCTTATGCCTTTACCTTACAAAGAACCCTCTCAGACCTTATACAGCCTATTAGGATTTGTTGTTCAATCAGGTCAGAGATTTGCTGCGATCACTGATATGCAAGTGGGAGATGCGAATCAAAATGCTCCTGTTGGAACAACCATGGCATTATTAGAGAGGGGCTCAAAAGTGATGTCAGGTATTCACAAAAGATGTCACTATTCTCAGAAAAGAGAATTCAAATTATTGTTTGATGTCTTTGCTGATTATCTACCTGAAACATATCCTTATTCTGTTGAAGGTGCAGATCGAACTGTCAAAGCTGAAGACTTCAGTGATCGTGTGGATGTTTTACCTGTCTCTGATCCAAACATATTCTCTACAACTCAAAGAGTAACTTTAGCTCAAACCGAATTACAATTAGCACAAAGTGCTCCTGATATTCACAATATCAAAGAAGCTTACAGAAGAATGTATGAAGCTTTAGGTGTCAAAGATATTGATCAGATTTTAAGAAAAGATAGTCCTAATGCTCCTAAAGATCCAGCCACGGAGCACTCTGATTTACTCGATGGTAATCTATTAAAAGCTTATGAAGGACAGGATCATGATGCTCACATTCAAAATCACTTAATCTTCGGAACTAATCAAATGATTCTAGGTAATCCTCCTATGGCCATGAAGTTACAAAAACACGTCTTAGAACATGTTTCATTAAAAGCAAAAGAACAAGCGATGTTCTTAGCTCAACAACAACAAGTTCCTCAAGATCAATTAGATTCTGTTATTGCAAAATTAGAAGCACAGTTCATGGCAGAAATTAAACAGCTTTCAGGACAGTTAAGTGGTGCTGGTAAACCTGATCCAGTTGTACAATTAAAACAACAAGAGCTAGCACAAGACGCTCAAAAAGATCAAATGGATGCACAAGTAGATCAAGCGAAATTACAATTAGATGCAGAGAGACTTAGACAAAGAACTGCGATTGATCAAGCAAGAATACAAAAAGATTATGATATTGCAGACAAACGTGCTGAAGTTCAGTACGACAAGATGACAACCCAAACTCTAAATCAGGAGAGAAGAGATGCCATTAACAAGCAAAGGTAAAAAGATTATGAAGTCAATGAAGAAAAGTTACGGAAAGAAAAAAGGTGAACAAGTATTCTACGCTTCTAAAAACAAAGGCACAATAAAGAAAGTAGAAAAGAAAAATGGAAAATAAACTAAAATCAGAATATCATTTAAAGATGATTGACGAAGTAACTAAAAAAAGAGTTCAAAAGATTATCGATGAAATAAGAGATTTTGTTCAACAACAATCAGAGCAAGGCGTTGATTTAATTGAATTAGCTCAAGTGATGTTATCAATGAGTCGTGAAACATTGGTTGATGCTTATGGTGAACTAGCAGCAGATAGTTATATTGCACAGCAAATTAGTTATTTGAAAAATCAGGAAAATAGTCTAACATTACACTAATGAAAAAACGTTTAACAAAAACAATACCTCCAAAAAAGGGCCCTGTTTCACAGGGTGAATCTATTCCACCAGGTAAGATCATGGAAGTGAAGTCTGTACCTGAGGATAAAAAACACAAGCGTGGTTATGGAATAGCATCAAAAGGTCTTAAATTTGAAGGAGTATTCTAATGAATATACTTGGAAAAATTAAAGACTGGTCTTCTAGTATAAAGAAGCGTGACGCTATTATAGCTGTTATATTCTTTGTGATAGGATACTGGTCATGCTCTGGAATCTAGTTCCCACAGTTTTAAAAGGCGTAGTCGATGTTGTTAAGACAAAGACAGAGACTAAAAAGCTTATGGCTCAGGCTGAGCAAACGCATATTAGAAAAATGGCTGAGGGCGAAATTGCCTATGCCATTGAAACTCAAAAAAATATGCAAAACTCTTGGCGTGATGAATGGTTTACCGTCATTCTCTCAATTCCACTCCTTATAGTTTTTGGAGCTATATTCTTTGGTAAATACGAGTGGATCGATAAATTAAAAGAAGGTTTTACTACTTTAGACAGTCTCCCGGACTGGTACATTTGGGCATTAATGGCTGCTATCGCAAGTAGCTTCGGCTTAAAAGTAACTGATTTAGCTATCAAAAAATTTAAAAAATAATGCAACAGTCTTTTGACTATTTGGTAAAAAAGGAAATTCAAAAAAGAATTGACGAATATAAAGATGATGTTCTTTCTAAAAATATTGTTTCCTTTGAAGACTACAAATACGCATTAGGAAAACTTCATGCAATGGAGATGTTTTTAATCGACTACAAACAAGTTTTAGGAAAGGTGATGAAAGACGATGAGTAAATTAATATTACCAGAAGGTTTTAATAAAAAACCTAAAGTAAAAGAAGTAAAGAAAGAAGAAGAAGACAAAGGTCCTGCTTTAGAAAGAATACCTCAAGCAACAGGATGGAGAATGGTTGTTCTGCCTTATAAAGGTGTTGATAAAACAAAAGGTGGTTTATATCTCACAGATAAAGCCATTGAAGAACAACAACTAACAACCAACGTTGGTTTAATTTTAAGCATGGGTCAAGACGCTTATGCTGATAAAGAAAAGTTTCCCAACGGACCATGGTGTAAAAAAGGTGATTGGGTAGTCTTTGCAAGATATGCGGGATCCAGAGTTAAAATTGAAGGTGGAGAAATTCGTATTCTTAACGACGATGAAATTTTAGCTAAATTAAAATCACCTGAAGACGTATTAACAATCTACTAAGGAGATAATTATGGCTGAAGAAAAAATGGTAGACCTTGACACTACAGGAGAGGGTCAAGAGGTTGAACTTCAAGAAGAAGATAAATCTACTGAAGAGAATAAGGCTGAAGAAAAAGAAGCCACATCTGAAACAGAACAATCAGTAGAAAAATCTAATGAGGAAGACTCAGGAGACGATTCTAAAGATGATAATTTAGATAAATACTCTAAGAACGTTCAAAGAAGAATTAAAAAACTTTTAGATCGTATAGAGAAAACTGAACAAAGAGAACAAGAAGCTCTTCGATTTGCAGAAACAGCAAAGAAAAAATATGAAGAGTATGAAGGTAAGATTAAATCTTTGGATGAAAACTATATTACAGAGTACGAGACCAGAGTTAAGTCTCAGATTGAACAAGCTAAAAAAGCTTATCAAGACGCTTTGTATAACAACGACGTTAATGCTCAAGTCGAGGCTCAAAGAGCTTTGACAAGATTAGCGATCGAAGAAGAAAGAGCAATTGCTTCTAAAAATCAAAGAGAACAGTTATTAAAACAACAAGAAGGTTTGATGGCTGAAAAAGCACAACCACAACAAACTGCACCAAGACAGCCTGATCCTAGAGCTGAGCAGTGGGCAGAAGATAATGATTGGTTTGGTAAAGATGAAGCAATGACTTTTACTGCTTTAGCTCATCACAAAAAACTTTTAAGAGAAGGATTTGATCCTAAAAGTGATGAATATTATGAGGAAATAAATGGATACATGAGAAATCAATTTCCACATAAATTTAATCAAGAAGCTAAAGAAGAAACCAAAGAAGTAAGAGAAAAAGCTCCTCAAACAGTTGCTGGAGCATCTCGAACATCAAAATCAAGTGGTTCTAAAAAGGTGAAGCTAACTCCTAGTCAAGTAGCGATAGCGAAAAAATTAGGCGTTCCCCTTGAAGAATACGCAAAATATGTATAGATTGGAGATAATATGGTAAATAAAACGCTTAGGTCTAATGAGACAAGGGAAAAGACAGCTCGTAAAAAAGGTTGGACAAGACCTTCTGCATTAGACGCACCCCCAGCTCCAGATGGTTATAGACATCGATGGATCAGGGAATCAGTCAGAGGATTTGATGATTACAAAAACATCAGTGGAAAATTACGCGAAGGTTGGGAATTAGTCCGAGCCGACGAGTATCCTGACTGGGAACTTCCTACTATCGAAGACGGTAAGCACGCTGGTGTGATAGGGGTAGGTGGGTTGCTGTTAGCTCGTATGCCAATAGAGACAATTGAAGAGCGAAACGCTTATTACAGACAATTAACAGAGGGCCAAAAGCAAGCTGTTGACAATGATCTATTGAAAGTCGAGGATCCAAGGATGCCGATCAGTAAACCCCAAAGGCAAACCAAAGTAACTTTTGGTTCAGGAAACAAGTCGTAATCGGCACGGTTTGTTAGACGACCAATATTAACACGTATTACAAAGGAGTAATATTATGGCAAACGTAGACGCACCATTCGGGTTCAGACCCGTACAAAAGGTGGGTGGCGGAGTATCAAACCAAGGGCAAACTGAATATGCTATTGCCAATAACTATGGTACTGCCATCTTCCAAGGTGATCCAGTTGAACTCGTTTCCACTGGTACACTAGAAGTCGCTAATGCTGCAGGTAATACTATTGTTGGTATTTTTAATGGTTGTTTTTATACAGACCCAACTACACAAAAACCAACTTTTAGTAATTACTACCCAGGTAGCATTTTAGCTGACGACATCGTAGCAAACGTTATCGATGATCCGAATCAGTTGTTTGAAGTTCAAGCATCTGGAACAGTAACAGCTGCTAATGTCGGTGAAAATGCTGAGACAGCATACACTGCAGGTAGCACAAAATCAGGTATATCTAAAGCTGAAGTGGACACTTTTGCATCAAACGCTAGCTCAACATGGATTATCGTAGGTCTTTCAAAAGATCCAGATAACGATGATACATCTTCTGCTAACGGTAACTTGATCGTAAAACCAAACCTTCACTATTACACTGGTGGAAAGGCAGGGGTATAAACCATGGCTATTTCAAGAAGTCAACTCGTTAAAGAGTTAGAACCAGGTTTAAACGCACTGTTTGGCTTGGAATACGCAAGATATGAGCAAGAGCACACAGAAATCTTCGATCAAGAGTCTTCTGACAGAGCATTCGAAGAAGAAGTAATGCTTTCAGGTTTTGGATCAGCTCCAGTTAAATCTGAAGGCGCAGGTATCTCTTATGATACTGCTGCTGAAGCTTATACTTCACGTTACACACACGAAACAATTGCATTAGGCTTTTCAATCACTGAAGAAGCTGTAGAAGATAATCTCTACGATCAGCTTTCTTCTCGTTACACAAAAGCTCTTGCAAGATCAATGGCTAACACAAAGCAAGTTAAAGCTGCTGACGTTTTAAACACAGCATTTGCTGCTGGTGGAGCTGCAGGTACTAACCCAGGTGGTGACGGTGTTTCACTTATTAACACAGCACACCCACTTGCAGTCGGTGGTACTTTCTCCAACAGATTAGCAGTAGACGCTGACTTAAACGAAGTATCACTTGAGCAAGCTTTAATTGACATTGCTGCATACGTAGACGAGCGTGGTTTAAAAATCGCAACTCAAGGTAGAAAACTGATCATTCCAAAAGAATTACAGTTTACTGCTGACAGATTAATGAGCTCAGCGCTAAGAACAGGTACAGCAGACAATGACATTAACGCTATCAGAAACATGGGAATGATTCCTGAAGGTTATGTAGTAAATCACTTCTTAACTGACACAGATGCATTCTTCATTAAAACTGATGCACCTAATGGTCTAAAGCACTTCGTGAGAACACCAATGTCCACAAACATGGAAGGTGATTTCGACACAGGTAACGTAAGATACAAAGCTAGAGAGAGATACTCATTTGGTTTCTCTGATCCTAGAGGTATCTTTGGTACTTCAGGCGCTGCCTAATAAATAATTAATTAAACAAGAAGGGCGTATGTCTTTGACTGCGCCCTTTTTTTATGCAAGAATGTAGCTTTATTAACCTCATGACCCTTAGGGGACTATTAACAAAAGGAGATAGACATGGGAACAACTACATTTTCTGGTCCAGTAAAGGCCGGAACAATCAAAGAAACAACAGGTACTACTTTAGGATCTGATGTTAAAAACGTAGGCCAAGTTGTAATGGCACAATCTGCATTTATTGATATTACAGGTGCTTCACATCTTAATCAGGTAATTGGAACAATTCCTGCAAATTCACAAATTACAGACGTTGTTTTAAACGTAACAACTGTAAATGATGATACTAATGCAGCGACTGTTTCTGTTGGCACAACAGATGATGGTGATGCTTTTATCGCAACTGCAAACGTCAAAGCTTTAGGCACAACTTATGGTACTTTAGATACTGAAGCATCAAATGTTGGTTCAACTGACATTCAAGTTCTTGCTGATTTTACAGGAACAGATGGTGATGGAACCACAGGTAATGCAACAGTAACTGTAAAATATTTACAAAACGCTCAAATAGCACTTGCTGGTGACGTACCTGCGTAAGGAGTAGAACATGGCTAATACAGTAACAGGACCGACAACACAGTTTGATGGGGACAGAAAACTTATCAATACTTGTTTTGTTTCTTGTGATGGTGGAAGTGCTAGTTCTATAACTTTAGTTGATGTATCTTCATTAAATACTTTTCAAGGTAAATCTTGTACCAAAGTTGATTTAAATAAAATTTGGTATGGTAGTGGAGCAGCATCTAACTCTTCAGTTACCTTAACGTGGGATGCAACAGCAGACGTTCCTTTCTTAACACTAAATTATGATAATAATTTTGATTTTTCTGAGTTCGGTGGCTTAAAAAATACAGAAGCAACTGGCTTTACAGGCGATGTCAAAATGGAAATACCTGCAACTACTGTAGCAGGTCAAGAATTCGTTGTTTGGTGTGAATGGGTAAAAAGGTATGACTGATCGTAAAAGAGATAAGCAACCACCAAAAACAAAAAAATATTTCCGCTCCACAAAAAGTGGGGCGGGAATGACTAAGGCAGGTGTCGCTCGATATCGAAAAGACAATCCTGGTTCTAAATTAAAAACAGCAGTAACAGGTAAAGTAAAGCCTGGAAGTAAAGACGCAAAAAGAAGAAAATCTTTTTGTGCAAGAAGCGCAGGACAAATGAAAAAATTTCCAAAGGCAGCAAAAGATCCAAATTCGAGATTAAGACAAGCTCGTAAACGATGGAGATGTTAAATGAGACAAGATTGGTTTATCTATATTGTTTCTTTTGTTTTAATACTTTTAACTAGTACTATTGCTTTATCAAACACTACCAATACCGTGTCGTCGACGGTAACTGGAACGACAACAGTTGATAAATCACCAAGCACAGCTTCAGCTCCTACTATAATCAACAATAATAATGATATTTGTAAAGTGGGTATTGGGGGTAGTGTGCAAAATAATGTTTTGGGAGTAGCTACAGGAATCTTAGTTGATGATGAGCTGTGTCAAATTTTAAAGCTAAGTCGATCTCAGTACGCATATGGCATGAAAGTGTCAGCGGTAGCA